>WOYI011386208.1_pt1 | contig 11757 bp, 9 predicted proteins | sample 6423411 | NCBI WGS metagenome assembly WOYI01 (sample SAMN13441803, study PRJNA592873) | oil field metagenome | biome: oil field; feature: oil-well bore; material: oil-contaminated soil; isolation source: oil-contaminated soil from oil-well borehole | place: Germany: Wietze | collected 2016-10-18 ... | reverse complement strand
GTGGGCCCGATCATGAGGATGTTCTTGGGCGTGATTTCCTGGCGCAGGCTGCCCTCGACCTGCTGGCGGCGCCAGCGGTTGCGCAGCGCAATGGCCACGGCGCGCTTGGCGCTGGCCTGGCCGACGATGTGGCGGTCAAGCTCGGAAACGATTTCCTGGGGTGTCATGGACGACATAGGCTGGTTCACAGTCAAAAGTGGCTGTAACGCTTATCCATCAAGCGCAAGCAGCTATAAATAAAGTAGCACTTCAACACCTGCCGTCAAAGCGTCTCGATGGTGTGGTTCATGTTGGTGTAGATGCACAGCTCGCCAGCGATTTCCAGCGAGCGCTTGACGATGTCCTGGGCCGACAGATCGGTATGGTTCAGCAGGGCCTTGGCGGCCGAATGCGCGTAGGCACCGCCCGACCCGATCGACACGATGCCCTGCTCGGGCTCCAGCACATCGCCATTGCCGGTGATGATCAGTGAGGCGCTGGGATCGGCCACGGCCAGCATGGCCTCCAGCCGGCGCAGCACGCGGTCGGTGCGCCAGTCCTTGGTGAGCTCGATGGCGGCGCGGGTGAGGTGCCCCTGGTGCTTTTCCAGCTTGGCTTCGAAACGCTCGAACAACGTGAAGGCGTCGGCCGTGGCACCGGCAAAGCCCGCCAGCACCTTGCCATGGTAGAGCTTGCGCACCTTGCGCGCCGTGCCCTTGACCACAATGTTGCCCAGGGTGACCTGGCCATCGCCACCAATGGCGACCTGCAGGCCCTGGGGCGTCTGGCGGCGCACGCTCAGGATGGTGGTGCCGTGAAAAACCGGGTGGTTATCGTTTGATGAGTCCATAGCGGCGTCAGGTGGGGGCGGAGTCGCCGTTTGCAAGCCGCCAGCGGCAGCCACCGCCGTTTCAGTTCTTGCGCGGAACGACCCAGGCGTGCTCATTGACGCCGATCACGTTGAAGAAGATCGCCACCAGGCGGTGCAGATTATGGAACTGCACCACATGGCCGTGGGACTGCTGTTCGGCCGCCCAGTTGAGCACCGATCCGGCGGCGCCGAAATCGATGCGGATGAGACGGTCGCAGGCGATGACGAGGGGTTCGCCAGGGCGCAACAGCGCCTGGAAAGATTCCAGCAATGGCGCGGCATCGCCTTCGATGTGGCCAGTCAGCGCCGCCGCCGGGGCCGATTCGAGCGCTGCAGGCATGGTGGCATAGGCCGCCTCGGGGGCCAGCAGATCCTGTTCGGCCGCTTGCGCACCTGCGGCCGCATGTTCGCTGTCCGAATAACCGCAGCGCGGCGCAGTCCACGAGGGCGGCGAGACTTCATAGGTCACACAATAATCGAGCGCGACCAGCTCGAACTCGTCCGGGCAACCCATGAGCCGCAGGGCCGCCATGCGCAGGTGCCACCATTCGGGGCTGCCGGAACGGTCGCCCGACTGGGTCTTGCTCTCCAGCAGGGCATTGAGCGCGGACACGCCGGAAAACACAAACTGTCCGCTGCGATCGGCCCACTGGGTGAACTGGTCGGCCAGCAGCGGCACGGCCGCCTCGTCGATGGCGGTCAGGCGGCCCCAGGCCAGGGTCCAGGGCGAGGTGGCACGCGCCAGCGCGGCCGGCAACGCAGCCACCGACGAGACCGCCATGGTCGCTGGCGCAGTCCAGCTGAATTCACGCCGCACGCCCACTGGCGCCGCTTCAGGCGCATCCGCAGTGGCCAGCCCCAGTTGCTCGGGCATCGAAAACCACAGGGGTGCAGACCGGCTGAAGCGCGCGGCAAAGTCGATCGCCAGGGTGTCAAAACGGTCCTGCTGACCCGTGGCGCGGTACAGGTCAAACAGCGTCATCCAGATTTCCAGCTGCTGCTGTGGTTCGTCCTGTTCGTGCTGGGCAAGAATATCCAGCAGACCAGACTCGGCGCCGGCATGGTCGCCATTGGCAAACCGGATGGCGGCTTCTTCCAGATCGGGTTCGTGCACGAATTCCTCCGGTTCGGCTGCGGGTTCAGCTTCAGCGGCGGGAGCCGTAGGACTGAAAGACGCCGCGGGTGCATCAGTGCGCATGGGGGCATCCTTGCCGCCAAACCCCGCAATCGCCATGCTGTCATCCGCAAACAAGGGCGCCACCGAGGGCCTGACCTCCAGCGGCACCTGCAAAGTACCCGGCCGGGTGGGGGCATAGGCACGCTCTGCGTAGCTCTCGTTGCCCTGCGGCCGCATGTCGGCGGGCTGGGTGGGGGCGTCCGCAGCCTGCCTGCCCTTCCACCACTGCTGGGACATCTGCGCTTCGATCTCGTCGATCTTCTTGAGCGTGACCGCGCGCTCGTCGGGCGACGCCATGCTGCTCTGAAAAAACGACGGGCGGCCTGCTGCTTCATCCGCACCATGGCCCTGCAGCACCTCGCGCTGGCGCAGCTTGCGCAGCTGATCGAACTCGCGGCGGCGCACGAAGTCGTTGCGCCGCTTGCGTTCGATCATCTCCTTGAGCATCTGCTTGCTGTACTGGCTCTCCCGATCGGCCTGGATGGAATCGAGCTCCGTCCAGTTGACCGTGGGGTTGCGCACAAACCGCACCACCTTGGACAGCAGACCTGCGCGCGTGGTTTCTTCCTTGCTCATAAACAGTCAGATCGGGTGCGCATGGAGAGTTCAGGCCGGCTCGCCTTCAGTCTCCAAACATTTTCTGTTTGAGCTCACGGCGTTGCTGCGCTTCCAGCGACAGCGTGGCGGTGGGGCGGGCAATCAGGCGTCCCACCCCGATGGGTTCGCCGGTTTCGTCGCAATAACCATAGTCGCCGGAGTCGATGCGGGCAATGGATTGTTCGATTTTCTTGAGCAGCTTGCGTTCGCGGTCGCGGGTGCGCAGCTCCAGTGCGTGCTCTTCTTCAATGGTGGCGCGGTCTGCGGGATCGGGCACCACCACGGTGTCTTCGCGCAGATGCTCGGTGGTTTCCCCGGCACTGTCGTGGATTTCCTGCTTGAGCCGGAGAAGCTTGAGGCGGAAAAAAGCCATCTGCTTGTCGTTCATGTACTCGCTGTCGGGCATCGCCATCACTTCGGCGTCGGTCAACTCTTCGGCCGTCTTGGTCTTCCAGTTGTCCGCCAGCTTGGGGTCTTTTTTGGCTGCCGTATAGATGGGCTGCACTTGCTCAGTTGTGGGCATGGTGTGTAGATAACTGGCTTTGGCAGCGGTCGAAGCCACCGCCTGCGCCATGGATGGTACGGTCAATTGGGCCAGCCGGGACGAAGGCCGGGTGCTGCGCACGGGTACTTGGCTGCCGGCCTGCAAAACCTGCGCTGGCGCCTGTGCCACTGCAGGAGTGGCGGCTTTGGGGGGGGGCTTGGCAACAGCCTTTGCAGCAGCCTTGGTTGCCGCGGCTGGGGCGGCGGCATTTTTTACCGCGGTTGGGGCCGCTTTTGCGGCTGCCTTGGGTTTGCTGGTTTCGGCTTTCACTGACGGGACTCCTCGCGTAACGGGCTGGCCCGGGCTGCACAGGCAGCCAAGGGCGGGTGGCAAGCCTTCCGGGGTTTTGCCGGGGCGCGATTGTATCGACCTGAGCGGATGCAAACGGAAACGTTGCAGATACAACACAAAAGGCATGGGGCCATCCCCCGCCGATCCGCTTGCAAACCGTTCAAACGAGGCTCTGCTCCAGCCCCTGCAGGAAGATGTCCTTGGGCAGGTCAATGCCAATGAACACCATCTTGCTGGTGCGCGCCTCGCCCTCGGCCCACTGCGGCCCCAGGTCACTGCCCATGAGCTGGTGCACGCCCTGGAAGATCACCTTGCGATCGGTGCCCTTCATGTTCAGCACGCCCTTGTAGCGCAGCATGCGCGGGCCATAGATGTTGACGATGGCGCCCAGAAAATCCTCCAGCTTGGCCGGATCGAACGGACGGTCCGAACGATAGACAAAGCTCTTGACGTCATCGTCGTGATGGTGGTGGTGCCCATGGCCTTCATGGCCATGCTGGTGCGAGGGATGGTTGCACTGCGCGCCCGCATGGTCTTGGTGGTCATGGTCTTGGTGGTCGTGCGCCGCTTCTTCCTCCTTGAGGAAATCCGGGTCGATGTCGAGCTTGGCATTGAGGTTGAAACCCCGCAAATCCAGCACTTCCTTGAGCGGCACCTCGCCAAAATGCACGGCCTTGATGGGCGCGCGCGGGTTCATGTGCCTGAGGCGATGGATCAGCGCCTCGGTTTCCTCGGCGCTCACCAGGTCGGTCTTGGACAGGAATATCTGGTCCGCAAAGCCCACCTGGCGGCGCGCTTCCTGGCGGTCGTCGAGCTGCTGGTGCGCATGCTTGGCGTCCACCAGGGTGATGATGGAGTCGATGAGGTAGGTCTCGGCAATTTCTTCGTCCATGAAGAAGGTCTGCGCCACGGGGCCGGGGTCGGCCACGCCGGTGGTCTCGATCACGATGCGGTCGAATTCCAGCAGGCCCTTGCGCCTTTTGGCGGCCAGCAGCTGCAGGGTTTCGCGCAGGTCTTCGCGGATGGTGCAGCAGATGCAGCCATTGTTCATCTGCACGATCTGCTCCTTGGACTCGGTCACGAGGATGTCGTTGTCGATGTTTTCTTCGCCGAATTCGTTCTCGATGACGGCGATTTTCTGGCCATGGGCTTCGCTCAGCAGGCGCTTGAGCAGCGTGGTCTTTCCGGAACCCAGAAAGCCGGTGAGGATGGTGACGGGAATGAGGGACATGGAGAGCCTTGGGAGATGCAACGGGCCGTGCTGCCCGCTGCCCAATGGTGCGCTGCCGGGGAACCAGACCGTAAAGCGGGTGAGTTTAGCGGGAGAGCAAAGCCCGTGCCGGAGGCTGCCAAACCGGACCGCCTCGGGCAAAGAAGGCAGCATTCATCCCTATGCCGTCGGCGCATCGTCCGCCGCGCGCAGCATGCGCAGGCCGTTGAACACCACGATCAGGCTGGCGCCCATGTCGGCAAACACGGCCATCCACATCGATGCGCCGTTGAACAGCGCCAGGAACAAAAAGACCAGCTTGATGCCCAGCGCCAGGGCAATGTTCTGCCACAGCACGGCACGCGTGCGGCGCGACAGCGCGATGAGCTGGGGAATGCGCCGCAGATCGTCGTTCATGATGACCACATCGGCGGCCTCCATGGCCGTGTCGGTGCCTGCCGCGCCCATGGCGATGCCGATGTCCGCGCGGGCCAGCGCGGGGGCATCGTTGATGCCGTCGCCGACCATCGCCGTGAGGCCATGGCGCGCCTGCAGGGCTTCGATGGCCGCGAGCTTGTCCTGGGGCAGCAGGTTGCCCTGCACCTCATCGAGGCCCGCCTGGGCGGCGATGGTGCGGGCCGTCGCCTGGTTGTCGCCCGTCAGCATCACCGTGGCCACGCCCATCGCGCGCAGCGCGGCCAGCGCCTCACGCGAGCTGTCCTTGATCGTGTCGGCCACGGCAAAAATGGCCAGCACGGCGGCATCCGTTGCCAGCAGCGTCACCGTGCGGCCCTGCGCCTCGTGGGCGGCCAGCCGCGCCTCGATGCCGGCGTTGCACAGGCCACGCTCCTCGATCAGGCGGTGGTTGCCCAGCACCAGCGCCTGCCCGGCGATGCGCGCCTGCACGCCGCGCCCGGGCAGGGCCGTGAAATCCTGTGGCGACCCACCCTGTGCAGCATCCAGCCCCAGGGCAATGGCGCGCGACACCGGGTGGTCGGAATGTCCGGCCAGATCGGCGGCCCAGCGCAGCACCTGCGCCTCTGGCACTGAATCGGGCCCCTGCTGCAGCACCTCGGTCGCCACCAGCCGGGGCCGGCCTTCGGTGATGGTGCCGGTCTTGTCGAACGCAAGGGCCTTGAGCTGGTGGGCGGTTTCCAGATAGACCCCGCCCTTGATGAGAATGCCGCGCCGCGCGGCAGCGGCCAGGCCGCTCACCACCGTGACGGGCGTGGCGATGACCAGGGCGCAGGGGCAGGCAATCACAAGCAGGACCAGCGCCTTGTACAGCGCCTGCGGCCATGCCACACCCATCAGCCAGGGCATCAGCACCGCCACCGCCACGGCCAGCGCAAACACCACCGGCGTATAGCTGGCGGCGAACCTGTCGACGAACTGCTGCGTGGGCGCGCGGCTGGCCTGCGCCTGTTCCACCGCATGGATGATGCGGGCCAGTGTGGTGTTGCCGGCCGTGGCGGTCACCCGCATTTCCAGGGTGCCGGTGTCATTGATGGTGCCGGCAAACAGGGTGTCGCCCGCAGCTTTGTCCACGGGCATGCTCTCGCCCGTGACCGAGGCCTGGTTCACGGCGCTGCGGCCCGCAATGACCACACCGTCGAGCGGCACCCGCGCGCCCGGCCGGATGCGGACCACGGCGTTCAGCGCCACTGCGGCCGCGGCCGTCCGCTGCCAGGCGCCGTCGGGCTGGCGCAGCTCGGCCGTGTCGGGGGCCAGGTCGAGCAGCCCCTTGATGGCGTTGCGCGCCCGGTCCACCGACCGCGCCTCGATGAGCTCGGCGATGGCATACAGCGCCATCACCATGGCCGCTTCGGGCCACTGGCCGATGGCAAAGGCACCGGTCACGGCCACGGTCATCAGCGCATTGATATTGAGCCGCCCGCGCCCCAACGCGGCAAGACCCTTGCGGTAGGTGGAAAAACCGGCCAGCCAGATGGCGGCGGCGGCCAGCGCCATGCCCACCGCCTGGAACACCCGCGTGTCCGGCGCCAGAAACGCCAGCAGCTCGGCGGCCACGGCCAGCCCCAGCGCCAGCCCCAGGCGCGCGAGGCCTTGCGCGCCTGGCAGCTGCCCTTGCGCGGCAACGCCCTCACCCGCACCCTCTTGCGCCAGGGGCTGTGGGTCAAACCCCGCCTGCCGGATGGCCGCCAGGATCTGTGGCAAATCCGACGGCTCTGCATCGATGGCCACCGTGCGGGCGGCCAGCTGAAAGCGCAGGCCACGCAGGCCAGACACGCTCGCCAGCGCGTGGCGGATCTCGCTTTCCTCGGCCGCACAGTCCATGGTGGCAATCCGAAAAACCGCCCCTTGGGTGCTGTGGGTGCTGGTGCTGTGGGTGCCGTGGGTGTCGCCAGGCATGCGGGCTGCCGCGCCCTGCGCAGGGGCGTTGCCGATGGACGCATCGGAGGAACAATGGCCGCATGCATCGGCAGCGGCGGAAGGTCTGTGCGAGGGCGCGCTCATGGTGATTCCTTGCTGGTACCCATGGAAAACGTAATGCCGCTACAAAGCTTGGCAAACAACCATCCGGACCGTGGCGTCAGAGGCTGAGAGTTTTTTTGAGCGCGGGCATGATCAAAAGACTCCCCGCCTCTCAACCCTTGCGCATCACCACCAGTCCCTTGAGGTATTCGCCCTCGGGAAACTCCAGCGTCACCGGATGGTCGGGCGCACTGCCCAGGCGCTCCAGGATGTAGCCATCCACCCCCGCATCGGCGCCTGCCGACGCCACGATCTTGTGGAACAGATCGGCGCTGATGCCGCCCGAGCACGAGAACGTGAACAGCACACCGCCCGGCGTCAGCAGCTGCAGCGCCAACCGGTTGATGTCCTTGTAGGCCCGCGCGGCGCGGTCGGCATGGGCTGCTGTGGGGGCAAACTTGGGTGGGTCGAGCACGATGGCATCAAATTGCTGCCCTTCCTTGAGAAACAGGCGCAGCGAGGCGTTCACATCGGCGTCGAGAAAACTGGCACGGTTCACATCGAAGCCATTGAGCGCCACATGCGCCCGCGCACGCTCGAGTGCGGGGGCGGATGAATCGATCGAGACCACCTGCCCGCCCGGCGCGCCGCCTGCCTTCTCGGCAGCAAGCATGCCCGCCAGCGCGGCCACGCTAAAGCCGCCGGTGTAGCAAAAGCAGTTGAGCACATGCTGAAACCCCAGGCGCTGCGCATAGTCGGCAAAGCGCTTGCGGTTGTCGCGCTGGTCCAGATAGAAGCCGGTCTTGTGGCCTTCGGCGATGTTGAGGGTGAACTGCCACTGGTGTTCGTGGATGGTCAGCTCCACCGGCGGCGCTTCGCCCCCGGCTACCGGCCCACCGCGCAGCCAGCCGGTGGCGGGCTCCAGGCCTTCCAGAGCGCGCACGCTGGCGTCCGAGCGTTCGTACAGCCGGGTGAGGCCGGTTTCGCGCAGCAGCGCATCGGCAATCACCGCTTTCCAGTGCTCGGTGCCGGCACTGGTGAACTGCGCCACCAGCGTGTCGCCATAGCGGTCCACGATCAGGCCGGGCAACCCGTCGGACTCGCCATGCACCAGCCGCACGCCATCGCTTTGCACATCAAAACGGGCTCTTGCAATGATGGATTTTGCGCAAGCAGCTATGAAAAACGGAGCATCAATGCGCTGCGCCTCATCAAAGCTCCATACCCGCGCGCGGATGCGCGACGCGGGGCTGAACGCCGCCCAGGCCAGAAACTGCCCCTCGTGCGACTCCACGCGCACCGTCTCGCCACTGTCGCCGCTGCCTTTGGCGATGGCGCTTTCAAAGATCCAGGGGTGGCGGCGCTGCAGCGAGCGCTCTTTGCCGGGATTGAGTCGAATCGTTTTCATCCGCAGATTGTGCGCGCTCCGCCTTGCCTTGCGGGGCGGACGCACCCGCCCCGCTTATTGATCCGGCCCTTTGATGTATCAACTACCGTTCAGGCTGAGCCCTTCGACCCTTCGACAGGCTCAGGACAGGCCAAGCTCAGGACAGGCCAGGGTGAGGCCAGGCTCAGGGCGATCGGTTCAAACTTCAGCGGGCCGGAGCAATAGAACCTGTTCACGTTCTTACACAACCGTCACGATTCAGCCACATGGGAGCCGTAACATTTGTCTACATCTTTTACAGCACCTCCCACATGTCTGAGACTTCCGCCTATCTGAGCGACTTCCGGCCCCGCTTCCGCCAGCCCAGCGCTGCAGATTTGTGCACCCCGGCCCCCTGCATGACCGCCGAGTCCACCAACGAAAAGGTGCTGGAGACCTTCACGCAGCACCGCGAACTGATCAGCCTGCCGGTGGTGGAGGGCCACCAGCCCATCGGCCTGATCAATCGCGACATCTTTCTTTCTCAGATCAGCAAACCATTTCGCCTGGAACTGTACGGCCGCAAGAGCTGCATCGCCTTCATGGACAAGGAGCCGCTGATCGTCGATGCCTCCATGGACATCGAGGCGCTGACTTTCAAGGCCGTCGAGTTCGGCGAAAAAGCCTTGTCCGACGGTTTCATCATCACGCGCAACAACGAGTTTGCCGGTGTGGGCAGCGGCCTGCAGCTCATGCGCGCAGTGGCCGACATTCAGGCCGCGCGCAATCGTCAGATCATGCACAGCATCGAGTACGCCAGCGTGATTCAGCAGTCTGCCCTGCGCAGTTCGCGCGAAATTCTGTCGCTTGCCTGCCCGGATGCTGATCTGGTCTGGGAGCCTCGCGATGTTGTGGGCGGTGACTTCTACCAATTCAGCGTCGATGACGGCGGCTGGTTTGCCACCGTGGCGGATTGCACGGGACACGGGGTTCCGGGTGCCTTCATGACCCTGATCGCCTCCAGCAGCCTGAGCCAGGCGATCAAGGAAAAGGGGCCGCGCGACCCCGCCGCTTTGCTCGCCATCGTCAATCGCAGCATCAAGCAGATGCTGGGCCAGATCGGCGGCCAGGACGGCACACCGGGCTCTGACGATGGCATGGATGCGGCCTGCTTCTGGTATGAGCCCGGCACCCGCCAGATGGTTTTTGCCGGAGCCCGCCTGTCGTTGTTCGTTCTGCGCCCCGGCGCCGACAAAGTGGACCTGGTCGAAGGCCAGCGCAAGGGCGTGGGCTATGTGGACAGCGAGCTCGACTACGCCTGGCGGAACGTGGTGGCGGACCTGCCTGCGGGCAGCCTGGTGTTCGTCACCACTGATGGGCTGGTGGACCAGGTGGGTGGCCCGCGCGCCATCGCCTTTGGCAAGCGCCGTCTGTCTGAGCTTTTGCTGGGCCTTGCAAGCAGCACCCCGGCGCAGCTCAATCGCGATGTGCTCGCCGCATTGCAGGAATGGCAGGGCGAACACCATCGCCGCGACGACGTGACGTTTTTCTGTTTTCGTACCTGAAGAGACCTCGAATGATCCGCTCTGCCGTTGCCAAGGAATATGGCACCTTCTTCAACCTGGCGCGGGAGCACCAGGTCATTTTTTACTATGTGGGCTATTTCTCGCAAAACATCGTCGCCGCCATGGCAGAGGCGGTGAAATTGCAGCTCGAGAGTGCGGGCGTGGCCAGCCCGACGCGGCGCAAGCTGTTTTCGTCCTTTGTCGAAATGGCACAGAACATCATCCACTACTCGTCCGATGCACTCACCCCTCCCAGCCAGGACAATGGCGAACTTCGCCACGGCTCGGTCTGCATCCGGCGCGAGGACGATGGCAGCTTTCTGTTGTTATGTGCAAATCCCGTCCACCCCGAGACTGGCGACGAGTTGCGCGCCAAGCTGGAAACGCTGACCAGCATGACGCCCGAAGAAATCAGGCAGGCCTATCGCATGACGCTGCGCGAGGAAACGCCCGAGGGCAGCAAGGGCGCCGGCATGGGCCTGCTCACCATGGCCCGGGATGCGCGGGAACCCCTGGAATTTGATTTTGCCCCGGCCGGGAGCGCCAACGGATCCGCGGTTTTCTATCTGAAGGCAGCGATCTGAACGGCTGGCCCCATAACGAACAGAAAGCACGCATGAACAACCTCTACATTGCCCCCACCCCCAGCTCCCCGGAAGTGGACTTTCGGTTTGACACCCGCACATTGAGCCTGCGCGGCGAGTCCTACCCCGAGAATGCTGCCGCTTTCTACAGCCAGGTCATCGAGCGCCTGAAGGAGTACCTTGGCACATTGCAGGAAAGCAGGGTCGAAGTGAATATCGCCCTGGCGTACTTCAACAGCTCCAGCACCAAGATGCTGTTCAATCTGATTGCGGCGCTCGACGAGGCGGCGCAAGCCGGCAACCACATTGCCCTCAACTGGTACCACGATGAGGAAGACGACACCATCTTCGAATTCGGGCAGGAACTCTGCGAGGATTTTCCGGCCATCGACTTCGTCAGCCGTCCGGTGAGAGCCGCCTGAATGGACACCGCCAAACCAGCGCCAGATCTTTTCGAGGCCGAGCACCGGTCGATGCTGGATGCCCGTGCCGCCTACGAGGCGGCAACGCTGGCACAGGGTGGCGCCTGCCACCAGGCGCTGGGCGATCTGCTGGCAGCCTATGAGCGCCTGCTGCGCGAGACGCGCCGCCTGGTGCGCCGCAGCGACCGCGCCGAGCTGGAGATGACCCTGCTCAACCAGCGCCTGCAAGACCTGGCCACAGAACTCGAATACCGCGCCACGCACGACCCGCTGACGGGCGTGCTCAACCGCGCTGCCATCATCGAGCGCGTCAATCAGCACGCCCGGCAACAAGACCTGGCCCTGATCGTGCTGGACATCGACTATTTCAAACGCATCAATGACAGCTTTGGCCACCCCGTGGGGGACACTGTCATTCTGGGTGTCGTGGACTGCCTCAAGGCCGTCATGCCCCCCGACGCCCAGATTGGCCGCGTCGGCGGGGAAGAATTCACCGTGCTCCTGGCGCAGCGGGAAGCGCCAGCGTCGGAGCAGGTTGCGCAGGCAATGCGCAAGGCCATCGAGACCCGCGAATTCGGCCTCCCCGATGGCAGCCAGATCACGGCCAGCTTCGGCGTGAGCCAGTTGCCCCGCGGCGGCTGTTTCGATGACGCCTACGGGCTTGCCGACGAAGCCTTGTACGTCGCCAAACGTGGCGGTCGCAACCAGGTGGTGC
>WOYI010520301.1_pt1 | contig 11770 bp, 8 predicted proteins | sample 6423411 | NCBI WGS metagenome assembly WOYI01 (sample SAMN13441803, study PRJNA592873) | oil field metagenome | biome: oil field; feature: oil-well bore; material: oil-contaminated soil; isolation source: oil-contaminated soil from oil-well borehole | place: Germany: Wietze | collected 2016-10-18 ... | reverse complement strand
GCTCATAGGAGCTCGTGCAAGATAAACGCGAGATACCTTTATGTGTTCCAAAGTACAAAAAAGGCTAGAAAAAACTCAAAAATCAGCTGCTGCACCAGACCAAATTTCTCCACCGTTGGGCAAGAAAACAAGGCGGGCAAGAATCTAAATCAAGGAAAAGATATTGAGTATCCTTAATCCTTTCTTAACTATTTATCTATCTCTTGACTCATTCAAAGCCTCTTGCTATACTATCAATATAAATTAACGCGCGTTAATACACCTAAGCATTCATCCAGGAGAGTACTTTGGCTGAACGAAGAATTACCAGTCAAGATGTTGCAGACCTGGCGGGAGTTTCCAGAACCACCGTTTCTTTCGTGCTAAATAACGACACCCGCTTCTCCATCCGCCCGGAAACCCAACAAAAAGTACACGACGCCGCAGCCAAGCTGGGGTATGTGCCCAACGCCTCCGCCCGCGCGCTGGCCTCCAACCAGGCCAAGGCCATTGGCCTGATCATGACCCGCGACACGCACTACATCAGCTCAGACGTCTTCCTCCCGCAACTGATCGGCGGTTTACTCGATTCTGTCAAACTTTTTGGCATTAGCCTGCTGATTGAATGGGTGGAACCCGGCCAACAGCTGCAAACTTACCACAAGCTCACCGGATCGAAACATATTGACGGCATGATCCTCACCATCTCCCGCGATGATGACACCGGCCTCAAAGTACTTGAGGACGCAGACATCCCCGTTGTGCTGATGGGCACCGTACCCAATAGCCAGCTGAATTCTGTGGATATCGACAATGCGGCCTCTGCCCGCAAGGCGGTAAACCACCTGCTCAAACTCGGCCACCGACAAATCGCCTGCATCACGGATGCGCAATTGCCATATTCCTCGGCTACTCAAAGGTTGCGCGGCTATAAACAGGCCCTGGCAGCTGCAGGGGTCAGCATAGATGAATCCCTGGTGCGTTTTGGTGACTTCGATGCCGAATCGGGATACAAAGCCATGCAATCGCTGCTGAAATCCAAGCATGAATTCAGCGCCGTCTTCGCCGCCAGCGACAACATCTCTTTTGGAGCGATGGAAGCGGCACGCGAAGCTGGCCTCGATATCCCTGGCGATCTTTCCTTCGTCGGGCATGATGATATTCCGCTCGCAAGATTTGCCAACCCACCGCTCACAACCATCCGGGTGCCTGCAGCCGAAATTGCACGCCAATCCTGTCAGCTTTTACTTGAACTGCTGACGGATAAAGTCTCACCCAAACAGAACATCCTACTTGAGACTGAGCTTATCGTCCGCAATTCCACAAAGGAGAAGGAGGGAACCAATCGTTAAGGCAAAATACCTCTTAGTCATTGATCAAGTCAAATTTCGAACAAAAAAGGAGTAAGAATGCAAAAAAGAAAGAAGTTTGTTTGGCCGATCCTATCCGTAGTGATCGTTATCGCGATGCTGTTGGGGGCTTGTGCTACCCCAACTGCTGCTCCAACTCAAGCCCCGGTGGTTGAGCCAACCAAGGCTCCCGTAGTCGAACCCACTGCAGCCCCTGCCGCTGAACCTGCCACACCGGCACTCAGTTTTGACCCTGCTAAAATTGGCCAGGAACTGGTGGATGCCTATGCTGGCAAGTTGAAGGGTACCGTCGTCAAGATGTCTGGCCCATTCACCGACCAGGATGCCGTTGTCTTTGAAGAGTCCATCAAGGCCTTTGAAGAAGCCACTGGCATTGACATTCAATATGAAGGCTCCAAAGAGTTCGAAGCCTCCATCAACATCCGTCTCGAAGGCGGCGACCGACCCGATATCGTTGACTTCCCACAGCCCGGCCTGCTAGCCGTGGCTGCCCAGAAGGGTTTCGTTATCGATGCCTCAACCGTCATCAATCCTGACTGGATCAAGACCAACTACTCTCAAGCCTGGCAGAACCTTGCCATGCTCCCAGACCAGGACGGCAAACCCATGACCGCAGGCATTTGGGCCCGCGCCAATGGCAAGTCCTTCGTCTTCTATCCCAAGAAAGCCTTCGATGAGGCCGGTTACAAAGTTCCCACCACCTGGGAAGAAATGATGACCCTCACCGCAGATATTGCCAGCGATGGTGATACCCCCTGGTGCATCGGCATCGAGTCTGGTGCCGCCACTGGTTGGACCATGACCGACTGGATCGAGGATGTCCTCCTGCGCGTTGCTCCCCCGGAGGCCTACGACAAGTGGGTCAAGGGTGAGCTCCCCTTCGATTCACCAGAGGTCAATAAAGCCCTCGATGCCATTGAAGAAATTTGGTTCAATGACGCCTATGTCTTCGGCGGCCGCAAAGCCATCCCCACCATCTCCTTCGGCGATGCCCCCAAACCCATGTTCGAGAACCCGCCCAAGTGCTGGTTCAACCGCCAGGGCAACTTCGTCACCACCTTCTTCCCCGCGGAAGCTGTGGCTGGTGTCGATTATGACTTCTTCTATCTGCCCCCGATTGATCCCGCTTACGGCAAACCCGTCCTCGGCGCTGGTGACATTTATGCCATGTTCAACGACCGCCCCGAAGTGCGTGCTGTCTTCCAGTACTTCTCAACCGGCGAGTCCCTTAAGGGTTGGGTCGAAAATGGCGGCGCCATTGCCGTCCATAACGATGCCAGCCTGGATTGGTACAAAGATCCCGTTACCCGCGGTGTCGCTGAAACCATCCGCAATGCCACCACCTTCCGCTTTGATGGCTCTGACATGATGCCAGGTGCCGTCGGCGCTGGTACCTTCTGGAAATACATGACCGATTACGTCTCAGGGTCAATCACCCGCCAGGAAGCCCTCCAGGCTATCGACGCCTCCTGGCCAGCCGAATTGAAACCGGCTGCCGCTGTAGCCACCGACCCGGCCGATATTGGCCAGGAACTGGTGGATGCCTATGCTGGCAAGTTGAAGGGCACCGTCGTCAAGATGTCTGGCCCATTCACCGACCAGGATGCCGTTGTCTTTGAAGAGTCCATCAAGGCCTTTGAAGAAGCCACTGGCATTGACATTCAATATGAAGGCTCCAAAGAGTTCGAAGCCTCCATCAACATCCGTCTCGAAGGCGGCGACCGACCCGATATCGTTGACTTCCCACAGCCCGGCCTGCTAGCCGTGGCTGCCCAGAAGGGTTTCGTTATCGATGCCTCAACCGTCATCAATCCTGACTGGATCAAGACCAACTACTCTCAAGCCTGGCAGAACCTTGCCATGCTCCCAGACCAGGACGGCAAACCCATGACCGCAGGCATTTGGGCCCGCGCCAATGGCAAGTCCTTCGTCTTCTATCCCAAGAAAGCCTTCGATGAGGCCGGTTACAAAGTTCCCACCACCTGGGAAGAAATGATGACCCTCACCGCAGATATTGCCAGCGATGGTGATACCCCCTGGTGCATCGGCATCGAGTCTGGTGCCGCCACTGGTTGGACCATGACCGACTGGATCGAGGATGTCCTCCTGCGCGTTGCTCCCCCGGAGGCCTACGACAAGTGGGTCAAGGGTGAGCTCCCCTTCGATTCACCAGAGGTCAATAAAGCCCTCGATGCCATTGAAGAAATTTGGTTCAATGACGCCTATGTCTTCGGCGGCCGCAAAGCCATCCCCACCATCTCCTTCGGCGATGCCCCCAAACCCATGTTCGAGAACCCGCCCAAGTGCTGGTTCAACCGCCAGGGCAACTTCGTCACCACCTTCTTCCCCGCGGAAGCTGTGGCTGGTGTCGATTATGACTTCTTCTATCTGCCCCCGATTGATCCCGCTTACGGCAAACCCGTCCTCGGCGCTGGTGACATTTATGCCATGTTCAACGACCGCCCCGAAGTGCGTGCTGTCTTCCAGTACTTCTCAACCGGCGAGTCCCTTAAGGGTTGGGTCGAAAATGGCGGCGCCATTGCCGTCCATAACGATGCCAGCCTGGATTGGTACAAAGATCCCGTTACCCGCGGTGTCGCTGAAACCATCCGCAATGCCACCACCTTCCGCTTTGATGGCTCTGACATGATGCCAGGTGCCGTCGGCGCTGGTACCTTCTGGAAATACATGACCGATTACGTCTCAGGGTCAATCACCCGCCAGGAAGCCCTCCAGGCTATCGACGCCTCCTGGCCCAAGTAAACTGTTTTAGGGCTGTGTCTTAAGCAGCATAAGGATTTACCTGAAGGGCAGGCAATACTGCCCTTCAGGTCTCCAGAAAATCGGAGGTCAGCATGACGGTTGAACCAATGAATGTCAAGCCTGATCAAGAAGGAAAAACTGGTTTCCTTTCAAGCGTTCTTGGGAAGATCCTCCTTGGAATTGTCATTGTTAGTGGAACGGCTTTTATCCTTTGGTGGGGGTACAACTTCCTAAGCGCGAATAATGCTCCACAGATTGTCCAGATTCCGGTTGCCATCCTCTGGGGGGTGGGAGGCGTGGCATTACTTTATACCGTGCTCAACTGGCTGGTAGAGCAATTGCCGCGCAACGCGGCCAGAGTTCTGCAGCCGCTTATTTTTATCGGCCCTGCCGTCCTGCTGATGGGCTGGTTTTTGGCTGTGCCAGTTTTTCGTTCTTTGACGGCTAGCTTTAGAGACTCTTTAGGCAGGGAGAGCGTCGGTTTAGAAAACTACATTTTCGCCTTTACAGACAAACGCATGTTGGAAACCTTCCGCAACAACCTGCTTTGGTTGGTTTTTGGAACATCTTTCAGCGTGGGTTTGGGCTTGCTGATTGCCACCCTGGCCGACCGCACCAAGGCGGAAGTGCTTTATAAATCCATCATCTTCACACCCATGGCGATTTCATTTGTGGGTGCAGGCGTCATCTGGAAGTTCGTTTATACCTATAAAGGCACTGGTTACGGCATCAATGAAATTGGCCTGATCAATGCCATCATCACCGGATTGGGAGGGACGCCACAACCCTGGCTGAACATACCACCGTGGAACAATTTCTTCCTGATTGTGATCATGATCTGGCTGCAAACCGGTTATGCCATGGTCATCCTTTCCTCAGCCATCAAGGGCGTGCCTTCAGAACTTTTGGAGGCTGCCAGGATTGACGGTTCCAGCGAGTGGAATGCCTTCTGGAGTGTGATCGTGCCTTACATTAAGGGCACATTGATAACGGTGACGACCACAGTCGTGATCTTCAGCTTGAAGACATTCGATATCGTGCGAGTGATGACCGGTGGAAATAACCAGACGAATGTGATTGCCAACGAGTTTTACCTGCAGTCCTTCACTTATAACCACGCGGGAAGGGCCTCGGCGATTGCCGTGGTCTTATTGATCTTGGTCTTGCCAGTGATTATCAACAATCTGCGTGAATTCAACCGCGGAAGGAAGGGGTTCTGATGGCTGCGAAGAGTTATAAAGCTCAAAAAGGCCGCTCAAGTCTGCTGGTCAATCTAATTCTCATCGTTATCTGCGTGATCTGGTTGGTCCCGATTCTCGGCATTTTGATTACCTCCTTCCGCCCGAGTACGGACATTTTCCAATCTGGGTGGTGGACGGTCTTTCCCCACAAGCAATATGTGCAGAGCGGTGAAATCATCCTGCCCGCAGATGTGGATGTAAGCGGTCCCATTACCATTGACGGCGTTACGCACACCTTTGAAGAGTGGCGGCAAGGGGTGACCATGCCCGATGGCCGCTACCTGGAGTGGTTTGGAAACCGCCGCACACGCAAATTGACCGTCTCGGCAAAAGAGTGGGTGGGCTTTGCCACGGGGTTTAATCTCAAGAACTATGAGGATGTGCTGACCGGAAAAACCATCACCTACATCGACGGCAATGGCCAGACCATCACACGCAAAGGCAACGACCTCAGCCGAGCCTTCCTGAACTCGTTGGCGGTAGCCATCCCGGCGACCATCATCCCCATCCTGATTGCGGCTTTTGCCGCTTTTGGCTTTGCCTGGCTGAACTTCCCAGGTAGGAATATTATCTTCTCGGTGGTGGTGGCGCTTTTGGTGGTGCCATTACAGATTGCGCTGATACCCATCCTGCAGGATTACGTGAAGCTGGGGCTGAATGGCACGTTTCTTGGGATCTGGTTGGCGCATACCGGTTTTGGGTTACCGCTGGCCACGTATTTGCTGTTCAACTACATCAGCACCCTGCCGCGGGAATTGCTTGAGTCGGCTTACATCGACGGCGCGTCAAACTTCACCATCTTTGTGCGCATGATTTTGCCGCTTTCTGTACCGGCACTGGCCAGTTTTGCCATCTTCCAGTTCCTTTGGGTATGGAATGACTACCTGGTAGCACTGGTCTTTTTGGGAGGTGGCGAAAACCAAGTGGTCACTTACGCGGTGGCTTCCCTGGTCGGGGAAAAAGGCCAGGACTGGCATTTGATGACAGCAGCAGCCTTTGTGAGCATGGTATTGCCGCTGGCGGTATTCCTCGGGCTGCAAAAGTATTTTGTGCGCGGGATGCTGGCCGGCTCGGTAAAAGGATAGATTCGTTGTTGTTTTCACTCAGGCGGGACTTGTTCCCGCCTGACCTTTAATTGGGACCTATTCAAGGGCGTCAACTTTAGATTAAAGGTAGATTTGACGTGCATCTCAAAATGACAAATTATTACACGTTGAATGCAGGCTGAGGAGAGTTTTGAAGATGGAAAATGACCCGCTCTGGTATAAAAAAGCCATATTTTATGAGCTGAATGTGCGCGCTTTCAAGGACAGCAACGCCGATGGTTGGGGTGATCTGCCTGGGCTGATCTCAAAACTGGATTACCTGAAAGATCTGGGGGTGGATGCCATCTGGCTGCTGCCGATCATGCCCTCACCTTTGAACGATGACGGGTATGACGTCTCAGATTTTACCGATATCTTCCCGGCTTACGGCAGCATGGCAGACTTCCAAACCCTTATGGCTGAGGCGCACAAACGTGAATTGCGCATCCTCGTTGAAATCATTCCCAACCATACCAGCAACCAGCACCCCTGGTTCGAGGCTTCACGGGACCCTTCCCACCCTGATTTTGAGATCTATAAAGACTATTACGTCTGGTCGGAAACCAACCAGAAGTACAAGGGTGTGCGTATTATCTTTACCGATACGGAAAAATCCAACTGGACCTGGGACGAAAAGCGCGGTATGTACTTCTGGCACCGCTTTTTCAGCAGTCAACCGGATTTGAACTACGATAACCCCGCCGTCCAGCAGGCTATGTTGAATATCATCCGCTTTTGGCTGGACCAGGGGGTAGACGGTTTACGAGTGGATGCCCCACCCTACCTCTTTGAACGCGAAGGCACTTCCTGCGAGAATTTGCCTGAGACGCACGCGTACTTGAAAAGAGTGCGGCAGTTCGTGGACGCCTACAAACCCGGCACGCTGCTGCTTTCTGAAGCCAATATGTGGCCGGAGGACGTGATCCAATACTTTGGTGATGGCGATGAAATGCACATGAACTTCCACTTCCCGCTGATGCCGCGCCTTTTTATGGCGCTGGCAAAGGAAGACACCAGTTCGATTCAAGGCATTTTAGAACGTACGCCCACTTTACCGACAGGTTGTCAGTGGGGAACTTTTTTGCGCTGCCATGACGAATTAACGCTTGAAATGGTGACGATTGAAGAACGCGAGTGGATGTGGAAGCATTATGCCCCGCAGCCCGGCCAAAAGCTGAACTTGGGCATCCGCCGGCGCCTGGCACCTTTGCTTGAGAACGACCCTCGCCGGATTCTGCTGATGCACTCCCTGCTGCTGACCATGATGGGTTCGCCATTTTTGTATTACGGCGACGAAATCGGCATGGGAGATAACATTAATTTGCGCGACCGCAACGGCCTGCGCACCCCCATGCAATGGGATTCAAGCGAAAATGCCGGTTTTTCAGATGCACCAGCGGACAAGCTGTATGCCCCGGTGATCGCCGACCCGGTGTATGGGTACGAAGTGGTCAATGTAGCCACGCAGGAAGCAGAGGCGGACTCAATTTTGAACCAGGTGCGGCATTTGATTGCCGTGCGCAAGCAGAGTGAAATTTTTGGGCTTGGGGAATTTATCTGGAAACAATTCGAATATGATAAAAAAGTTGCCGCCTATGCGCGCTGTTACGCGGGCCAGGAGCTCTTGGTTGTCAACAATTTAAGCCCGGAAGTAGTGAATGGCTGGCTTTCTGAAGATTACGCATGCTTTACCGACATGCTGACGGGAAAGATCTACAATTCGGGTGATTTACAACTTGAACCCTATCAATTCTTGTGGTTAAAGCCTGATATTACAACCCAAGGTCAAAGCCATGGTGGGCCAAGCACTAAATTGCCTGATGATCTGGGGTCTGATAAGCATTAAATTTCAGGGTCAAGATTTTGTGAAGGCCGGTTTTAAAGCATGCCGGCCTTTGGCATTTCAATCTGGAACGCATATAGGCGTTCCCGACTAATAATTCAATAATCTTTCGCGTTTCCAACTGAAACTATTGGGGCTTGGGGAAAAAAATAGAGAGACACAACTGCTTGGTCATCATAGGATCTAAGTCCTTCTCGCAGTCAGACCGTTGTGTCTCTCGCGGGGTACCCACGTGGGGTCCACCTGTTTATATTATACAAACATGGACCGAGAGATTTCAAGTTAACAATTTGCCAATAGTGCCGTCCGTGCCTACCGCCTGTGCTAGCCATAAACTGGACGGGTATGAACATGAGCACCTCCAGCCCGAGCATGTCAGGCTTACTCACCTTTTTTGTCACCCTGAGGCTTCACCGAAGGGTCTTCCAGTTGCACGCAATCGGAATTGATCTGGCCTAGGGCTGCAAGCTGGATCAGAGGTATGCTGCGCCCGACTTATAGTTTCTTCGGGTAGACTTCACAAAACAGTGCAGGTTGCTCCTACGAAAAGAAAGAGATCCTAATATCTTGTCACCCTGAGGCTTCGCCGAAGGGTCTTCCAGCTGCAAACCGTTTGGCGAGGTATCTTAACAATCCTGACTTGCACCGCAAGAAATTTTAGTAATCGCTGCTTACAAACCAATCATTCAATGGAAAAACAAAGATCCTTCAGCTGCGCTTCAGGATGATAAACTCGGGGAGGCGTTGCGACGGCCTCTACCTCTACTTCCCGCCACTGCAGGAAGCGCGAGAGATTAAGCAATCTGATTTAATCTGGCGTAGAGGTGAGGGCTGGACCGAAGGTCCGCTCCACCCGGCTTTAATGATTTCCGTAGGGTAGGTATAAGCATCTTTTGCGTTCCCTCCCTCATTTTTGTCATCCTGAGCCCCATTTGCGAAGGATCTGCTAGGAGCAAATCTCTTCTAGAAGATTCTTCGCTGCGCTCAGAATAACCAAAGATAGAACATCTTCATCTGGCAGATCGGTGGGCTCATTTTAGCCCCAAAAACTTCAACTTGGATCCCTCATCCACCGCACAAGCGGCTTGTAATGACAAGACTCGGGCAGGGCATCCCACGGGCAATCTTATAGTGACGGTTTAGTTCACTTTCGGCCGGAGGTATACGCCATCTTGACGGTTGAGCAAACCTTCACCGATCATTTCGCGGCGCAGCGTGCAAAAATCGTCATTGTAATCAGCCAGAATCAGGTTCACCTGTTTTTCAGGGTAAGGCTGACCTGGCACAAACTTGCTGGCGAGCTCCTCGAGCACAATCATGCGCTTTTTTAGCTGTACCGGAATTTTGACCAACTTGCCATCCACAAAGAAGGTGCTTAATACCTTTTGCCGGTAAGCCTGATCCTGTGCGTTCTGTGCTTGCATGGCGCTTTCAGGCTGCTTGACCAGGTCAAAAACGCGGGTTTGAAGTGCTTCAGGAATAAGTTGGTAGACGGTGTAAAACTGCTCGCGCTTAGATTTGATAATTCTAGCCTCTTCCAGTTTTTTTAGATGAAAAGAGGTGGTGGAAGCAGCCAGGTTGAGGCGCTCAGCCAGAAGTTCGAGGTACATCGGCTTCTCAATGAGGGCCGCCAGGATCTTCAGGCGCGAAGGCTCTGCAAGTGCCCTGAAATATTTAGCTTTTTCTTCGTAATCAGTCATAGTGTTCCTAAATCTATCTAATTATTATAATACTTTTTGTTTCGATATTTATCGTATTAGTAGTTGGTCTTCTTGTCAAGGCGCAATATTGGTAGAAATCGTGGCAGTGCGTTGATGATGGCTGCCACACCAGTGTTCACAAGGTATAGATTGGACGCGGACTGGACGGCCAAACCACAAGGTCAAACTATTTGTCATGTTGAGCAATGTCAAACCATTTGTCCTTTTGAGCAATGTCAAACCATTTGTCATGGAGCGCAGCGAAGCATCTTCCAGTTGGAAACCAAAATTAGTAGATCCTTCGCAAGAGAAGCTCAGAGGACGACAGGCATCAGTCAGGAATAATGCATCTATCCCTCACATCTTGAATCGGCTAAAATTAAAGGCGGAGGTGGAAATGGATAAAAAACTCTACGGCGCTGTTGAAGGCGGCGGCACCAAGTTCATCTGCGCCGTTATCGACGCCGACCTCAGGATCCTCCGCGAAGCGCGCTTCCCCTGCCAAAGTCCCTCCGAGACCATCGCCAACTGCCTTAATTTCTTCCAGACTGCCCAAGCGCAGCTCGGGCCCCTTTCCGCCCTGGGCATCGCCTCATTTGGCCCGCTGGACCCCCGGCCAGGCTCCCACGATTTCGGAAAAATCCTGGCCACCCCCAAACCCGGCTGGGCTAACACCGACCTGGTAAGCCCCTTTGCCGATGCTTTAAGTATTCCAGTGGCTTTTGACACTGATGTGAACGGCGCCGTGCTGGCAGAATCGCTCTGGGGCGCCGGAAAAGGGCTAAAAAACCTCATTTACTACACAATTGGAACAGGAATAGGCGGCGGCGCAATCGCCGAAAATAGGCTGATTCACGGGCTTATGCATCCTGAAATGGGGCACGCCTTTTTATCGCACAACTACACGCAAGATCCCTTCCCCGGGGTTTGCCCATTCCACCAGGATTGTTTTGAAGGTCTGGCCAGCGGTCCGGCCATTGAAGCACGCTGGGGCCGAAAAGCTTATGAGTTGCCAGCCGACCACGCGGCCTGGGAATTGGAAGCGCATTACATCGCGCTGGCACTGGTCAATACCGCTCTCATGCTAGCCCCTGAGCGCATTATCCTGGGCGGCGGGGTGATGGCACAGCAGCATCTCTTCCCTCTTGTACGTGCTGAATTCCTCAAGCTGCTCAATGGCTATCTGCAAATCCCTGCCATGCTAAGGGATATTGATACCTACATCGTGCCCAGTGGGCTGCAGGGGATTGCCGGCCTTTACGGAGCGTTAGCCCTGGCAATACAGGCCGCCTGAGAGTCCATACAAAATTTTTCTCTCGTCGAATCGCGATTAAAATTAATCAAAGCTTGTTTAGTGATAAAAGGAGAAAAATGGACACCAAAATCGAGAAAGACCTAAAAGAAACTGGCAAAGAGATTGACAAGAATGTCAAAAAAGCTGCCAAAGATGCTAAGACTACCGCCAAAAAAGAAAAAAAAGATGCTAAGAAAGGCGCCAAAGACATCAACATCAAGGTAAAGAAAACCGCCAAGGCGGCTTCGGCCAAGGCCGGCGCTACCAAAAAGGATCTCAAGAAAGCGGTGGATGCTGCCAAAAAGAGCAACAAAGCCAAGGTTGACGCCGTAAAGAAAGATGTAAAGAAAAAAGCTGCTCCCGCTTTAAAGAAATCCGACTCAAAAAAGCTCAAACCAAAAAAATGACCGATATGATCGTTGAAAAGATCCGGCAATTTCTGAAAGCAAAAAAGAAGAAATAAAGCGCGATTAAGGCGAGACAACAGGCTGGGTT
>WOYI010870664.1_pt1 | contig 11771 bp, 11 predicted proteins | sample 6423411 | NCBI WGS metagenome assembly WOYI01 (sample SAMN13441803, study PRJNA592873) | oil field metagenome | biome: oil field; feature: oil-well bore; material: oil-contaminated soil; isolation source: oil-contaminated soil from oil-well borehole | place: Germany: Wietze | collected 2016-10-18 ... | reverse complement strand
CCATACCAAGATCATGTAGCAGAAATGCTCCCCCGAGAACGAAACTCTCTGTCGGTGTAAGGAAATAGTTTTCACCAATAATAGTTGACGCTGTTTCCCATAGCGCATCAATGTGAGTGAGATCGTGAAGCGTTAGTTGCGGAAGATCTCTTCGTATCTCACCGGCGAGAAGTCCGGCTCTTTGCCTAAACGTCACAAATGCCGCTCTCAACCGATCCCGGGCTCCAACGAATTCATCATCCGGACGCGCAGCAAGTGTACTTTGCCATATACTCGAATCAGTTACAGCTTTGGATAACTCCTGCATCATTTCCTCCTAGTCTAACAATAATTAGATTTATCCGCATAAGATGCGGACACCCTGTTTCCGCCCGTATAACACGACACGCGTTCGGGACATCATCATGCCGCAATGACGGCGAAGATATGACTCCGGCGAAAACGGCCTGATTACTGGTGACGAGAGATTCGTCTCCAGGACGGAGACTTATGTTTATGGAAGATCAGCGATAAACGAAACGGATGACCAAACCTCTTGACCGAGGCAGCGTTCTCAGATATGACAAAGCCATGTCCGCTATTTGAAATCCTTTCCCTTTGCTGATGATCCTGATATGTTTGATCCTCGGACTATTCTTCCAGAAGTAGAAATTACGATTTTACTTGCTAATCATAAACCCATATTATGTTTCGTTTATTAAATATGCTGCTGGCTTGATGAACAGCCTCCGCAAAATGAGTCCTTCGGTGTGGATCTCCTCCGGGCACTTGCAGAATGACTTGCAGGGATACCTTAAACTCTTTAGTCGGGTTGGAGCCTCCTGTCAAAGCGTGATCGTGCAAAAATGTCCCAACTCAAGACTTGCTCCTTGCAAAGTCTCCCCAAAACGATGACTGGGCTTATCTCCATTTCTTCCGCAAAGATCTCCACAGCATCATCGCTGAAGTTTTCCTTGCTCCTGAACTCCAGATATTGCTTTGGGGGGATAAGCGTATCTGCCGCAAAATTGTTTGCCTCTTCCTCCCTGATATCGTCATCGCTATTGTCAAAATTGACGAAAATATCCTTTTTGCTGTGTCCCTTGACCATGTGACCCAACTCATGGAAGAAGGAGAACCAGAAAACATCCCAATAAGGATAACGAAAACTAAGGGAAACAACTGCCTTGACAGGGGAAACCCACTGAGTCGCGCCATTGACGGAGGTGTGACGCAAATGAGGCACTATGGTCAGGGCAACTCCACATTTTCTGCATATTTCCCGGGCTCTCTCAAAGTGATCAGGAAAATCGGTACAACCGCCTTTGCCAAGGTTGCGCAAAAGCGGGATTGATCCTTTCAGGGCCTTCAGGGAAAACGATTCTGCAGGAATCTCTTCCGCGTTCAGAACCGACTTCCTCAACCAGGCGGAGAGGGCATGAAAAGAGGTTTTTGGAGTGTCGCACCTCCGGAAACTGGCCGCAAATGGCATATCCTCCAACCGCTCCAGAGAGGCAACCCCAAAAAACTGCCTGAGATTTTTTACCTTTTCTTCGTCCTTGCGCGTTTGCGGCACCCATTCCTTCTGCGCCATTTCTGCGTATGGAAATTTTTTTGCCTGTTCAATATCTGCGGAAAGACCCTTTTTTGCTTTGATCCGAGCCATGTCTTCCTGGTAGTTCATTTCAAGATTGAGCCAGAAAGAAGCGCTGACACCGAAGACGGATTCCAGCTTCAGGGCCGTATCGGCCGAGATTGGAGCTTTCCCTTTGATAATTTCGTTAATGGTTTTAGGTGCCATGCCGGTGCGAATCGACAACTCTTGCTGTGTCATTCCTTTGGATTCCAGAACATCCGACAAAGTATCCCCGGGAGGGATAGCGTAGTCGGGCTTGAATTCCTTGTATGATTTATTCACCATGATAATCCACAACCTCCAGGATCTTGATCCCTGAAATATTCTCCAGGTCGACGCTGCCGTCAGGCAAGCAAGACAAAAGGTTTTCGAGGGAGAGAAAAATAAGCCGCCAGTTGCCGCCCAGGCTGACCGCGAACTGTCCTTGTCGATCATGGTGAAGTGGGTGAAACCCTGTACCTGGAATCTTGCTGAAATCAAGAAGATTACCGGCAGCTCTTAGCTCCATTAACCTCTGGCCAACCTTCCTTGCCCGGTTTTGACCCCATTCCCTTTGTCCCGATGCCTCCTCATTGCAAGCCCTTTCCAGCTTTCTCGACCTGAATCTTATATCCATTCGCGTCTCCTGTCAATTTTTATTTACCCGTTAGGTAAAGAAATATATTTCTTTTGGAACCTCAATGACATTTGACACTCAAAACTGACAGAAGCAGGTTTCTCTTGATTTTTTCGCCCCTTTCCCTCCGCGGACGATCCAGCCCTCACTGCAACTCTGAACCCTTCTCCCAGAAGCAACGATTCTATCTGATGATCATAAATCCATATTATGTTCCGGCCATTAAACACATGCCACTATGAACAGCCTCAACGTTGGCACTGTTCAACTGCGGCCGCGGCGAAGGATGGCTGTCACGTTGAAAAAATCCGCTGTGAAGGGTTGCCTGAAGTCGGCGCTTTCGGCCAGAGCACCCATGACAAACGCACAACTCGCCTTCGCGAACTCCGCCATGGCAGTGCTTGAAGGCACAGGGTGGTCGAAAACCCCCGCAGGAACGTGATGAAAATCATCAGGCCTGGATTCCACCCAGCCATCGGGATCCTTGAAGGTCTCCATGTATTCCAGCATCTTCTCCATCCGGCTGCGCCAACCGGGGTCTACATCCGCAAGCATTGCGAGGGCCGCCGCGACAGGGGCCGCATCAGAGAGAAACGACTGTTCCTGAAGAACTTCCCCCGAAAACGAGTGAGCAAGCCTCTTTCCGTCCCAGAAAAGATCGAGCAGTCGCCCCATCGTTCTCCCGGCCTTCCCGGTGTACTCATCAACTCCCAGGAGTCGCCCCGCCTGAAGAAGGGCGATGACCGTCAGGGCATTATTCCCGCAGAGTATCTTGGTGTCCGCCTGCGGCTGTTGGCGTTTGCGTCTCGTCTTCAGAAGTTTTTCATCGATAAGGGGAAGGGATCTGTCGATCTTTTTAACGAGGTGTATGCGACCTTCGAAGTTCCCTCCGGGCTCTATTTCGTAGACTTCCTTCATGGCTTCGAAATCATCCTGTTTCAGGATCTCTCCAAGATCACTGTGATCCCAGAGGTATGTCGCCCCCTCCTCATGCCCCGTGTCCGCGTCAAAGGCAGAGAGGAAGAGTCCGTCGACCTCGAAACACTCCTCAAGACACCTGACGATATTCAAAGCCATGTCCCTGTAGGTTTTTCCATCAGCCGCAAAGGCCTTACTGCCGAGGGAGAAGCACCAGAGAGCCATGGCCTGATCGTAGAGCATCTTCTCGAAGTGCGGTATCTTCCACTCCCTGTCGACACAGTACCTGAAGATGCCTCCCTGCAGATGGTCATGAAGACCCCCCAGGCGAATTGCATCAAGGGTCTTTCGGCAGATCGTCTGGGCATCGGTCGAGTCATCTGCAAGGAGGGAGTAGAGCAGGTAAAGAAGCGTGCAGTGGGGAGGGAACTTCTGATGCACGCCGAACCCCCCGTACCTGGTGTCGAACATCCGGAGAAGTTCGGGGACCAGGTCTTGAGGTTCTCTTTTTTCGGGAAGACCTCGCGAGGGCTGGAACGCTTTCACCGCCGCCCCCTGATCCCGGTAATATTCTGCTACCTGGACCGCAACCTCATGCAGCCCGGGCATTCCGCGTTCCGTCTCAGCAGGCAGATAGGTAAATGCAAAAAAAGGTCTAAGGTAGGGGGTGATAAAGGCGTTGAGAGGCCATCCGCCGCTCCCGTTCTGCATGTTGATGAACTCCATCAGATAGTGGTCGATGTCGGGGCGCTCCTCCCTGTCGACCTTGACGCAGACGAAATTCCTGTTGAGCATATCGGCGGTGAACTGGTCCGAGAATGCCCCCGCCGCCATTACATGGCACCAGTGGCAGGTGGCATATCCCGATGAGACGAAGATCGGCACACCCCGTCTTGCGGCTTCGTCTACGGTCTCACTTCTCCACTCCTGCCACCATACAGGGTTGTCCGCATGCTGGAGAAGGTAGGGGGATCTGCTCAAGCCGAGGTTGTTCCTGTCGAAACGCTTTGCGGACATCACTGAGGCTCTCTCTTTCCGACCGGGGCCATGTAGATGACGAACTCCTCTTCGCCGTCGGCTCCGACGAGGGCGTCCGCTTTTTCCTGGTCGTATGCGGCTATGGCGCAGGTTCCCGCTTCTATGGCCTCGCATGCAAGGTAGAGGTTCTGGCATATATGACCTGCGTCGAGTGCTATCACCTTGTAGGCCGCTTCACCATAGCGCCACTCCATGCGGTAGGGAATGGAGGTCCAGATGAATGTCGCCGCCCCGCTGCCGGCGAATTTCTGGTTCAGGGCCGCGCCGATCGTCAGCCTTTCTATTCCGGCGGGGCGGGATATGGCGGTCAGCTGATGTTCCACGGGCAGATAACGGTAGATCCCTTTTTCAAGCCCCTTTACCCTGAAGACCGCCAGATAGGTCTCGAATGCGTGGCGACAGCCAGCGGAAGGTACGGTCCTGAAGGCGTGCCCGCCAGACGGCGCTCCTTTGAGCCCCTGGGTGGCCCATAACAGAAAGGACAGCTCCTCGAGCGACAGGTATTCCTTCCCGTATTTTCGCCTCGACTCTCTTCTTGCCATGGCATCCGCAAGGGGGATCTTTCCCTGCCAACCGGGATCGGGCTCAGGCAGGTCCACCCTCGCGGCTTCCTGCGGGCACGGTTTCTGTACCGGGGGAGGCTCGACACCCTTATTCTGGTCAGTCATCGAGAAATCAACGGTCCTGCGGATACTGTCCTTGAGGAAATACCTTCCCTGCTTCTTCATCGGACACCCCGATCCTCGTCTTTGGGTCCTGCCGGACGTCATCACTTTCCATGCTTCTGCCTGATAATCATAAGCCATAATTTGCTCAAGTCACTAAACACCCTGCTGACTTGAAGAACAGCTATATCGACCTGCTCTCGATAACGTGCAGCAATCGTGAAGACAAGGTTGGTTTCGTAACCAGCATGCACGTCGGGGATTTCAACCACTTCGCCGGAAAGGGTATTCCAAAAGTGGTTTTGGACCCGAATGGAGATAACCTGCATTGCGCCGACGAAAAAGTAAACCTGGCCGATATCGTAAAACTCAAGGATATCCTTGTAGATCTTGTATTTGGGAAGAGCTGAAATAACTGCAAAAATCGGTGGGTGCGATCAGGGGGGCATGCCTCATGCTTGATTGTTCTTTACGGGTTGACGCCGTTTGAGTTACTTATTTCAGGATCACCGATGCTTTATAAGCCGGGTGGAAGGCTGTCGTGGATGGAATCCCAAGGGATGACCCTGCATCCGTGTGTTTTGAGCTCCTTTTCTCCGGCGTACACAAGCATGCATTCGCCCGCTTCGTTTTCTGCATAATTCAACCACTTTTGCAGGGGTTTCAGAAAATCGGGGGAAAATGTTTTGCCGGATTTTACTTCAACGGGAATGAGTTTGTCGCCCTGCTCGATAAGTATGTCTATTTCCACGCCGTGACTGTCTCTCCAGTAGTAGAGATTGCTTTCCTTTGCCAGACTGAAGCGTTTTTTCAGCAACTGGGATACCACATAACTTTCAAACAGAGGACCACGAAGCGGGTGTGAATTTACCTGATCTGCCGACTGTATCCCCAGGATCCATGCCGCCAGGCCCGTGTCGATAAAGTGAAGCTTGGGGCTTTTGACAATGCGTTTATTGAAGTTTTTGTAGTAGGGAGGAAGAAGGGTAATGATATATGCGGTTTCGAGAATTGAGATCCACGATCTTGCCGTATTATGCGATATTCCGCAATCCGAGGCCAGAGAAGAGAGGTTGAGGGTTTGACCGGTTCTTCCAGCGCACAGTTTCACGAAATTACGAAACTGCGAAAGATCGCGGACGTTGACAATGGAGCGGACATCGCGCTCTATATAGGTCCTTGCATAGTTGCCCAGCCAAACCGATGTATCGATCTCCTGTGAGAAAAGGGGCGGGTAGCCGCCTTTGAAGATCGCTTCTTCCGGCGTTTTGGGTGCTCTGTCCGTATGTGCCAGTTCCGCGAAGGAAAAAGGCAGCAATGGCAAAAGAGCCGACCTTCCCGCCAGCGACTGTGTAACCCCCGAAAGCAGGTTGAACTGCTGTGAACCGGTGAGTATGTACATTCCCGGAGTTCGCGTTTCGTCGACGCGGCCCTGAATATAGGACAGAAGATGCGGTGTTCGCTGCACTTCGTCGAAAACCGCCCCATCGGGGTAACCTTCCAGAAAACCCCTGGGATCTTCTTCCGCAAGAGTCCGTATGTCCAGTTCTTCAAGGTTGGCGTAAGGTTTCCCGGGGAAAGAGTGGCGGACAAGCGTGGTTTTTCCGGATTGACGCGGACCGGTCACAACAACGACGGGAAAGCTCCCTGCAAGCTGGAGCAAAGCAGGTTCGGCAAACCTCTGGATGAACGAGCTGTTCTTCATGAATAAAAGATAGGCTTATTTGTGTAAATTGTCAATTGAATTTACAAATAGCCCAGGAGTGATCAGACGGGGGCATACCTAATGCTTGCCGGATCTGTACGGGTTGACGCCGTTTAGGTCACCTAAATCCAGGTTACCGATGTTTCGCAAGCCGGATATTCGACATGGAGCGGCTGGAGCCGCAATAACTGCGGAGACCTAAAGAGGTCTGGAGGGGAGAATATCAAAATCACAGATCAGGATACCCGATGATCGGTTAGGATTGTCGTTTGCAGGAGTCGCTTCGCTTTCCATTCAGCCATGAGAAATTAGAACCATACTTCAAAAATATCGTGATAAATAATATGCTGGCTTTAAAAGATTACCTCGACAGAAAATCAGCAGTCAGGGTGATTCCAGCCTCTGCTTTTCTGATGGCGCTTGTTAAGGTAGCCGTATTGCTCTGAAAAAACCTAATTTATTCGGATTTTATCATGGTTTGTCAAAAGTGTAGGTGCGACCCCTATAAGTTTTCGGTTTGTCAAAAGTGTAGGTGCGACCCCTATAAGTTTTCGTTGTTTTTCGCATCGGCCGACCTCCGCTTGATGGAACTGTACCCCATTTCCACATGGTGCGCTTGACGCATATTGCGGGGTTTGGCAATTCCGTGACTTCGGGTGTGTCAGACTCGCCAATTCGACGGAATCAGTTTTTCCTTGACCCTGTCGTTCTCTTACATTCGCGTTCAAAGGATTAGCTTCATCGGCGGGAACACCAAGTTTCGAAAACCCTGCGCTTCCTTCTGTTTTTGAGACAATTTCTCCGGCAGGCTCCTTATTGGTCTATAATTGACAAAACATCGTTCTGTCGAGAAGAGGTATAGCAATGATTCGTGATGAGATCATCAGGAAGATCCGGGAACACGAAAAGGAAATCCAGGATCTGGGTGCGGAAAGGCTTTCTCTATTTGGCTCAGCAGCCAGAGGCGACCTCCTGCCGGAAAGCGACATAGATATTCTGGTGTCTTTCGTGATGCCTGCTGATTACAGAAGATACATCAACCTGAAGTTTTTCCTGGAGGATCTTCTTCAGAGACCCGTGGATCTTGTCATGGAAACCGCATTGAAGCCCCGGATAAGGAAACGGGTGGAAAGCGAGATGATCCGGGTTGCGTGATCCGGAACTTCTTCTGGAGGATATCCTTGAATGTGCTGAAAAGATCGCCCTGTACACGAAGGGAATCACAATAGAGGACTTCAGGCAAAACAGCATGCTTCAGGATGCTGTTGTCCGGAACCTGGAAATCATCGGAGAAGCAGTCAGGAAGCTTCCGGAAGACTTTCTTGAAAAACACCCCGACTTGCCGTGGCGTGAAATTGCGGCCCTTCGCAACATCCTCGCTCACGCCTATTTCGGGTTGGATCTGGAAATAATATGGACCCTTGCGATAGAGGAAACTCCCTCGTTAAGCAAACAGATCGAATCTATCATCAAAAACAGGTCTTTTTAGGAAAACCCACATCGGATACGACGGGATCCTCCCCGATGAAGGAGATCGTCCGTTCGTAGAGACTGCTCTTGCAGTCGGAGCACCCCTTATTATCGGTAACCTGAAACATTTTTCTTCTGTTCCATTGCTGCCTGTACTCTCTCCGGTCCAGGCGCTGGAGGCTATGAGAGAACAGAAACGAGCGGAATATAAAGGAGAGCGACTTGAAGATTGGAACGTGTTTAAAAGTGCAGGCAATACTCCTTTGAGGTTTTTATTCGGTGGTCTTTGAGGTTGTGCCGTTATGGTTGGGGCAGACCTTTCTGCAGACGTTGCATGACAAAACCCATCCGCCTCCGCCTGTGCTGGTGACGGAACGCTCTCTGCACAGTTTCTGGTTGATCGTCGTTCCATCAAGGGCTTTCTGGGGGCATGAATCGATACACACCGAACACTTTTCAGGACATACTTCATAGAGAGCGACCGGATCCGGTTCGAGGTCTGCGGTTACGAGAACTGCTCCCAGCCACATCATGTTTCCGAAACGGTCGTTCATCAGGAGCGTGTTTTTTCCCATCCCTCCAAGTCCAGCCTGAACCCCCGAGTGCTTCAGGGAAAGTATTCCCCTTCCGTGGTTTTGCTGCGGGTCCCAGTAGTCGTAAGGATCAGCGGAAGGGATCGGGATCGACACAACTCCTTCATTTTCCAGCTCTTCTGTCAGTCGAAAAGAGATCTGGTCCAGCTTCCTGACCATCATGTTCCGCACAAGAGTATATGGGGAATTCGTTCTGGCTTTCAGTGTGCTCAGGGGAAAGCGGCAGGCAAAAACGACCACCGAGCGGCAATCCGGCAAAATGTCGCACGGGTGAAACCCCTTCGGAGCCTTTTCGAACCGGGATACGGACGCAATTCCGCAAATATCTGCTCCTGCTTCGATCGTTTTCCTTTTCATGTCTTCAGATGTGATCATTAGTTACCACTCCTGCATGGTTTTCTGGTATTTTCGGAAAAGAGCCGTCGTCTCTGGAAACTGAAGAAGGCCGGCGGCTCTATAGTCCTCCTTATCCGCAGGCTAGAATAAAAGATCCGGAAGAAACGTAGAAAGGACCGGAACGAAGGCCAGAACAAAGAGACCAACTATAAGGGCAACCAGAAAGGGAATGATCTTTCTCGTAAGCTGCCCTATGGTTATGTCGGCGATCCCACAGGTTGCAAAGAGCGCTATCCCGACGGGCGGGGTGGCCATTCCAATAGCCAGCGCTATAACCGTAACAACCCCGAACTGAACCATGTTGATGCCGAGATGTTCGGCGATGGGCGCGAAAATCGGAACGACCAGAAGAATAATAGCCCCGGTCTCCATAAAGGTTCCAAGGATAAGATATATCACAAGCATGAGTATGTAGATGACATACATGTTGGACGACAACCCGAGTATGGCTCCGGAAGCCATCTGTGGAACCTGCTCGATGGTCATGATCCAGCCGAAGGGGCTGGCGGCGGCGATCAAAAGCATTATCATGGCTGAATTCAGCGATGCCTTGTAGAAAATGGGGATAAGGTCGCGGACCCCAAGCTCCCTGTAGATGAAAAAACTGACGAAGAGTCCGTATACTACAGCGATTGCGGCTGATTCCGTGGGAGTGAAGATACCTGTCATTATCCCCCCCAGAATGATGACCGGCATCATGAGTCCCCATACTGCATCGGAGAACGATCTCCATCTCTGCTTCCAGGATGTTTTATCCTCCGTAGGATAACCGAGCTGATATGACCGGACATAATTGACGCCTATCAGGAGCAGCGACAAAAAGAGCCCCGGGATGATACCCCCTATGAGTAGCTGACCTACGGAAACATTCGCGACGATGCCGAAGATGACCATTGTTATGCTTGGCGGAATGATAACGCCAAGGCAGGATGCAGATGCGACTACGGCCGCGGCGTAGGATTTCTCGTAACCTCGTTTCTCCATTTCGGGAATGGTCAGTCCGCCAACAGCTGCCGCCGTGGCAGGGGTAGATCCGGATATAGCGGCAAAAAAAGTACAGGCTAATATAGAGACTGCTGCAAGGCCTCCGGTGATGTGTCCAACGAGGGCGCTTGCCAGGCTTACGATCCGCTTTGATACTCCTCCCCGTTCCATGATCGCACCGGCGAGCATAAAGAATGGAATGGCAAGGAGCGGGAAAGAATTTGCCCCGGCTATCATCCTTTGGGGGATCATGGCTATGGGCATGGAACCGGAAGCGATCAGGCTGGCCAATGCCGCCATACCAAGAGCGAATCCGATGGGAACGTTCATGATAAAACAGATAATGAGCGTCGAAGCAAGCGCCATCAACATGCCTGGGCCCTCCCTTCCTCGGAAAAATGCCTCCATACATAGCGAATCTCCAGTGAGCAGTAGAGTATAAGCAGCAAGCCCATTACGGGGATGGAGAGGTAGACCCAGCTCATGGGAAGACCCAGAGCAGGGGATGGTTGTCTGTAGGTCATCAAAGTTACTTTCCATCCGTAATACACCATATATCCCGAAAAAACGATGATCCCGAAGTTCACCAGGATCTCGGAGAGGGATTTAAGCTTTGCGGGAAGAAAGTTGACAAAAACATCAATACCGATATGAATATGTTCCTTAATGCCGATAGCCGCTCCTACGAAACTGCACCAGATAAAGAGGAAGCGGACCAACTCTTCGCTCCATGAAGGGGCGCTGTTGAAAACATACCGCATGACCACCTGGTAGAAGGTTAGCCCGGCGATAGCCATCATTATGATACTCAGGGACCATTTGATGATAGTGTTGAAGGAGTCCAGCAGTTTTTTATTTTCCGAATTCTTCATGGCTTCCACCTGTGCTTCTTCAGGATTATCGATCAATAAAAGATCGCAGGAGAAGGGATGTTCCCCTTCTCCTGCGATTGAAAACTACTTCGTGTTCACTACGCGCTCGACAAGTTCCTTGCCGTAATCAGCGTTTCCGCTGCCCAGAGTTTCGTAGTAAGCCGGGTAGATGTTTTCCTGGGCCGTCTTGAGGAATTCTGTTTTGTCAACCTCGTTGATCTCCATGCCCTTCTCTTTAAGGACCTTTCTCATCTCTATCTCGTACTTGGCCAACTCTGTCCTCTGAATATCGCAGGCTTCTTTCGCAGCCCTGGCGATGATATCCTGATGCTCTTTGCTCAGCGTTTTCCACCAACTCTCGGAAGCAAAGTACTGACGCGGGTAGTAGAAATGCCCGCTAAGCGAGAGAAATTTCTGAACTTCATAGAAACGCTGGCTATAGATAAGATTCATCGGGTTTTCCTGGCCATCTACAACACCCTGCTGAAGGGCCGTGTAGAGCTCTCCGAATGCCATGGGAACGGCAGAGGCCCCAAAGGCATTGATGGTATCGATCATAACCTTGCTTTCCATGACACGGATCTTAAGATTCTTGAGATCCGCCATGGATTTGACAGGGCGTACGTTGTTAGTGAAATACCTGAAGCCTCCGACGTTGTAGGCCAGATGCCTGATGCCGACATCGGTGAATTTTTTCTGGACGAACTGACCTATGTCACCGTCAAGCACTTTATGGGCATGATCGATGTCCCGGAAAATGAAGGGCAGATCCCAGAGCATAGCCTCCGGGACAAACCGCCCCAAGGGGCCGTTCTCGATATCCGCCATCTCGATGGTTCCCATCTGCACGCCTTCGACAATGGTTCTGGCATCACCCAGCTGGGCAGCCGGATATATAT
>WOYI010252175.1_pt1 | contig 11772 bp, 9 predicted proteins | sample 6423411 | NCBI WGS metagenome assembly WOYI01 (sample SAMN13441803, study PRJNA592873) | oil field metagenome | biome: oil field; feature: oil-well bore; material: oil-contaminated soil; isolation source: oil-contaminated soil from oil-well borehole | place: Germany: Wietze | collected 2016-10-18 ... | reverse complement strand
GATTTGAGGGCTCGAATCTTCATGTCCTTTGTTGAATACAGGGGAATTCGGCCGGGATCGGGCCGGAGTATTTCACCTGCGCGGGATATAATGTTTGTGATTAATCACATATAAACATTATGTTCCTGCTTCAGGAATTGAGCCGGGATTCATCACATATTCCCGGCCCGATCGCATCAGGCAGCCCGCATTACGCGAGTTCTGATACATCGTGCGAGAACATATATTGAAGTTCCAAGCATATAAACATTGTCACCCGCATCAGACCCAGGCCGAAACTTGAGCCCTCACAACGGTTGAAGGGCCACATACCAGACCACCCGGAAACGGGCTGCACGGCATGATGCCCCGACAACACAGCCTTACAATGTTGTCGTCAATGTTATATAAACATTCCCCTGCATTGTCGGATCCAAACACAGGGTTTGGACCCCCATAGATGTTGGGAGCATCGCGCATTCTGCATTTGAATGCAGAATCAGGCACGAGATACGCCCCCAACTTGACTATAATAGGTTGACTCCCGGGTATATATACATTTACCCCGGTCACGCACCGAGAACCGACATCCGACTGCATAGGTGCCCGGATATGCCTCTCAACAGGCTATAATATATAAACAAAATGCCGGATGTATTGCCACGCGCGCAAAGCGCACACGGAGTCAGGAACCCTTTCCCGGCCAGAATCCTCAAGAATACTCATCAAAACGGCAGAGCCAGCACCCGCCCCGGGCCCGCCGGGCCCCGGGGCGGCCGGCAGCGCCGGCGCTATCCGGCGTCGTTATCCGGAACGTGGTCGCCGACGTATATCTCGCCAAAGAACTCGTCCTGCCAGAGGGCGAGCTTCCCCTCAAGCATCAGGAACAGGAGCGGGATATAGACCTCGCGGCGGGTCCGCCCCATTGCCCCGGCCAGGTCACCGAGCGTCAGGATGTCCCCGTTCCGGGCAGCCCGCTGGAACTCCTCCATCACGATCGAGACCGCCTTCTGATACCCCTCGTCATGCGCAACCCCCACCACATCTCCGGCAGTGAGGTCGAGATCCGGTTCGTGGAACACAGGAGCCCGTCTCCGCTGCTTCCGGCGCTGCTCCTTCTCCGCCGTCTTCAACTGCTTGATGAGTTCATAGAGCGTGACCGGCGGGCGTTTCCGCAGACTCTTGCGCCCCAGGCGACGCTGGATCTCCCGCTCCAGGCGGCCCATCGGCTCAAGATCGCCGGCCGACTCGAAGTCGAACCCGAGATCGGCAAACGACTCCTCCCCCTCATCCACAAAAGAGTCCTCAGCCTCCTCAACGTCCCATCCGTCGAGATAATCCGACTTCAAGCGCAGCAGACAGGCAGCATAAAAGAGCGTCCTCCCCGAGACCCGGAGATCCAGTTCCTTGCGTCGGTCGAGCTCGGCGAGGAAGCGATCCGTCACATCCACGATATCGATGTTCCAGGGATCGACTTCTCCGCGCTCGGCCATGCCCGCCAGGATCTCGACAGGTTCTTCATCCATTGTTCTGCACACCGGTCACGTAGGTGCTCTTGTCGGGACGGATCGTCACGCCCACGATGCGGTCGGCGCGCTCGATCATGGGCTTTCGAAGCGAGACGATGATCGACTGCGCGCTCCCCGAGAGTTCGTTCATCATGGAAGCAATCCGACCGACATTGTTCCCGTCGAGGAACATATCCACCTCATCGAGCGCGTAGAACGGCGCGGGCATGTACTGCTGGATGGAGAAGATGAACGCGAGCGTGGTAAGCGACTTCTCGCCCCCGGAGAGTGACGAGAGGAGATGGACCTTCTTGTCGCGCGGCTGCACGGCAAACGTCATGCCGCCGGCAAACGGGTCCTCCTCGTTGTCGAGGATCAGCCTCCCGCTCCCGTCGGTCAACCGCGCGAAGATATCCCGGAAGTTCGTATCGATAGCGGAAAAAGCGGTCATGAAGGCGTCATACTTCATCTTCTCGTACTTCTCGATCCGCTCGAGAAGCATCATCCGCTCCCGCGAGAGCACCTCCTTCTTCTCGGTCCTCTCCTCGACGCGGGCAGCGACCCGGTCGCACTCCTCGATCGCGAGCATATTCACCGCGCCGATCTTTTTCAACGCCCGCTCGGCCTCCGCAATCCCGGCATCGATGGCGGCGAGGTCAAGATCGGTCTCCACGTCACCGGCCTGCTCCCGGAGCGCCGAAAGTTCCGCGAGCAGCGAGCGTTCCCGCTCCTCGAGGGCACCAATCTGCATCCGGGTGCGTTCCATCGCACTCGACAGTTCGAGAGAGTGCTGGTCCAGCACCCGGATCTCCTCGAGGATCCGGTCCCGCTCTTCATGCAGGCCGGCAAGCTCGTCGGAGAACTCCTTCTGCCGCGCCTCGAGCTGCACGATCAGGCGGCGCTGATCCTCGATCTGCTCCTCTGTCGCCTTTATCTCGCTGTCGATCTCCTGGTTCTTCGCCTCCAGGCGAACCCGCTCCGCGCCGAGTTCCTCGATGCGGTTCGCAAAGTGCTGCCGCTCCCGTTTGGCATCGGTGATGTCGGCGTCCTTATTCCGGAGCCGGCGCTCGATATCCTCAACGGACTTCCGGTAACTCTCATACTGTTCGGTGAGAACGGGAACCTCGGTGTTGTTGAGTTTCCTCTTGAGATCGTCAACCTCCGCCGAGAGCCGCGCGATCTCGCCGGCGGTCCGCTCGAGATCGGTTTCAAGCCGCGCAAGTTCCTCGCCACCGGTCTTCGCGCTCTCGAACATCTCCTGGAGAGTATCTCTGAGGGTCTGTCTTTCCCCCGCAAGCACTTCGGTGCGCTTGTGGAACTCCTCCACAAGCATGCGGTAACGCGCAACCTGTTCTTCAACCGCACTCCGCTCCGCCCGCTTCTCCTCCGCAACCACAGCAAGGCGGCCGATAGACGCCTCGATCTCCCCTGCCTCCGCCTCGAGGCCGGCGAGTGTTGCACGAACCCGCATGATCTCATCGTCGACCGCCACCCCGAACCCGCGGACCTTCTTCGTCTGCGCGCCGCCGGTCATGGCGCCGCTCTTCTCGACGAAGTCCCCATCCAGGGTGACCATCTTATACCGGCCCATCAGCCGCCGCGCCCGGTCGAGGGTATCCACCACTACCGTCGCGCCGAAGACGACGCGGAAGGCACGGTCGAACGCCGGGTCGAACTCCAGAAGGTCGACCGCGTACCCGATGATGCCCGGGTCCGCCTCGAGCGGCGAGAGCATCGGCGGGCGAAGTTTGTTGAGCGGCAGGAAGGTGACCCGCCCGAGACGGTTCTCCTTTAAGTAGCGGATCGCATCGGTGGCCACCGCATCGGTATCGACGATCGCCCAGCGAAGCCGGCCCATGGCCGCGATGTCGAGCGCGGTCGCGTACTCCGGCGGTGCCCGCCCGAGCTGCGCAACGGTGCCGTGGACGCCCTCCATGCCGAGGACAAAGTCCATCCCCCTCCCGCCGGCATCGCCCTGCGCCTGCTGCTGCGCTTCATAGCGCATCAGGCTCTGCTCGTTCTCCCGGATCTCCTTCTTCAGCCGTTCAAGTGCCGACCGCCGTGCAAAGAGCGTACTCTCGGCTTCGGAGAGGTCGCGCTCGATCCGGCGCTTCTGTGCCTCGCAGTCGGCCATGCAGGAGGAGTAATCCGCGACCTGCGCCTGCTTGTTCTCCAGTTCCTCCTCGACCTGGTGGACGCGAGCATCCAGGCGTTCCCGCTCCGACGTCCGCATCCGGCTCTTCTCGATGAAGATATCCTGTTCGCGGAGGATCTTCGCCCGGAGTTCCTTTCTGCTCTCGAGATCCTGCAATCGGGCGAAGAGCTGATCCTTTACTCCCTCGACTTCCTTGCTCTCGCTCGCTATACGCGCCTCGACCGCGGTCATCTTCTCGCGCTGCGTCGAGAGTTCCATAGCCAGGTTCGCCCGGTCGATCGAAAGATTGCGGATCTGCCCGACGCATTCCTCGACCTTCGCCTCGGCGCGCCTGCTGTCCATGTAGACCCGCTGGACCGTCTCGATGTTCTCGTCCCGGCTGACCTTCAGTCGCTCGATGGTCTTCTCACCGAGTTTGATCCCGCCTCGCGCCTCTTCGAGCCGTCCGACGAGTTCGAGGTAATCGGGGCCGCTCTTGCGATTGATCTCTTCGTCGACGGCATGCTGCCGCCCGTGTGCCTCCTCGAGGCTTGCCCGGAGAGCGTCAACCTCGCCGGAGGTGCGCTCGAGCGCCGCCTGCTGGTCGTGCATCAGGTCGTGGAGGGTCCCGATCTCCTGCTCCTTCTGCCCGACGAGCGCCGCACCCCGGCACTGCCCGAGGTGTTCCAGCTGCTCCTGCCACCGCCGGTGCTCCACAGCCTGCTCGCGCTCGTGCTGGAGCGCATCCAGCCGCGCCACGAGTTCGTTTAAGAGGATCTCCTCACGCTCGATCCGTTCCCGGACCACCTCAAGCTCCGAGAACGCCTGTTCGCGCTTATGATCGAACTCGGCGACACCTGCTATCTCGTCGACGATCTTCCGTCTCTCTCCGTCGCTCATCTCCATGATGCGGGTGATATCACCCTGCATCACGACGTTGTAGCCCTCAGGTTTGATCCCGAGCTTCGCGAGGAACTCGATCACCTCGCCCTGTTTGCAGAGGCGGTTGTTTAAGTAGTTGTAACTGTAGTATCCCGTCGGCGTCCGCTTGATCCGGCGGCGGATCGTCGTGCCGTCCGAGAACGTGACCGTCACCTCGGCGGTGTTCTTCCCGGAATTGACGTTGATGAGATCGGTCAACTTCTCGGCCCGCAGCCCCCGGGCACCCGAGAGAGCCAGGACAAAGAGGATGCTGTCGATGATGTTGCTCTTCCCGGATCCGTTCGGGCCTGAGACGACAGTGAATCCTTCAAAAAAAGGGATTTTCGTCTTTCTGGCGAAAGACTTGAAGTTGTCGATCTCAAGCTGCGTGATGTACAAGGATCAGGCTCCCTTCGCTATCGATCGAGGTCGACCGTGTCACCCTCTTCAGCATGGATGACATCGTCAACCGGACGCTTCTTCTGCTCGACGAAGAGTGTCCGTTCTGGGGACTTGCCGCCTTTTCCACGGGCCTTCGCCGGGGCGCCCGCAAATTTAGGGCTGGCGACGATATACTCCGAGGGTCTCCTCGGCTCCGGCTTCAGTGTCCCGTCATTCTGCATGATCAGTTCCATATCCACATCGTCCGGAACGGGTGCGGGCTGGTGAGCAGGCTGGCGCTTCTCTACCGGGCGCACGGGGGCCCGGGGTTCGGGGGCATGGACGGGCCTGGATTCGGCGGTCGCCCGGGGCTCCGACTGGAGCGTGGCCCCGGCCCTCCTCTCTTCAGCCACCGCGGGCTTCTTCCGGCGCTCCTCCCCGTCCCGGGAGAGTTTCATCGCCACGGATTTGACATCCAGAACCTCTTCCATCAGGCCCTTCACCAGGGCCTCGAGCTCCCGCACCTTCCGCTCCAGGCTCCGCAGATGCTCTTCGGCTGCCTCCAGACGCTCTTCCGTCGCCTCCGATACCGCCGGCTGCTCATCCTCGAGATCCCGCACCTTCCGCTCCAGGTTGCGCAGATGCTCTTCGGCTGCCTCCAGGCGCTCATCCCTCGCCCCCGATACCGGCGGCTGGTCATAACCCTCAAGTTCCTGCATCTTCCGCTCCAGGTTGCGCAGGCGTTCTTCCCCTGCCTCCAGGCGCTCTCCTCTCGCCTCCGATACCGGCGGCTGCTCACGGGCCTCAAGTTCCCGCACCTTCCGCTCCAGGTCGCGCAGGCGCTCATCCTCCACCTCCGGTACCGGCGGCTGGTCGTACTCCTTCATTGTCTCCATCTCCTTCTCGCGCTCCGCGAGTTCTCGCTCAAGAAACCGTATCCTCGCATCTTTCTGCGCCATGACTCTCCCTCAAATTAATCCTTGATAATAATTACGTAATAATATTATTATAGATTCCCCGAATGAAGAATTATTACATTTTATCCGGGATGCGGCAGGGAAATAAACAGCAGTTGCCACAGATGCGGCCGTCATCGACAACCACGTATAAAAGAAAGAATATTACCTCACTAAAGTAACCCTTTTCAGCATGTCTAGTCTGGCAAACTTCGATCCAGAAGTCGCGGGTCTCATCGAGAAAGAGCGCCTGCGGCAGATCAATGGGTTGGAATTGATTGCCTCCGAGAATGTCGTCAGCAAGGCGGTTCTTGAGGCGATGGGTTCTATCATGACCAATAAGTACGCCGAGGGATATCCCGGCAAGCGCTACTACGGCGGTTGCGAGTTCCATGACGTCGTGGAGAACCTGGCGCGCGACCGGATGTGTCAGCTCTTCAGGGCAGAGCACGCAAACGTCCAGCCGCACTCGGGGAGCCAGGCAAACCAGGCGGTCTACTTTGCCTACCTCGGCTACAAGGACAGGATCATGAGCCAGAGCCTCACCCAGGGCGGTCACCTCTCCCACGGCTCGCCGGTCAACATCACCGGGCGCTGGTACTCCATCTTCCACTACGGCGTCGACTCCGAGTCCGAGACGCTCGACTACGCGGCCATCGAGGAGATAGCGCGGATCGTCAAACCACAGATGATCGTCTGCGGTGCAAGCGCCTACCCCCGCGAGATCGATTTCAAAGCGTTCCAGGAAGTCGCCGATACCGTCGGCGCGCGGTGCATGGCCGACATCGCCCACATCGCCGGACTCTGCGCGACCGGCTACCACAACTCCCCGGTCGGCGTCGTCGACATCGTGACGACAACGACGCACAAGACCCTGCGCGGCCCCCGCGGCGGCGCCATCATGTGCAGCAAAGAGGATGCTGCCGCCATCGACAAGTCCATCTTCCCGGGCATGCAGGGCGGTCCGCTGATGCACACCATCGCCGCAAAGGCGGTCTGCTTCAAGGAAGCGCTGACCCCAGCGTATAAGGACTACTGCGGACAGGTCGTCAGGAACGCACAGACTATGGCCGATGTCCTCAGCCAGGAAGGGCTCGACCTCGTCTCCGGCGGCACCGACAACCACCTCATCCTGCTCGACCTGACCGGAATCTCCGCAAACGGCGAGCACCTCACGGGCCTTGCGGCCGAGGTCGCGCTCGGCGAGGCGGGCATCACCGTGAACAAGAACACCATCCCCCGCGAACAGCTCAGTCCCTTCGTGACGAGCGGTCTGCGGATCGGCACCCCTGCCGTCACCTCCCGCGGCATGAAAGAGGAGGAGATGAAGCAGATCGGCCACTGGATCGGCCGGGTGGTCAAGGACATTGCCAGGGACAAGACCTCCAAGAAGGCGATCACCGAAGTGAGAGAAGAGGTTATTGCTCTGGCGAGCAAGTATCCCCTTCACCCTGAAGTAGCATGATACTCGACGGCAAAGCAGTCTCGGAGAAGAGGCTTGAACTCCTCAAAGAGGAGATAGAAGAGTCCGGGCTCTACCCGCGCCTTGCAACCATCATCGTGGGCGAAGATCCCGGCTCGAAACTCTATGTCCGCATGAAGCACCGGGCATGCGAGCGGGTCGGGATTGGATCGGTCGGCATCGAACTCCCGGAGGATGCCTCCACCGAGCGGGTGCTCGAGGCGGTCACCCGTCTCAACAACGACCCTGATATCAACGGTATCCTGGTCCAGCTGCCGCTCCCGTCCCGGATAGACACCACCCGCGTCATCGATGCGGTCGCGCCCGGAAAGGACGTGGACGGGTTCCACCCCTGCAACCTCGGCAGGCTTCTTGCCGGGAACCCGGTCTTTGCTCCCTGCACCCCGCAGGGGATCATGACGATCCTCGAGGAGTATAAAATCCCGACCGCAGGACAGCGGGCGGTCGTCGTCGGCCGGAGCATCGACGTGGGCAGGCCCATGGCCGTCCTGCTCCTGAACGCCGACGCAACCGTCACCATCTGCCACTCGAAGACGAAGAACCTCGAGGACGAGATGCGAAGCGCCGATATCCTCATCAGCGCGGTCGGAAGAGCGAAGTTTGTCGGACCGGAGATGGTGAAGGAAGGCGCGACGGTCATCGACGTCGGGATCAACTACGACGAGCAGGGTAAACTCTGCGGCGACGTCGATTTCGACGCGGTGAAAGAGCGGGCGGGAGCGATAACCCCGGTCCCCGGAGGCGTCGGCCCCATGACCATCGCGACGCTGATGGAGAACACCTTCCGGGCGGCCAAGTTGAGGACATGCTACAACAACACTGCACCATAAACCGCCTCCGGGTCGGCGGCGACGCTCCGGTCCGCCTGATGGGTATCATCAACTGCAGCCCCGAGTCGTTCTACCGGGGCTCCTACACCCCGGCCGGAGGAGTCTATGACCGGGCTATGGCCATGCTTGATTCGGGCGCCGATATGATCGACCTCGGCGCGCGGAGCACGGCCCCGGGCTCTCCTCACATCACCGTCGCGGAAGAAGCGAAACGGGTGGATGCGGCCCTCTCGGAACTTGACGGGACCGGGATCACCCTCTCGGTGGATACCCGGCACCTGGAGGTGCTCGAGGTCTGCCTCCGCCACGAGATCCATGCGGTGAATGACATTGCCGGCCTTGCCGACGAGCGGTACGCGCGGGCAGTCGCCGACTCGGGGCTGCCGGTATTCGCGATGGCGAGTTTCAAGGAGCCCGGGGACGCCGTCGGCCTTGCCGCAACGCGGGAGGCACTCGCGGCGGTCGTGAACCGGTGCGCCCGCCTTGAGATCGACGAATACGTCCTCGACCCCGCAGTCGGGAGATGGGTCCCGGAGCGGACGAGCGAGGACGACTGGGAACTCTGCCGGAACTTCGGATCGTTCTCGGCCTTCGGACGTCCGGTGCTCGCCGCGATCTCCAGGAAGACGTTCATCGGGGATCTGCTCGGGAGAGCTCCCGAAGACCGGCTCGCAGGCACCCTCGCGCTCACGATGATGCTTGTTACCGCGGGAGCGGCCATGGTGCGGAGCCACGATGTCGGGGAGACCGCCGACCTCCTGCGGGTTTATGAGAAGATGAGGCAAGCATGACGACACCATCATTCCATGTATACGGCCTTGCGACCCCGCTGATCCGGGCCGGCGACGATATGACAACCCACATCCTCGCGGCCGCAGCAAACTCAGAATGCCGCAGCTTCCAGGCGGGGGATGTCGTGGTCGTTGCAGAGTCGGCCGTGGCCACCGCCGAAGGCCGGATCGCGAGACTGGCTGATATCGAACCGTCGGCAAAAGCCCTCCGGCTCGCTGAAGAATACCATATGGACCCTCGCCATGTCGAGGTGGTGCTCCGGGAGAGCGACCGGGTCGTCGGGGGCATCCCGGGGTTCCTGCTCTGCATGAAGAACGGGACACTCCTCCCGAACGCAGGGATCGACGCCTCCAATGCCCCGCCCGGCTCCCTCGTCCTCCTCCCCGCCGACCCGGACGCATCCGCTGCACGGATACGCGCCGCGATTGCTGAACGGGCGGGGGCCGACGTCGGCGTCATCGTCATCGACTCGAGGACGCACGCGATGCGGCTCGGGTGCAGCGGGGTCGCCATCGGGTGCTCCGGCATCCCCTCGGTGCTTGACGAGCGCGGGAAAAAAGATCTCTTCGGCCGTGAACTCGAGGTCACCAAGCGGGCGGTGGCAGACTGCATCGCGTCAGCAGCCGAACTCGTGATGGGAGAGACAGACGAGTGCGTCCCCGCAGCCGTGGTGCGGGGGATCGGGCTTCCTGTCGGCGACTACGCCGGGGTCGCCACCATCGACGCTTCAGAGTGTCTCTTCATGGGCGTCGCGCTCCACGCCGACCCGTCCCTTCTCGTCGATGGCAAGGGAAAACCCTGAACTCTCCAGGTATTCCCTGCTCTTTCTCCCTTTTCCGTGGATGAGTATCTCAACCAGGTCTTCCTTCTCGTCGACATCGGTCGACATCCGGAATGAGTCGATCACCTCGACGGAGAAGCCGCAATCTCCTGCGATCCGCATGTGGTCGAAGAAACTTGCGCCATAGAAGTCAGCGTGGAAGCATTTCGGCTTCTTTAAGAATATGACGTTCGTCCCGCCGCCCCGGCCCGGCACGATGGCCATATCCTTCTCGGTGCGGATCAGCCGCTGGATATCCCCGGCCGTCACCAGGGGAAGGTCAGCCATGATGATGAGCGCCGGACAGTGAAACTGCCCGAGCGCCCAGTTGATCGCTTCGTTGAGTGACTCCTTCCTGACGGCAATGAGCGCATTCTCGTGTTTGAAGGGGTGGGTGCAGAGCAGGGTGGCACTGCACCCGGACTTCAGCACGGAGGCGATCACGTCTTCAAGCATCGCCCGGGCGAACACCTCCCGCTCCTCCTGGTTGAGGATGCAGGAGAGGCGCGTCTTGGGGTTTACTGGCTTAAAGGGGATGAGCGCGTGAAAGTACATTGTGAAACCGTTGTCAGGGTAGTATCAAAAAGGCATCGTTATGGATGTGCGCCGGAGAACCCCGGGCGGGTCAAATCGAAAGCTGCTTATCCTGTCATATCGCATTCCCCGGCGGCAACCGGGCATTTATGGAGGCATCGTAGAGAACCCACCTGTATAGAACCTTCCTTCGCGTTTTTGTGTCCTCGAAGAACCTCATTCTTCGCATGTACCGTTCCTCACACCTGGCAGTGCCCGAACTCCGGCCCCGCACCTTCGGCCCGTCGCTGCTCGAAAACGCTTCGCGTTTTCTCAAACTCCATTCCTTACGGAACGTCGTTCCCTAAAGTTCATGTGAGAGAGTGCCGACATATACCCATGCACCGCCGCGTGATCACCTTTTCAAGGAACGCATTCCTCCCCCTGACAACAGTCTGTGCAAATCGTTGCGGCTACTGCTGTTTCCGGACTCCGGCACGGGAGGGGTGCATCATGCCTCCCGGCGAAGCGATCCGGACCCTGGAAGCGAGTGCCGACCTTGGCTGCACGGAGGCGCTCTTCACCTTCGGGGAGCGGCCCGGCGCAGTGCCCGGGTTTGCCGCCCTGCTCGATCGGATCGGCTACGCGGACATCCTCGACTACGTCTACGACCTCTCTCTTGCCGCCATTGAGCGGGGGCTCCTGCCGCACACCAACGCCGGCATCCTCACCTATGAAGAACTCGACCGGCTCCGCGAGGTGAACGCGAGCATGGGGCTGATGCTTGAGACGACCGCCGACGTCGCCGCACACAGGGACTCTCCCGGAAAAGATCCGGCGGTCCGGATCGAGATGATCGAGAACGCCGGCAGACTCTCGATACCGTTCACGACCGGCATCCTGGTCGGAATCGGCGAAACGATGGAGGATCGCGAGGAGTCGCTCCAGGTCATCCGGGACCTCCACCGACGGTTCGGCCATATCCAGGAGGTGATCGTGCAGAACTTCTGCCCGAAGCCGGCGACACCGATGGAAGATGCACCGGTTCCCGACACGAGCGAGATCTGTGCGACGATAACCCTCGCCCGGGAGGTCCTCCCGGCAGATGTCGCAGTGCAGATACCCCCGAACCTCACGGACGCGACCCACCTTGTCGGGTGCGGCGTGGACGACCTCGGCGGGGTCTCCCCGCTCACCATCGACTACGTCAACCCCGAACACCCCTGGCCGCAACTCGAAGAACTCAAGAGGGTGGCCGGGGACGCCGACCTCTCCGAACGGCTCTGCATCTACCCACAGTACATCGAGAAGGGGTGGTATTCCCCCCTGTTAAAACCCCTGATCCTGCAGCTTGCAGACAGGCTCGCAGCGTCAGGGCGGGGTCATGGTGCATAACCTCATCATTTATCTCTGCCGGGCTCGCGGGGCAGAGCGGGAAGACCCCCTGCGCAAGCG
>WOYI010459882.1_pt1 | contig 11775 bp, 10 predicted proteins | sample 6423411 | NCBI WGS metagenome assembly WOYI01 (sample SAMN13441803, study PRJNA592873) | oil field metagenome | biome: oil field; feature: oil-well bore; material: oil-contaminated soil; isolation source: oil-contaminated soil from oil-well borehole | place: Germany: Wietze | collected 2016-10-18 ... | reverse complement strand
AAAGATTGTTCTGAAAATCCTTGTTGAACGTGAAGTCTTCTTCAAAGCATTGGCCAGCATGACTGCCGGAACAAAAATCATAGGCGTTACGATTACTGCGTAGATTACTGTGTTCCAGAGAGTCTTCCAGAACTCATCGTCAGAAAGCGCTTTCTCATAATTCGACAAACCGACAAACCTTGATCCCCCCATTATCTTCCATTCTTGGAATGACATCAACACTACTTTGATCAAGGGATAAATGAAGAATATACTAATCATCACTAGGACCGGGAGAATGAATAGAAATCCAAACAATCCCTTCCTTGTCTTCTGTTTCATTGGCGGTTCCTCCTAAAAAATCGGGATGGCATTATAACCATCCCGATGAGGGAAGAATTAATTATTCTGCAAGTATCTTTTCAATTTCCTTTGCGCATTCTCTGACTGCTGTTTCAGCATCCATCTGACCGAGGAATACGCTCTCAAAGTAATAACCAACTGGATCGTAGATTTCATTGTACTTAACAGAGTACGGAGTTTGTGCTATACCAAGTACATCGGCAAAACGCAGCATTTGAGGAATGTCCTTGTAGTATTCGTTATCGTAAAGGCTAGGTCTCGCCACTAGCTGAAGACTCGGAGCGAAGGCACCAACCTGGGCTTCTTCAGAGAATACAAATTCCATGAATTCCTTTGCAGCTTCAACATTTTTGCTCTGGGAGGTTATTCCGAGAAGACTTCCACCACCGAAAGAAGCAAATTCCCCTCTGTTCTTAGGGATCATAGCCACCCCGAATTCCATGTCAGGTGCATCCTGTAGCAAAGATGTTATGTTAAAATTCCCGCCAAGGAACATGGCAAGTTTCCCTGAAACGAATGCATTATATCTGTCTCCAGAACCATACTGGACCGAAGACACAGGAGCTATCTTATATTTGTGAACAAGGTCTGCCCAGAATTCTAGTGCCTGAATAGTCTCATAAGAATCTAACGCCACGTTTCCTTCATCATCAAACATCCTGCCACCGTTACCCCAGACAAAGGGCATGAACCAGAACATATAGGCACCCGCTCCACCGCCTGTAAGGTTGAAGCCCCACTGATCGATGATTCCATCACCATCTTTGTCAACAGTGAGTTTCTGGCCCATTTTGACAAGTTCGTACCATGTTTGCGGTGGCTGTTCAGGATCCAAACCTGCCTCTTCGAAAAGATCCTTATTCCAAAGCATTGTTGAGAGGTCAATCTGATATGGAAGTCCAAATATCCTTTCATCCTTCATTCCGATTTCCAGCATTCCTTTGGTCAGTTCATCAAAGAATGGTAGTTCTTTGGCCCATTCTGTGATATCAGTGAATGCGCCGATCGAGATGAAGAAAGGGAACTGTACAAGATCCATTCCGTAAAGATCTGGAGCAATTCCGGCAGAAAGGGCTGCCATGAACTTCGGAACCATTTGATCATAAGGTATCAGTTCCAGTTTCACTTCGATATCCTTTCCTTCTGCCTTCATTTTTTCGTTGAACATCTTGACTATGTCTTCTGTTGCCGCGAGCTGATCCCACAGGACGAGAGTAGTCTTTGCCATTAGGATGCCCGAAAAAGCAAGTGTCACCACCAGGATCATTACCAGTAGTTTTCTTGACATAATGAAACCTCCTTCTTGAGTTTTCAGGTGCCGTTCTGTCCAACAGACTCGATTTCATGAAAACGTTCCCGGGTGCGTTACCACCCTGATTTTATCATAGTTTTGGTTCCAATCAAAACTCTCTCTTGAGTAGATTTAATTATGATGCATTACGCTCTCCTCTTAGAAGTAATAACAGAGATTGTGACGACGGTTTTTCCGATTGCCACTCTATTTCTTGCTTTATTGTGATCTTTCCTCATTCAGAAACTCTGATAGAATAATGATACTTGGCCAGTAATGAGGTGATGCTTTGAAGAAGAACTACGCTACCATCAAAATGATTGCTGAAGACCTTAATGTCTCTACTTCTACAGTTTCGAGAGTAATCAACAAGCATCCAGATGTTTCTCAAGAGACCAGAAGGAAAGTGCTCAAAAAGATTGAGGAGTTAGGCTACGTAAGGAATGCTACAGCTACGCTTATGCGAAACAATGTTAGCATGACAATTGGAGTGATCTTCGAGGCAGAGTACGATCCATTCTTTTCCGAGATTTTGCAGGGAATAGAGAAGGGTATATCAAAATACAACTACAGAATGATTTTGATTAACACCAAACTGAGATCTGAAGAAGCAAAGAGTGCAGTAAATATGCTTTTAGAGCATCGAGTTGGAGGCATAATAATCGTTCCTAGCAGTCCCAATATCTCTTATGCTGAAGATCTGGTCAAGCGTCAATTCCCGGTTGTAGTGATCGGTAGAGACTACAAGGATGTTAGTGTTGATGAGGTTTTTACAGATGACTACCACGGAGGAGAACTTGCTGGAGAGTACTTGGTATCGCGTGGAGCAACTCGGCTTTTGATGATTAATTCCAGAAATTCCGGTTCTGCTTCTAGCGAGAGGGAAAGAGGTTTTACGAAGGTTGCTGAGGATCAAAGAGTGCATTATGAAGTAATAAATGACCTTGTTACAGATTACGATAATACCTTCAAGATTGTAAGGTCAATCTATTCAGAATCTGTTCCCTTCGACGGTATCTTCTGTTTCAATGACACGAGAGCCTTTGCAGCTATAAATGCTATGCGGAGTATAAGTGAATCATTGCTGAAAAAAGTATCTGTGGTTGGATACGATGACATTCTTTTCTCTTCAATTTTCTCTCCAAAATTGACGTCAATCAGGATTGACAAAGATAAGGAGGGATTTGAAGCTGTAAAGTTGCTAAATCAAAGAGTTAGAGGAACAAGAAAGTCTGTGAAAAGAGAGATATTGAATGTATCTTTAGTTATAAGAGAAACCTAGCTGATTGATATGCCGTTTATTTTTGCTGTTTACTCAAGGAGATGCCAGTTCTCTTTTCTTGAGCACGCATTCTTTGATGTACAGCTGCAAAAAAATCCCTTGAGAAACCGGAATCTCTGAACAAAAGTATAAAGCTAAAACTAGGTGTCAGCGGCTCTAATAATAAACAGCCGGAGACACTCATAGTCTCCGGCCGAGAAAGCTTACCTATCCAAGGTTATTGCTGAGCGAGCATCTTCTCCATTACTTCCAGAGCTTCGTCAGATAGAAGGACCATTGCCAGACTTTGAGCAGTGAAGTTGTTTCGCACGGGTCTCTCAACCATTCCTGGTCTGCTGGCATTGAGCCTGTCGGCCATCTTCTCTTTCAAGACTCTCATTCTTTCGTCAACATCGAGATTCTTGAGGCGTTCTTGGGCTTCGGGAGGAAGATTTCTGAACTGCTGTCTCATTTGTTCCTCAATCTCCGGAAGTCTTTCTTCGATTCTCTCTCTCAAAGGCGCATTTTTCTTGTAGGCGTCAGCTCGATTTCCAAGTGCCATTTCACTGAAGTACTCAGCAAGGTTCTCGGCCTGTTCAACCGTAATAATTGATTTCAGGCCGTTCAGATAATTTTCGACTATCGACTGCATTCTTGTCCTGATTGAATCCATTTCTGGAAGAGTCGCTTCTTCACCGGAGATTGCTTTTTCCAGAGTCTCTTCAAAAGTATTCGTGACCCTTTCCTTTAGAGCTTCGAGTTCCTCGCGGGTGGATTTTGCGAGATCATACACTTGGCCCAGTTGTTCAAGAGAGAGGTCGGCTGCGTTTATTGCATTCGCAATCTGGATTTGTAGACGTAGTTCCAAAATCTCCCCATCCATGGCATTTCTTAAACCGGGTGCAGCCGTGCCCACTACTCCAAGAATCAGAATTAGGATCGAGAGAACTGCTATCTTCTTCATTCTTGTCACCTCCATTTGAGACTAAGACTATTATAAGAACCTGTAAGTGGAAGGAATGTGAAATAGAATTTCGTTCTTATTCCTTATTCGAGATGAGGCTCCTCAAAGCTACTGAAACAATATCCAGTGCGGGGGACGAGGTTGAATCCTTTTTCAGAGCTTTTTGTCAAGCTATCTATAACTGATCATTTTGAGCTGTTTTAGCAGGGACTTGAAGAATCTTGTGATCCCTTTGCATACATCATATATAAGGAGGGATGAATCTAGATAAACTAACTATAACGTAGTATTTTCAATGCTTTACGAAGGTTTTCATCGTTAGACTTTTCGAAAACTAAGGTTACACATGTTTGTTCATAATGAAACGACTCTTCGACAACCGAGGTAAGGGCACCCGTCCTTTCCTGTTCTTCAGGAATATCGAAGGATGCTAGTAATATCACTGAGAACTTGAAACCGTTTCGTATGGGTATCGAGAACCTCCCGTAATTGTCAGTGAGAAACTCCCCTTCGATAACCTGATTTCCATCGAAGTCAAAGACTTTTACTGAAGCGTTTTCAATATAGTCAGCCGTGAAGATGGACCCTTTTATTTCGTTTGTCCGAAATAGGACGACACAACCTGTGATCAAGATTAGAATTACCAGAAGAACCGAGAAAGAGTACTTCCTCATTTTAATCGCCCCCAAATACCCTGATTGGTAAATCGGCTTATGACCGAGTCGCAGTGTTTAGAGAGTTTGTCACACCAACAAGAGTTGATTTATCGAATTCTTATACAAGAGGCAGAAACAAAATCAGTCATTTGTATACACTGTGAAAATCAAATCTTTGGAAGGCGGTAAGAGACATTCTCTTGCTGGGAATCACTCAAGACCCATAGACTCCAATCTAATTCGGAATTCGGTTCTTGAAGATAGCTAGTTGATTAGTAATAACAGCACTACCGAACTAGGGAGGATTGAATCAACCTCGATTGATACAATGGGACTATGAGCAACCTGCTCGTTTTCGGAAATCTGAGAGCCCAATTGTGAATCTGTTTAGTAGCAACGTCTTTAATAACTCGACTCTGCTATCGGAAGATCCGTAGAAATATTCTGAGAATCAGAGTTCTTGAGAAGGAGATGCTTCTATGGAGATAGGGATAGTGGGACTTGGTAAAATGGGAGGCAATATTGCCAGAAAACTCGTCGCTGGCGGGCATACTGTCACCGGCTATAATCTCAATTCGGAGATTACAAAGGTTTTGGCTGAGGAGATAGGACTTCGCCCTGCCTTTTCTCTGGAGGAGCTTGTGGGAAAGCTGTCACCGGTTCGGATTCTGTGGTTGATGATTCCTGCAGGCGTTCCAATTGAAACAACTATAAATGTTCTCAAAGACTTGCTCGATTCTGGAGATATCGTCATTGATGGAGGCAATAGTAATTACAAAGACTCGATTAGGCGATCGGAGAGACTTTCGGAAAGAGGAATTAACTTCGTAGATGTCGGCACAAGTGGGGGAATTTGGGGATTGACAGAAGGTTACAGCATGATGATTGGAGGTGAAGGAGAGATCATACAGAACCTCGCGCCAATATTCACAACTCTCTCTCCTGAACAAGACAAAGGGTGGGGAAGAGTCGGCCAAGCAGGGGCCGGCCATTTCGCAAAGATGATTCACAACGGAATAGAGTATGGGTTGATGCAGGCCTATGCGGAAGGATTCGAGATCCTTAGAGCGAAGAAGGAATTTGATTTCGATCTGAAGGAAGTCACCGATATATGGCTTCACGGAAGTGTGATCAGGTCATGGCTTCTGGAGTTGATTAGCGATATACTAGCCGGTGATCAGGATCTCCGCAACATAGAGCCATGGGTTGCAGATTCTGGAGAAGGACGGTGGGCAGTTGTTGAGGCCATGGATCTCGACGTCCCCGCCCCGGTAATTACATTGTCTCTGCAGAAGCGGATTGAGAGCCGTGTCGAAGAGAATTATTCGGCGAAACTCCTTTCAGCCATAAGAAACAGGTTTGGCGGCCACGAAATAAAACACACAAGACTGGGGGGCAGAGATGGCGAAGATTGAGAGTTCAATAATGATTGTATTTGGGGCTTCCGGTGATCTTACGCAACGGAAACTTATTCCAGCTGTTCACTCGCTAGGTTGTGAAGGTCTGCTCCCTGAAAAATTCAACGTAATCGGTGTTTCTAGGAGCAAGATATCGGATAAAGGCTTTCGCGATAGGTTATTTGCGGGGGTTCAGGATTACTCCAGATCTGATCCAAAGATCTGTAATCTCTGGAAGGGATTTGAAACTAAAATTGAGTACTTACAGGGCGACTATGATCAAGAAGAGACGTACGGTGCACTGAAAAAAAGGATCGACGAATTGGAGAGGAACGAGCAGGTTAGATCAAATCTTCTTTTTTACCTCTCTATTCCTCCCGAAATGCATTCGATCATACTGAAACACCTGGGTAAATTGGGTCTCAGTAGATCTGAGGAAAGGGAAGTTCGCATTGTGATCGAGAAACCTTTTGGAAGAGATCTTGAAAGCGCAAAAGAGCTTAATGGGCTTGTTCACGAGTCTTTTAGGGAAGACCAGATTTTCCGGATAGACCACTTTCTTGGGAAAGAGACCGTTCAGAATATACTTGCTTTCCGTTTTGCCAATTCGATATTTGAACCACTGTGGAATCGTCAATACATTGATCATGTTCAGATAACTGTTGCTGAGAGGATTGGAGTAGAACACAGGGCAGGATATTACGATACCACTGGGGTATTGAGAGATATGTTTCAAAATCACATGCTTCAGCTTCTGACCCTAATGGCTTTGGAGCCGCCAGCAGTTTTCGAGGCGGATGCACTAAGGGATGAGAAAGTCAAAGTGCTGAGATCAATGAACAAGTGTTCTGATGTCGTTCTAGGTCAGTATGATGGCTATCTTGGAGAAGAAGGAGTTGCCAAGGATTCAAAAACGCCTACATATGCAGCACTTAAGACGTATGTGGATAACTGGAGATGGAAGGGAGTCCCATTCTATCTTCGATCTGGCAAGAAGATGAAGAGAAAGGTTTCGGAGATCTCCGTCCATTTCAAGAGTGTTCCTCATATGCTTTTTAGACAATCCGGAAATGACGAAACTGTTAGTCCGAACATTCTATCTCTTTGTATTCAACCTGACGAAGGAATAAAGTTATTTTTCGAGGCAAAGATTCCTGGAGGTTCGATGAAAACCAGAACAGTCAAAATGGATTTCAGTTTTTCTGGCGGATTCGGTAATGACATCCTCCCTGATCCATACGAGAGACTACTTGTAGATGTAATGCAGGGAGATGCATCGTTATTCGCCAGATCTGATGAAATCGAGTTAGCTTGGGGAATAATTGACCCTGTAATAAGAAGACAAGAGAATGGAGAAATCAAATTGTGTACTTATGAAACTGGTAGTTGGGGTCCCGAAGAAAGCAGTTTTCTCGTCTCGAGGGAAGGCCGGGAGTGGTTTGTTTGCTGTTGTGGAGATGATGGAGAACCACCAGAGAAAGATGACCGTGGCAAATAGAAAGCTAAGTATATTCGACAATTTCGAGCAGCTATCAAATGCGGCCGCCGAAGATTTAGCTAAACTAATCGAGAACAGAATAATCGTTCATGAGAGATTCTCACTAGCTCTTTCGGGAGGTACTACGCCCGGAAGACTTTATGAAATTCTTGCCGAAGAACCTTACAAACAAAGTATTCCCTGGCAAAAAGTCGATCTTTTCTGGGTAGACGAGAGATGCGTTAATCCCGATGACGATGAAAGCAATTACAGACTCGTGAAGGAGCTACTACTTAGAAAGATCGAGATTCCCGAGGAGAACATTCACAGAATCAAAGGTGAATTATCCCCTGAGATTGCCGCAACTCAATACAAAAGAGAATTGATTAACTATTTTGGAGAACATTCCACAGATTTCGATCTTGTAATATTGGGATTTGGAAAAGACGGCCACACGGGTTCTCTCTTTCCCGGTTCGACTGAAATTCACGACCATGATTCCCTCGTACTTACCAGTGAAGTGAGTTACGATGGAAGGCCCTCCAAAAGGGTTACTCTTGGTCTGCGAGCTCTTAAACAGGCCAGAAATATCTTCGTTCTGGCCTCCGGAAATGCAAAGGCAGAGATCGCTAGGTTGGTTCTGGTTGAAAAGGATCGTGAATTACCAATAAGTCTTGTATCCCCTGAATATGGAAAACTCTTCTGGATGATCGACAAAGAAGCGGGTCGGCTTCTACCCAAAGACTTTCTTGACTAGCTTTGTTTTAAAATTGTTGAGCTTGCATTGATTAAGGCTCTTTTTGAAATAGATAAACGGCCTTACGATTCATCCAAACCTAAAAAAAGTAAATGCAAAAGATTCTTCGATGATGGAAATCGAGACAGATTTCTGTACAGAAATTCCATGTGATCGTCGGCAGTATAGATAATTCCTCGGAGTTTCCCGATCAAGAGCTATTGATTGGGGCTAAGTTCGCATTCTAAAGAGAGACCTTTCACAAGAATTTCAAACATCATAACTGTTAATTCCGTGCTTCTGCCTCTAGTTGGTTCAGGTTGAATCTCATTGACTTCTGATTATCGACTGGCAAGAAGTATAATTTCAATGAAAGAAATGGCATTTCAATAGATGAAATATAGGGAGGCGTATTGATGGACGTTGTTGGCAAGTTTGGAAGGATACTTATACCAATGAGCACTGCATTTGCAGCTGACTATTCCATTGACTATCCAATGACAAGAAGAATCGCCAGCTACTTGATCAGTAAGAACTATTGCGATTCTCTGGTGATAGCCGGAACAAACGGCGAGTTCTACACAATGAGCTTTGAGGAGAAGGTAAGACTCTTTGCAGAAGTTAAAGAAGAAGTTGGCGATAGGGTACCGCTGATAGCTGGAACAGGTACGGCTAACACTCACGAGACGATAGAACTGACGAAAGAAGCGGCGAGACTAGGATACGATGCTTCCATGGTAGTTGTTCCTTATTACTGTCACCCGACTCAGGAAGGAATCTATTATCACTTCTCTCAGATATGCAAGAACACGGACATTCCGATAATGGTCTATAATATCCCGCTCTTCACTGCTTCGAATATTGATCCTTCTACGCTTGCAAAACTCACAGAATTCGAGAATATCGTGGCTGTTAAGGATGAAGCGGGAATAAATCCTCTGCAAACCTCTGCCTTCTTGAAGGCAACAGAGGGAAAGATAGTTGTCTATTCCGGCGACGATCTGATGGTTCTCTCTGTCATGAGCCAGGGAGGAATTGGTGTGATAAGTGGAGGCTCCCACGTTATCGGCGATATGATGAGAAATCTGATCGACGAGTTCCTTTCAGGCGACGCCACGAAAGCAACTAACAGTTTCAAAGAGTTGTATTCGCTGTTCAGCGCATTCTTTGGTAGGAACAGGCGTCTAACAAATCCATTGCCGGCGGTGAAAAAGGCCTTTGCTTTGCACTCCGGGCTTGATGTTGCACGTGTAAGACCGCCACTAATGGAAATCGAAGAAGACGAAGTGGCAGTATTGAAAGATACTCTCAGAAAGTTTGGAAAGATCTCCTGACTTTCAGGAACAAAAAACCGAAAGGGGGTTTGGCGATGAAAAAGGCATTTATCGTAGTTTTTCTTCTGCTCACAGTGTGCATTTGCTTTGCCGTTGAGGAGACCTACACAATTCGCTTTAATACGGTAGCCGCACCGACTCAACCGCAAGTCCTTGCAATGAATAAGTTTGCCGAAGTTGTCGAGAATCTTAGCGGAGGCAAGATAGTTGTGAAGGTCTTCCATTCAGGCCAGCTTGGAGATCAACAGACTTCTTTGCTGGCAGTTATGAGAGGAGACCTCGAAATGGCCGGTGATGGAGCGCCATCGTGGTTCGCCGATCTCGGTAACATGCCGAAGATGGGAGTGTTGAACGCCGCTTACATCTTCAGGGATCTTGACCACATGTACTCTGTAATGAACAGTCCCATGGTAAAGGGATGGTTCGATGAACTTGCCTCGAATACTGGAATGAGGGTTCTGGATACATGGTATCTCGGTACGAGGCAGCTCAACACAACCGAAAAGGCGGGTCCCGTTTACAAGCCGGAAGATCTCAAAGGTATGAAGATCAGGATGCCCAACAACGAAGCATTCATGGACATGGGACGTGCTATCGGAAGCAATCCTACCCCAATGGGCTTCGGAGAAGTATATCTCGCTCTCAAGTTAGGAACTATCGATGGGCAAGACAATCCTCTCCCAACAGATCTCTCGGCGATGTTTGTAGAGGTTACGAAGTACATTGTTCTTACTGACCATTCAATAGGGATGATTAATCCTGTGATCAACGAGAAGTTCTGGCAATCACTGCCCTTTGAGTACAAGACTTATATTATCAAAGCGCTTGAAGTTGCTCGCTACTACATGAACTATCTTGTTTTGGAGCAGGAGTCGAGCCTTCTAAAACAATTCGTTGACGACTACAACATGGAGATTGTAGTTCCCGACAAAGAAGCCTTCATGAACCATGCGAAAGAATTCTATTCGCAGGAGAAATTTGACAATGCCTGGGGCAAGGGGATGTACGAAACGATTCAGTCGTATCCCGTGAACTGACAAAATAAGCTGTATTTCCTGGACCAGGGCCAGCCTGGTCCAGGCTATCATTTACGGGGGTCTATCATGAAGAAATTCTTGGCGTCACTTTTCAAAATCTTTCAAACTGCGCTGAATTTGATCGAATCTTGGGGCGGAATAGTATTTCTTGGACTGCTCTTCCTCAGCATCTTTTTCCAGGTGATTTTGAGGTATGTATTTAGTAGCCCTTCACCAGAATTATTCGAGATAGCGCAATACAGCTTCATATGGACGATTTTCCTCGGAGCGCCTTATGCAAGAAAATTTGACGCGCACATAAAATTCGACATTATACTTCTTAAACTTTCCAGAAAGGCGCAGCTACTTCTCCAGATAGCGTTCGATCTCTTCTTTTGTATTGTGCTTCTAGTAACACTTGGACCTGTGCTCGGAGATGTTCTTTTCTATAAGATCATCAAGTCCGAGGTCTTAAGGATTCCCTGGACTTATCTCTTCATGTGTTTCCCCATTTTCATGGTCTTGACTTTCGTTCACAACGTAATCTGGATAGTGAAAAGCTTCATAGAACTGTTCTCCGGAAGAATCGTTCCCAAGGAGGTTGAACCATGGGATTGATACTCTTTTTCATAATATTCGGTGCTGCCTTCGCCCTGGGATATCCCATTGCATTTGGAATGATAATGGGCGGGTTCGCCTACTTCATCACTTCCGGAATGGATCTTGGAATCTTTCTTGACATAATGGCAATAGAATTGAGAGCTCAGGATGTCTTGCTGGCAGTTCCAATGTTTATATTTGCTGCAAACGTAATGAATGATACCGAGATAACCGACAGACTTTTCGGTTTCTTGAAACAGCTTCTGGGTGGCATGCGTGGCGGTCTTGCATATGCAAATATTGGTGCGAGCATCATTTTCGCCGGCATGAGCGGTTCGGAAATAGCTGACGTTTCTGGTCTGGGGACAATAGAGATAAAGGCAATGATGGACAACGGTTATGATGGACCCTTTGCCTGTGCGGTTACGTGTGCTTCAGCAACTATTTCTCCTCTCATTCCTCCAAGTATCCCGATGGTAATCTATGCCATGCTGACAGGAACCTCTCTGGGATACTTGTTTCTTGCAGGAATTATTCCGGGGCTCTTTTTAGGGTTTCTTGAGGCTGGGATGGCCTTCTATCTCTCGAAGAAAAGAAACTATCCGGTAGGAAAGAGATATCCGCTGAAAGTACTAGCGAAGAGTTTCATTAGATCCTTTCCCGCGCTAATGGCTCCGATAATTCTTCTGGCTGGGATATAC
>WOYI010378990.1_pt1 | contig 11775 bp, 16 predicted proteins | sample 6423411 | NCBI WGS metagenome assembly WOYI01 (sample SAMN13441803, study PRJNA592873) | oil field metagenome | biome: oil field; feature: oil-well bore; material: oil-contaminated soil; isolation source: oil-contaminated soil from oil-well borehole | place: Germany: Wietze | collected 2016-10-18 ... | reverse complement strand
CCTGATGAACTATTCGGATAGAGAGATGGAACAAGCTGCCAGATATCATATTATCATAAAATGGTTTCTAGGAATTCCCGTGGAAGACTCCTCATACGATCACAGTGCTCTGGGCGATTTCAGGGACCGGCTCGGAGAAGGGTCGTGATCCCAAAATAGGTTGAAGTTTCTGGAACTCGATTACCGATTGCGGTCTCTAGGACATGCCCGAGAGATGACATTCTGGGCAAATCAGCATTCAATAAGGCCTAATTCTGCGGCAGGCCTAAATACCAACCCATAATTGATTCACGACCAGAAAAATAGATCTTCTCATAATCGATGAGCTTGGGTATGTTACATTTGATCTCACAGCGGCTGAGTTGCTCTTTCAGTTGCTTGCCACGCGATACGAGACTATGAGTACTATCATCACATCGAATCTGGCATTTTCCGATTGGGTGAAGGTATTTCATGATCGGACTCTAACGGCAGCAATTCTCGATAGGATTACCCATCACGCATTGATACTGAACATGCTTTCCGCTCAAAAACCTCGCACATGAATATACCCCTCATCTCTTCCTATTTAAATCTTGATCGCTGGGCATTGAGATTGAAATGATAATAATAAAGTGCATCCTAGCTCTTCAGATGAACATGCGTATGCCCCGCATCATGGTCGTGCAGGTGCTCATGTACCAACTTGCCGTGGATATGCATGTGCTCATGCACCAGATTGGATTCCATAAGGAGCTCATAATTGGAGAGAACTCTCTTTGGGGTGTCATCCAGCTTGATCCTGTGGTCCTCACCCATCACAATGGACCTCTTGCTGATCATCTCCATGATCTCCAGATCGTGTGTAGCAGTGATTATGGTCTTCCCGGCATGAGATAGATCGCTGAGAAGTTCTATCAGCCAGAGCTGGGTCCTGGGATCAAGGCCTGCAGAGGGTTCGTCCAATAGCAGCACATCGGGATTGTTCACTAAGACGGTGGCTATGCAGACCTTCTTCTTCTCCCCTCCGCTCAGGGTGTGAGGCGCTCTGTCCCGCAGCTTTGCGATCTGCATCATCTCTATTATATCCTCAACCCTGGCTTTCACCTCCTCCAAAGGTATATTCAGCTGTAGGGGGCCAAAGGCGATCTCCTCGAAGACCGTAGAGGAGAAAAGCTGGATGTCGGAGTTCTGGAAGACAAATCCCACCTTTGTCCGGAAATAGGTCCTGAACTCATTCTCCTTTATGGAGTCGAATACCTCCTCGGTTACCGGATGGCCGAAGGCATAAAATTCGCCCGATGTCGGGTATACCAGGCCGTTCAAGACGGCGAGGAGCGTCGATTTGCCGCTTCCGTTTGAGCCGATTATTGTGACCTGCTCACCTCGATTGATCTTGAGAGTGATATCCTTTAGGGCCTCGATCTTTCCCAGGTAGGAATAGGATATATTCCTGAGGTCAAATATGGTATCCATCTTCTTTTCCATGCTCCTATATCCGAGGGATATTCTGAGAGATTAGAAGGAGCAGAATGCCCAGAGATATAGCTGTTGCCCCGGCGAGATAGTCACGATTCCTGAATTTGAATTCCTGCATAATATGCACCTCGCCGTTAAAGCCTCGGGAGGTCATGGCCATGTGGACCTTCTCGCTCATGTCCAGGGATCTGATCAGGGTATAGCCCATTCTCCCTCCCACCCACTTCTGCTCGTCGAACAACCCTCCTGCCCGAATGGTTCTCGCCTTCTTGGCGAGGTACATCTCCCGCACCATCTCCATCAGGAGGAAGATGTAGCGATAGGCCATCTCCAGGGTGAGGACATACAGCTTTGGAACCCCCACCGTCCTCAATGACTTGAACAGGACCTGCTTGGGGGTGGTGACGAAAAGCAATACCACTGCCGAGACGCATGCTGCCACCCTCATGGTGAATATCACTGCGGCAATAGTTCCCTGGCGGGTTATATAGATCGATTCAGGAAGGGAGAACGGCCCCAGGTGAGCTCCCGGTCCGAGGTTCGCCAGGTGAATGAGGGGGTCGCCCGGAATGAATATGTTGAAGATCATGGGCAGGGCAATGATCCCAGCGAAAACGGGAATGAAAAGCCATACCCTCTTGATGAAAAAGAGCACATCTATTTTGCTCAGATATGCGAAGAGCAGGGTGAGGAGATAGATGAATACCAGGGCATTCAGATCTCCAATCAGGCTGGTTGCGAATACGATGGCCAGAATGGAGATCAGTTTCGCCCTTGGGTCAAGGCTTTGCAGAACGCCAGGCAGGCGGGAGCTGGCCTCAGAGACGAATGCCTCTTCCATGAAGCCAAATATCCCGTCTATCGTCTTTCCCACAAACCCCTTTTTACCGTGGGTTGTTTCTTGAAACTGGAAGGGGCCAGCATCTACCTCTCTCATCCAATCCGGAATCATATGCTCCTTTTGTAAACAGACTCCTCAGGAAGTACTAATCTTTTGCGATCCTCTTTCCCAGAATGTATAGCAGGCCGCCTCCAATAATTACCCCGATTATTGCGGAGAGGATATACGCAGCGGATGCTGCAGTCATTGAGTCTTCCATCCCGGGCAGGGCATAGTCTGGCAATGGCGCGCTCCAGATTGAGGAGAGCTCATCCAGGCCAGACGGCACATAACCTATCTTCTCTTCCAGTTCCTTATTTCCCCATTCTCCAAAGGTCTCCCCCACTGCCAGCAGGCCGAGCGGCGCAAGAATGATGAGCGCAGCCAGGCCTATTATCAGGTTCCTTGTAGTCTTGTCCATGCTCTTTCCTCACACCGTTCCAGATCTTCCCATTTTTATCCTCTCTCTGGCGGGCACCTCTCCATAAAGCAGGGTAGCATCGGTCTTTTGAATATAGGCAAAGATCAAAGCAGTGACCAGGGCCTCGAGAATTGAAAATCCGAGCGCGTGCTCCAGTATCATCGCAGGCATGGTGATACTCAGGGAATAAGGCATAAAGACGGGAATTCCTTCTGCCGTTTGATGGAGGAGGGGTTGGATTCCGAACATGAAGCCGGTCAGAGCTGCCGCGAGGGTGAGCGATACATATCCTGCTATTGCTGCGGCAATGACCCTGCGTGAAGATGCGATATTAGTGCTTCCGCTCACTATCCTGTAGATATAATAAGCGGCAAAGGGCATCACCACGGCCATGTTGAAACAGTTGGCTGCAATGGCTGTGATCCCCCCATCTCCGAATATCAGGGCCTGCAATACCAGAGCCACTGTCACTGATATTACCGCTGCCCAGGGTCCCAGAACTATTCCTATTATCGCTGCTCCTACTGCGTGGCCGGTGCTACCACCAGGTATTGGAACATTGAACATCATGATCACGAAGGAAAAAGCAGCCGAGAGGGCAAGCAGAGGAACCTGTCTTGATCTGAGTTCGTTGCCCAACCGCCTTCCGGCGTAGATCCATATGGGGATCATTATTATCCATAATGCACCGTAAGTATAGGGGCCTAAATAGCCATCAGGAATGTGCATAGAAACACCGTTTGGTAAATTGTCCTTTGGTTATAAGAAGATATCGGATTCGTATATTAAGTGTGAAAATTTTGCATCTATTATCATAAGATCATCTATGAAGTTTGCACATCATATCATTATTCAGATATTTTCTTTAATATTTTTTAATTGGTGATATTATGAAGCGCAGTCCCAGCCAGGCAAATGGGCTCTGATGGCCTTCTCCCAAGGCAAAAACAAGCGAGCATTTGATAAAGCGGTAGCTCTATTCAGAGCATGAAAGATGACTGAGACTACCACTGAAAAGAGTATACTGCTTCTGATCGCCCTGATAGCGGCCATTCTCTTTGCACCTACCTCCTCTGCTGAGATCAAAGGGCAGACAGACGGGATACACGAGGGCACTGCCGACTTTGATCTCTCTGAATCCATAAACAGCACTGCGAACAGCATCGCCCTTGCAGGGCATAATGGTTCCACAATTCATAATGTCACAGCATCTATGAACGGCGGCGCAGATGGGGAGTTCAACGGCACGGTATATCGTCTGGGCGAGTTGGTGACCGAGGTTACAGTACCGGTCAATGCCAGCCGGCTTAATCTCACCCTGCCAGAGAAGGTGGATAATATCACCCTTTATGATGAAGCCGGAAGAATGGTTAAGATAAATAGCAGCCATAGTTTCTGGCAGGGCAACTTCATCTACAGCCTGGACTTTGAAAGGCATGTCGAGGGAAGGCTGGTCTACAACTTGACTTCACAGGGCCAACAGTTTGTGATATCAATCCGAGATAAAGGACCGGTAAGAGTAATCCTGCCAGAAGGATATACCACTGGAGACCGCCTGCTGGGAATAGCCTGGCCCCCACCTGACATGATCGCGAGCGCAGAAAAAAAGAGTGCTCTCACCTGGTATAATACCACTAAGGTATCCTATATCGAGGTGAACTACTATCGAGATAATGCCCTTGAAGCCTTGGCGATAATCATATCCATCCTTGCTCTGGCAGCGATTGCCCTGCTGATCGAATATTATTTAAGCATCAGAAAGCTTAGGGCATTGAGGATGCAGAAGGAAGAAGAGTCCATGAAAAAGATTTAACCCATCCCAATATAACCCGGATACAATAAAGAGGAAGTGCAATGAGCAAAACAATCACCATATGCGATGGGGTTTATGCGGTAGGGGGGCCTGATCTCTCCCGTTCCGATGACGCATATGTCTATCTTGTGGATGCAAAGAGCTGTCTGGTTTTAATAGATGCTGGCGTAGGATACGGAAATAATAAGATAGAAAAGAACATCAGATCTCTGGGCCTGGAGCCAGCACAGGTCTGGCACGTCATTGCCACCCACTGTCATATCGATCATATCGGCGGTCTTCACCTCTGGCGGGATAGGTACGGCAGCAAGATCATCGCCCATGAGCTGGACCGGGCGGGCATAGAGGGCGAGAATAAAGAGCTGACTGCCGCCAGCATGTACGGTGTTGACTACAAGCCGGTCAAGCTGGATACCCTTCTCACCGGCGAGCATAATCAGATCCGTCTGGGGGAGATCGATTTCCAGTTCATTCATACCCCTGGCCATACTCCCGGAAGCATCTCGGTTTATATCGATACTCCAGAGGGCAGGGTTCTCTTCGGCCAGGACATTCACGGCCCGTTCTCCCCCTCCTGGGGCTCTGATATCGTGGAGTGGAGAAGGTCCATGAGAAAGCTCCTCGACCTTGAGTCCGATTTTCTCTGCGAGGGGCATGCTGGGATCTACAGAGGCGAGGAGATCAGAGAATATATTGAGGGCTATTTGAGAAGATATAGCTCAACCTGAGTTTCTCCTTTTTTGTTTGCAGCCATAAATTTCTGACCTCTCGACATTTAGCATGCCTTCAGGCTCAAGACTCGAGCACCATAACTTTCTTTCCTGAGATATGCTTTTGCGAGATTGATATCTTTCTCTCAAGAAATTGCTCTGCAGTCCAGATATTAGTACTGGTATGCAGGGATATCTCCCGTGTGCTATAGCTCCCTCCTGCTAAAGCCAGATAGGGAATAAGCTGATCGGCCAGATGGACATCCACTGATGTGCCAGATGCCAGCTCCTGGGCCAGCCCCTCTGCGGCGATCTTTCCTACCCTTTCTGCAGGAAGACCTCTCTTGCCCAGGCTGCTGGCACCGATATAGGCTCTGGGAGAGTCCGACCAGAGGGTGATGCCGCTACCAGTTGACGGCAGCCTGAGGACCTCCAGAGCTATGTTGGCCTCAAAGCCTGCCTCCAGAAGAGCTCCGGCCGCTGCATCCGCCTGTCTTTTGGCCACATTCTCGGGCAGGTTTGAGCAATGGGATATTCCGGAGATTTCCATTTCAGATCGATCGCGGGCAGCGTTCCTGCCGCCTGAGTTCTCCAGATGAGCGGCCTGGAGTTCTGAGGGCTCGATATAGCAGACCACATTTCCCTGGCCATGTGGGTAGTATCCTCTCTTCTCCAGCTTCAGGCTCGCTTTAGCACCGAAACGCTGCAGAGCGGGCAGGAAGACGTTCCGGAAGTAATCGACAGTTGGAGACCACTGCACATCAGTTCCACCATGAATCGACAAAGTTGTGGATGTATTGGCCCGAAGCAGTGCAGGAAGGAGGCATTGAAGGAGAAGAGTCGTGCTTCCGGCAGTCCCTATGGAGATCTCATAGCTGCCACCTTGAATCTCGCCGGGAGAGAAGCTGATCTCTGATGATCCCGGGGCGATACCTGAGGTCTTGGCCTGGCATATGCTGGCCAGAGCAGCAATGGCATGGGCATGCTGAGCTGCCAGTCCAGGCTTTGGACGGCCTTGCCTTATCTTGCTTATGTGGACCGATTTCCCAGTGACCGCACAGAGTGCCACAGCCGTCCTGACAATCTGGCCGCCTCCCTCCCCAAAGGAGCCGTCTATCTCAATCATGATAAATCCTTTTTTTTTGACAGGGCAATTTCCATCTTATGCGTTGATTGTGAACAAATTAAACCTTTTGCCGGAAATATCCGATACGAGTTGCCAGGGGGCGATGAAATCGCAATTTCCCGCTGGCCGAAGCCTGAACCTGAGATGAAATCGATTCTGCCACTAATTTATCAGGGAATCAGCTTTACAAAAGGCCTTTTGGACAGGAGAAGCCAAAGGCCAAGACACAATACTCCCACCAGGATATTCATCAATCCCAAGATCCGAATGGTATTGCTCCACTCCTGAGAGATGACGGTCATGCCTATGCTGCCCATTAGAATCCCAAAACAGCTCATGAGAGCAGAGGCAGAGCCGGTATCTTCCTCTTGCTGCTCCAGCATCAGATTTGCGCCCGGGGTCCGGATGCGGCTTCCCATAATCGTCGCCGGAAAAAGGCATAATGCGAATATCCAGGGCTGAAGGCTGCCAAGATGGTACACCAGCAGCCCTCCGAGAAATGTAGAGATGAAGCCGGCGATGATAATCGAATGGCGGCGAAACCTCTTAGATAGACGCAGATAAAGCATGGGCCCCCCAATCATCCCCAGGGCATTGAAGGCGAAATAGAGGGAAAAGAGCTTCTCGCTCAAGCCGAAGCCGTTTATGTAAATGTATGAGGATGCGAAAGGCGATGAGCTGATTGATATCCTGGGAGATGGCGCAGAGGAATCCTGCCAGAGAATAGATGGCAAGGCCAGCTATCAGAATGAGGCGGCGGCCGTATTTATCGCTCAGAGGCCCCCAGAAGAGCATTCCCGCGGCAAAAACGATGAAGAAGAATATCAGCGTGAGATTGACCTGCTCAGCTGAAACCTGGAAATATTTGGACATGCCGGGCAGGGCCGGAAGATAGAGATCAGTAGATAGAGGAACGAATGCGCTCAGAAATGCGATGAGGGCGATAAGGCCCCTGTTGCCCAGATATTTCTGTCTCTTGCCCCCGGAGACAAAGGCTGATTGGGAATCCGGCCGGAATTCTCACATTCAACTGCAAGAGGCTTCAGTCTCCCTTGATAGTTCCATCCAGCTCTTTTTTCCTGCGCAATAGATCACACAGCTTATTGGCACTGGCTACCACCGTCTTTCTGCCGATGCGGTCTTCTGCTGCTGGCCGAACGGCAATGCCTCCGAAATGAGCATCATCACCAACCACTATCATTCCCTGGATGTGCATCCAGGCGTGAATGCTCTCCAGAGTCTTCTCCTGGCCGCCGTTTCTGGAGCCGCCAACGGCGATCGCGCAGCCAAACTTATTCCTGAGCCTGAAGCCCTGCCTGCGGAGGGGAATGGTCCGGTCGAAGATCGCCTTGAGCTGGGCAGTGACGTTTCCGAAGTAGACGGGTGAGGCCACAATTATGCCATCTGCCTCTTGCATTGCCCTCAGGACCTCGGGCATATCATCATCTCTGGGGCAGGGTTTGCCTTTGCTGCACTCTCCGCAGTCGCTGCAAAAATCGACAGCCAGCTCTGAGCAATACAGCCTTTCCGTCTGAAAGCCAAATTCAGCGGCTACCGCCAGTGCCTCGTCCAGCAGGAACTCGGTGTTGCCGGCCTTCCTCGGACTGCCGGATATTCCAACTATTCTCATTATTCCATTCACACTGCAGTAGATTGCAGGAGACGAATATATGCTTTTGCGGTTCGATCTGCCGATGGCAAAGTTAATATCTAATACCCTAATTTTATTATGGGATTAAAATGAATGCTGAGATCACATCGCTTCTGGAACAGGATGTCTATACTCAGAAAGGCATCTATGTGGGCAGGGTGGACGATGCCGTCTTAGATCCTGACAACGGGGTGGTAAGCGGCCTGGCTTTAGGAGACGTCAACCGGGATCTTTTCGATAGCAAGGGCAAAGGGATCGTCATCCCTTACCGCTGGGTTACTGCTGTCGGCGACATCATAATAATCAGGCACCTGAGTAGAAATGCAAAGGCTGAGCCAAAAGTCAGCTAGCAGGGAGATCTATTCCGGTCTTCGGGCCCGTCCCCCTCTGGTAGCAAGGGCGGATGGCCGGGGATTCAAGAATATCCTGGCGGGATTCAAGAAGCCTTACGATGCGGGCTTCGCGAGCGCAATGGCCTCTTCAGCCAGCGGCTTGTTCGAGGATTCGGGGCTCAGTCCTCTCCTGGCATTCACGTTCTCCGATGAGATCAATCTCATCTTCCTGGCTGCTCCCTTTGGGGGACGGATAGAGAAGATCGATTCCCTGGTCGCAGGCTCATTATCTGCTGCTCTCTCTCTCCAGCTGGCAAAGCCCGTCTCAATGGATTGCCGAACCATTCCCCTGTGCAAGGCCGAGATCAGAGAATACCTAATTGAGCGGCAGAACGAGACCTGGAGAAACCATGTCTTCTCTTATGGATTTTATATGCTGCAGGATGAAGGAATCGATCCGGCCGGAGCCATGGAGAGGCTGCGGGGAATGAAAGAGCATGAGATTCATGAGCTGGTCTTCCAAAGAGGAATAAACCTGGCCAAGACTCCCTCCTGGGAGAGAAGGGGAATAATGATCTATCGCGATGAAGGAAGAATCTTGCAGGATTGGGAGCTGCCTCTCTTCTCTTCTCGAAAAGGGGAGGAGCTGCTGGCCCGGATTATCATCAGTCACTCTGGGAGAGAAGGGTGAAGTAATTCTTTATAATCTCTCTATTCTCAGGAGGAAGGCTCTCAATATAGAGTTCTGACGGCACTGCTGCTGCCTCTCCTGCTTGAGACTGCTGAAAGATCCTCTCCACGGGTTTGGTATTTGTGGGGATGGAGCCCGCGCCCGTTCCAGGAGATAGGACTAAAGGAAGCTTATTCTCGTTCAGGACGGCGAGAGATGGATTACCAAATAGGTTTTCGCTCAGATTCATATTCTGGCTTATATCCGGCTGGGGTTTATCCTCCTGGAATATGCCGGCGGCTCTGTCCTTCAGCTCGATGATCGACTGGAGATCTGCGGTCTCGACCAGATTCCCCTGCGCCAAAAGCGCCACCACCGCTGAAAGGAGGATGGCAGTCACCACTCTTCCGCTCAGCTGTCTTCTATCCAGAATCTGAGTGGGTTTGATTCCTGCCAAACTCAGTTTGAGCTCCTCGGCCAGGCTCTGCATGGGAAGAGAATCAAGATCTTTGTTGTCAAAGGCGGTTTTAGCTTTCTCAGATAATTCGGAGCCTAAAAGCGGAAAGACGTCAGCCTTCTTGCGTCTCTTGAAAAAGGTGGCTAGAGCAACTCCTGAAATTATGGAGACAATGGCAGGCAGTGCCGATAGGATAAAGCTGTCCTGATAGTAGAATTTCATAAGAGTGGTCAATCCCAGATACTGCATGAGAGCATAGATCGCGATGGCGATTATAATGGCGTTAAGAGCCCATACAGTTCGCTCAAAACGGCGATATTCCCTCATCAGTCGAGCCAGTGGTCTTAGGAACTCATAGTGCCCATTCACGCAGTTTAATCTGATGATGCGGATAAGTAGTTTTTGGAAGTTCAGTCTGCCCTCCCCCCTGGTCATCGAATGAGCAAGGGAGTGATAAGAGTTAAGGCTGGGAAAATTCATCTTTTGCACTTCCACAGGGCGGGCCACGGTGGCTTTACCAGGCCGGAGAACCCCATCGGCTTCTCAGTGCTGGTACTCTCCAAGTTTGCCAGGTTGGCAGGCGCATCAGGTATCCACACCGGAGCGGCAGGCGTCGGCAAGATGGCAGGCAGTCCCGAGGAGGACGTAACTGCGGCGAGGAACATCCTGAAAGTCGAGGGCAAGGGTCACTTCTTCACCCAGAACTGGGGAAAGATCCCGCCGCAGGACGACGATGCCATCAAGATGGTCGAGATGGACGATGCTCACCAAGTTGTCCTGGTGGACGACTCCTGGCGCGGCCTCAAGAAATGCTGCCCGATCATCTCTGGAGGACTTAATCCGACGCTCCTCGAGCCTTTCATCGATGTCATGGGCGGAATCGATTTCATTACGACCATGGGGGCAGGTTGCCACGCTCACCCGAGAGGAACACGCGCCGGTGCGATGGCCCTCGTGCAGGCATGCGAAGCCTACAAGAATAAGATCGACATCGCGGACTACGCAAAGGATCACAGGGAACTCGCCGAGGCGATCGAGTTCTTCAGCAAGAAGAAAACGAAGTGATCTTTTTTATCCAGATTATATTTTTCATTTTTCCTTTTTCATTAAGCCACAATATCGCAAAGCTCAGACGCCGAGCCGTTGGGAACAAGTTTGTAAAGGCCGTTTTTGCGGCTGCCATTTTATTGATTGCGTTTAGCGAGATTTCAGTTATCTATGCAGAATCTGCCGATATGAGGAATGATGCGACCGAATACACCATTGCTGCCAGCCTGCTGGCCAACAATTCTCCCGCCTGGAGCAACAAGCGAGAATGTCTATGCTGGGACGGCTATGCAAAGGCGGGGTATGTACATGTACGGAGGCCTCCTTCCTCACAGATGAAGCTGCCCTCACTGTCAATATGCCGCGCAAGACTCTTGAACAACTGGCACTCGATCCATCCGTTACACCGGCAAATGTGACCATTGAAGGAGATGCCTCAGTGTTTGAGGGATTTGTTGGGATGCTGGACCTATTTGATCCCTCATTCAACATTATCCTTCCCTAAAATTTTTCAGGAGCAACCATTCTGAAGGATCAGCTCCTTTTTCTTTTTTATACCTTCAATCCAAGAGATTTTGCTATTCGTGCTGTTTTTCGGTATATTTTGGCATTTATTGGCGTCGAATATTCCGGCCGGAGGATGGAAATACATGGTTGGGACAGACTAGAAGCTAGATCGTTACTCTCTGGCAAACATCGCGTGAGGGCATCCGTCCCCCTAGTTCATTTACCTTTTTCCTTTATCAGCTTCCTACCCGAGGATCCTCGCCACCCGCCCCACCTGGCCGTCGGCGAGACGAACCTTGATCCCGTGAGGGTGGAAGGAGGAGTTCGTCAGGATCTCCTTGACCACTCCCTCGGTCCTCTTCCCCGTCCTCTGGTCCTTCTTGAGGACTATCTCCACCTTCAGCCCCTGTTTTATGTCCTTCCTGTTCTTCCCGTCCATGATCCTCCGTTCCATTTCAGATGTGAGCTTCAGCGTCCGTGGGTCTTGGAGGTGTCGAAGACCGTCCCGTCCTCCAGCCTGCCTCATAATGGACGCACGGAGTCGCCGGCCTTTGCCCTATCCATCTCCAGGTCTCCCGGATTATAGTCTCAGATCCGGTAGATATTTAGATGACGGTTTCGGTCGGGGCTTCGGCACGCGAAGCGCAGATTCCATCGATGATGCCAGAGTGGGGCCAGAGGATTCAAGAACACAATGATTTAT
>WOYI010227406.1_pt1 | contig 11775 bp, 12 predicted proteins | sample 6423411 | NCBI WGS metagenome assembly WOYI01 (sample SAMN13441803, study PRJNA592873) | oil field metagenome | biome: oil field; feature: oil-well bore; material: oil-contaminated soil; isolation source: oil-contaminated soil from oil-well borehole | place: Germany: Wietze | collected 2016-10-18 ... | reverse complement strand
AAAATTATCCAGGAAAGAATTTGCAGTACTTTCAGAATTTGATTCGTGGTGATTTTAATTTCCATTTTAATTGTCAGTTTTTAATGTGGTTCAATTATCAATTTTCTTGTCTTTCGTAAATTCCAGTATATCGCCTGGCTGGCAGTCGAGCGCTTCGCAAATGGCTTCGAGCGTGCTAAAACGGATTGCTTTTGCTTTTCCGGTTTTCAGAATAGATAGATTGGCCAATGTGATGTTTACTTTCTCTGAAAGTTCATTCAGCGACATTTTTCGCCGGGCCATCATAACATCAAGATTTACAATTATTGCCATGGTTACACGGTTAAATCGTTTTCTGACTGAATTTCAACCCCGCGTCTAAAGATTTGTGAGATTACAAATACAAGTCCGGCCATAAAAAGAAATGGCCCGGTATTCCACGAGTCATTCAGGTGCCCGGCTTTTTCGCCCAGCCATGCCACAAACCCCCCACCGGATACTGATAACACCCAAATCGTAAAAAGCGAGCAACTAATGTACTCCAGCTGATGTGCCACCTCCATTGAAAACGGATTCTCGATTTTGATCTTGCCGATGAGCTTTGCTACCATCCACCAAACGATTGCTTTTAAAACGGTGATAAGCAACAGAAAAAATATAAGTATCAAAAACAGGCTTGTACTATCATGCCGAAGGGTGAATAAATCAAGCCCCTGGTAAATATTTTTTGCGCTTTCGGGATTCCAGCAACTTGAAACGGTGGAAAAGAGATAAGTTCCGGCTTTAACAACAAATCCAAAAAAAGCAATCCATGCGAGAATTTTTAGTACCGTAAGAATTTGTTCTGTACGTGTATTTACTTTTATTTCCATAATTAAGTATATTATTTCAATTGCAAATAAAATAATAATTATCGAAAAACAATAAATAATAACTAAAAAACAATAAATAATTATCTAAAAACATTTTGCACTCATGGAATTGTATTGAGCTGAGAATTTCATTTTGGGCAGTATCACGGAAGGTTCTTTTACCTGGGTTTGCGAAGTTTTATTCGAAAAATAATGAAAGGTATTTTCACCGTTGGATTATTGGTTCTGTCGAACACATTTATGACAATAGCCTGGTATGGCCACCTGAAATTTGCTGAAATGAAGTGGTTTAGCAAGCTGGGGTTGATTTCAATCGTTCTGATCAGTTGGGGAATCGCACTTTTTGAATATTTTTTCCAGGTGCCTGCGAACCGGATTGGTTATAAGGAACATGGCGGACCCTTTTCACTCATCGAATTGAAAGTGTTGCAGGAAGTGATTACACTGATCGTTTTCTCGATATTTACTTTGCTGATATTTAAAAACGAAACCTTTCGCTGGAACCACGTTGTAGGGTTTGTATTTCTTGTACTGGCCGTATATTTTATTTTTAAGAAATAGGTTTTCAAACGAATCGACGCGACGTTCTACCTGTACTTCTTTAATCCAGACAAAAAAATCGTTTACTTTGCACAAAATTTCTGATATGACTAAAAAGCGAGTAAATGTAATTACCATGGGATGCTCAAAAAACCTGGTAGATTCTGAGGTTTTACTGAGCCAGTTGGAGAAGGGAAAGTTTGAGGTAATGCACGACTCAAATGATACAAATTTCGATGCTGTTTTTATCAATACCTGTGGTTTTATTCAGGATGCCAAGCAGGAATCCATCGACATGATTCTGGATTATGCCGAAGCCAAAAAACGTGGAGAGATCAGCAAATTATATGTGATGGGTTGTCTCTCGGAGCGTTACCAGCACGATCTGGAAGCAGAACTGCCGGAAGTGGACCGTTACTTTGGAAAATTCGATATGAAAGCTATGGTGGAGGAATTAAAAGTTACTTACCACCCCGAATATATTTACGAACGGAAAATTACTACCCCTTCGCATTTTGCCTATCTGAAAATTTCGGAAGGATGTAACCGCTCGTGTTCGTTTTGCGCCATTCCAAAAATGACAGGCCGGCATAAGTCACGCACCATTGAAAGCCTGGTTCTGGAAGCCAGGTACCTGGCCAAAAAAGGCGTAAAAGAGTTGCTTTTGATTGCGCAGGATCTTTCGTATTACGGAATAGATATCTATGGTAAAAACCGCCTGGCAGAATTGATCGAGCGTGTTTCCGGGGTGGAGGGAATCGAATGGATTCGTCTGCATTATTTGTATCCCACCAAATTCCCGATGGATATTTTACCGGTTATGCGCGAAAACCCTAAAGTTTGTAAATACCTTGACATGCCCTTGCAACATATCTCGAACCGGGTTTTGAAAAATATGTTGCGCCATGTTACCCGGGAAGAAACAGAGGCTTTGATTGCTAAAATTAAAACTGAAGTTCCGGGAGTTGTCTTAAGAACCACTTTGTTGGTAGGTTTCCCGGGCGAAACAGAAGAAGAATTTAACGAACTGACTGAATTTATCCAGGAACAAAAATTTGAGCGACTGGGTGTTTTCCCGTATTCGCAGGAAGACGGAACCTACGCTGCCGACAATTTTAGCGACAAGCTTGACGAAGAAACCAAACAGGGCAGGGCCGACGAGATCATGGAAATTCAACAAGCGATCTCGGCCGAACTCAACCGTCAGAAAATAGGAAAGGAATTCAGGGTGATAATCGACAACAAGGAAGCCGATTATTATATTGGCCGCACCGAGTTCGATTCGCCGGAAGTGGATGGCGAAGTGCTGATTACTTCAGCAAAGGAACTTCGAAAAGGCGATTTTGTTACGGTTCGTATTAACGGCGCCGAAGACTACGATTTGTACGGTGAAGTGCTTGCCTAACCGAAGTATTCAGTCGCGGTGCGTAGTTTCAGTTCAGAAAAGATGTTCTTTAAACTTGTACCTGTGGCTTGAAGCTTGCAGCTAATAAATACGGATAATTTCGCCACTGCGTCTTCCTTCCACACTTCGTACGTAGCCGGCAGCTACTTTGTACATGGGTACCGGGATGTGTCCCGGGAAATGTCCGCCAAGCCGCGCAGCAGAATTTTCTACCAAACCGGGAGCCACCGCATTAATTCGTTGCCCATTTTTCAACTCCTGCGAAACCGCGATTACAAAACCATGAATGGCATTGTTAACCATTGCCGCGCTCGTGGTTCCAAACACCGGATCGTCGGCTAAAATGCCGGTAGTAAGTGTAAACGATCCGCCTGCCCTTAGAAATTCCTGCCCAACTCGTACCAGGTTTACCTGCCCCATCAATTTACTCCGGATGCCGATATAAAAATCCTCCTCGCTCATTTCGTCGAAAGGCGCCCATTTGGCTGCTCCGGCACAAGACACCACGGCGTCGAGTTCTCCTGCCTTGCCATACATTTCCCTTATCGAATCAATGTCTTCGATATTTACCTGAAGATCACCGCTGTTTCTTCCGGCTGTGATCACTTCATGTTTTTCTTTTAAATGGTTTGCCACTGTTTTGCCAATGCTACCGCTTGCTCCGCCAACTACCAGGATTTTCATCGTACCGTTTTTGCAATAAAAGGATTAACCCGGAAAAAAGTTCAATAAAAGTGCTTTTATACCTTGTTTTACTTAGAATTTTGTGGCAGAATTTGTATTTCGAACGTCTTTTTATTTTCGAATGTTTGATTATCTTTCCCAGTTGTTAAACTAAACCTGATAAACTAATCCAAACCCGGAAACAGTTGGATTACGTATCAAATTAAAATATTTTATTACGATGAGAAACCTGAAATGGCTGGTAGCAGCGCTATTTGTATTATTCCTTTATACGGCTAATGCAGAAATTGCCGACTCGTTGTTTGTAGCGAGTAATTACGACAAGGCGGAGTATTTTATTGAAATGCGCGATGGTGTAAAACTGTACACGATCGTTTACACCCCAAAAGATCGAACACAAACTTATCCGGTACTGATGAACCGTACGTGTTACAATGTACAATCGTACAGCAATTTCAAGCTGCGGGCCCCGAACCCTTATTTGATTGAAAGCAAATACATTTTGGTTTATCAGGATGTACGCGGACGTTATATGTCGGGGGGAACGTTTGACAACATGCGGCCAAATATTCCGGGAAACGATGTGAAGAACAAAAAAGATATTGACGAAAGCTCAGATACTTACGATACCATCGACTGGCTGATCCGAAACATCAAAGGAAACAATGGCAGGGTGGGAATCTATGGTATTTCGTACCCTGGATTTTACAGCTCGGCTTCGTTGCCCGATGCACATCCGGCGCTGAAGGCGGTGTCGCCACAAGCCCCGATCGCTGATTTTTTCTTTGACGATTTTCATCATCAGGGCGCTTTCCTTCAAAGCTATCTGGCTGCATTTGCCGTTTTTGGATATCAAAAAGATACGCTGACAAAAACAGCCTGGTACACCGATAAAATGATGCGTTTTTTTAGCCAGCGTTCGGTCGACGGGTACGAATTCAATCTGAAAATGGGGCCTCTGAAAAATGCCACCAGGAAATACCATTACGATAACTTTTTTTGGCAACAGATTATAGATCATCCGAATTACGACGAATTCTGGCAAAAACGAAACCTGCTGCCTCACCTCAACGACATCAAACCGGCAGTAATGACTGTCGGAGGATGGTTCGACGCTGAAGATTTGTACGGTGCACTCAGCACTTATAAAGCGATTGAGAACAACAATCCTTCGGCTAAAAATACAATTGTGATGGGGCCCTGGACACACGGGGCCTGGGTTCGTGAGCCTGGTCAGCAATATGTAAATCACATCTACTTCGGCGACAGTATTTCAACCTTCTTTCAGAAAAATATGGAAAAACCCTTCTTCGATTTCTACCTGAAAGGTAAAGGAGTGAATAAACTGCCGGATGCCTATGTTTTTGACACGGGTATAAAAGAATGGAAACAATACAACGAGTGGCCGCCTAAAAATGTGGAGCCGGTTACCTTTACTTTCCATGAAAATGGCGAGTTATTAATCAATGAGCCGGTTGACCCGTCGCAAAAATTTGAATACATAAGCGACCCGGCTAAACCGGTGCCTTACACCTCTACCATTGAAGGTTTGACTTTTACCCCACGGAATTTTATCACCGACGATCAACGTTATGCCTCCCGTCGTCCCGATGTACTAACTTTTGAAACCGAAGCGCTTGCCGAGGATTTGACGATTGCTGGGGAGATACTGGCACAACTGGTGGTTTCGATGACCGGTACCGATGCTGATTTTATTGTGAAACTGATTGATGTTTACCCCGATAACCACGGGAATTATGATCGCACCCCGAAAAACATTGTGATGGGGGGATACCAGCAGTTGGTGCGCCACGAGGTGTTCCGGGGCCGTTTTCGCAATAGTTACGCCGAGCCAGAACCTTTCGAACCCGGCGTACGCACCAATGTTACTGTTCCGTTACAGGATATTTTGCATACTTTTAAACAGGGACATCGCGTGATGATCCAGATCCACAGCACCTGGTTTCCTTATATCGATCGCAATCCGCAGAAATACGTGGATAATATTTACAAGGCCGGTGAAGAGGACTTTATCAAATCAACGATCACGGTTTATGGAACCTCAACCGTTAAAGCAGGTGGCGATTTACCAGTGCTCGGGTTTATGCCTGCAAAGAATTAAGTCTTAAGCAATAAATAACCTTTCCAAAAAATCCTGGTTTTGGAAAAGTAAAAAGGGCTTTCAAAATATTTCGAAAGCCCTTTTTCTATTATTAACTGACGCAAATTTACATCAAAAAGCTAAGTAGGATACCAGCCGCTACAGCCGAGCCGATCACCCCGGCAACGTTTGGCGCCATGGCGTGCATCAGCAGGTGGTTGGTTGGATCTTCCTTCAGCCCCATTGTTTGAACGACGCGGGCGCTGTCGGGCACTGCCGAAACACCGCAAGCACCGATCATCGGATTGATTTTATTTTCCTTTTTAAGGAAAAGATTCATGATTTTGGCTCCGGCAACACCACCGGCTGTGGCAATCACAAACGATGCTGCACCTAATCCGAAAATTTTAATCGAAGATGGGGTCAGGAATACATCAGCCTGCGTTGAAGCGCCAACTGTAATCCCCAACAGGATTGTAATAATGTCGATTAGTGGGTTGGCTGCGGTATTTGCCAAACGTTTGGTTACACCCGATTCTTTTAACAGGTTTCCAAGGAACAACATCCCGATCAGTGGTAAAGCCGAAGGCGCGATGTATGCGGTTAGTATCAAACCGACAATTGGGAAGAGTATTTTTTCGGTTTTTGATACCGCGCGTGGAGGTTTCATCCTGATCCGTCGCTCTCTTTTGGTCGTCATCAAGCGAATTACCGGCGGTTGGATAACCGGTACGAGCGCCATATACGAATAGGCTGCAATCGCAATCGGCCCGATCAGGTTTTTCACTGTTGTTCCATCAGGTAGTAAATTCATCCCGTTCGCGAGTTTCGACGAAATAAAAATAGCGGTTGGTCCGTCGGCACCTCCGATAATTCCAATTGCGCCGGCTTCAGGCGGTGCAAATCCCAAAAAGATAGCGCCTAAAAATGTAAGAAAGATCCCAATTTGTGCCGCGGCACCCAGTAACATCAATTTTGGATTCGAGATCAGCGACGAAAAGTCGGTCATAGCTCCAATTCCGAGGAAGATGAGTGGTGGATACCATCCCTGAACAACGCCCTGGTACAAAATATTCAACACCGAACCGGGTTCGTAAACACCCAGTTTCAGGTTAAAGTCGGTAACCTGGAACATTGGAATATTTCCGATCAGAATACCAAAGCCGATCGGGACCAATAACATCGGTTCAAAGTCGTATTTGATGGCCAGGAACAGGAAAACAAAACCAATGATCATCATCATAATGTTTCCCCAAGATACGTTCGCAAAACCCGAGAATTCGTAAAAATTAAACAGGCCTGAAACCGCCCCGTTGTAGTTTTTGTAAACAAAGCCATCGCCGCTCAATTGTCCTTCTGCATTCAATTGCAGCGTCCTTTGCGGCAGCTGGACCCTATCGTTCGAAATGTTGTATCCGTTCGAGCTGTTCGGATCGGTGTTGGTTCTCAGGTGTTGTATTTGTACCGTGTTGAACGAGAGTACGATATCGTTGCCGTACACTTTATAATGTCCCGTGTAGCGTTGCTTGGCCGAATCGAGAATGAAAGTACCCTCTTTTTCGAAAGTAAAGGTTTTAAACCGTTTAACGGTTCGTATATTTTCCTTCGACGATTCATCGGCTTTGTAAGTGGCAATCGGAATATAACCGTCTGAATAGTTCACCCATTTGCCGCTGCTTAAGTTTTGTCCGGCCTTTTGATTTTCTCCGGACGCAAAGGCCAGTTCTGCCGTAAAAATCAGCAATATCAGTAGTTGAAGAAATTTTCTCATGCTTGTAAATAGTAAGGGTTAACCAATTTCGATCAGCACATCGTCTTGTAAAACACTCTCGCCGACATTTACCTTGATAGCTTTTACCTCGCCCGACTTGGTGGTTTGTATCTGGTTTTCCATTTTCATGGCTTCCATAACCAATACATTTTGTCCTTCGCTTACCATGTCGCCAATGTTTACATGGATTTTGAGGATTGTCCCTGGCAGCGGGGCAGTTACCTTGTGTTTGCCACCCGGTTCTGTTTTCTTGATTTGCCCTTCACCTGGTAGTTGCTCCACCGGTTTACGGATCAGTTTAGGTGTTTTCGAAGTTTTAATTTCGCTGTGGATCACCACTTCATAAAGGGTCCCGTTTACGTCGAGTTCGGCAACATTCCCTTCAATGTCTTTTAAATGAACATCGTAATCGTTACCCCTGATTGTGAATTTATATTTTTTCATTTTTAGTATTATTGAATGGTTCTGGATGTGTGCTATCTTCCCTTAGGCCAATTCTGGTTTACACTGTAAATTTTTGAACTCCATGGAGAATACGCTTTTCGTACTTTTTTGATTGTTACCACGTTGCTTTCGTCGTCGTGTAACTCGCTGAAATATAGGTGCAGGGCCAGGCTGATGGCAGCGGTTACGTTTCCTTCCACGATAAAATCATCACCGGTAACCACTTCTTCATTTTTGTTTCTTCTCAGTTTTGTTTTGTTGAATTTCATGTTGATCAACTTGGGCAAACGGGTAAAAACAATTACCAATGCGGCCAGCGAGAAAAAAACAATGAAGAAGCCGACCACCGAAACGGTGATTCCAAATTCCACTGTGTTTGATAACAGTATTATTGTTGCTCCCATAGCTCCTGGTTTATAATGGAATATTTGAATGTTTTTTCGGCGGATTCACAAGCTTTTTGGTTGCCAGGCTTTGCAAACCCCTGATAATACGGAAACGGGTGTTACGCGGCTCAATCACATCGTCGATATAACCAAAAGAAGCAGCCATATATGGATTGGCAAATTTCTCGTTGTACTCTTCTTCGTGGTTGGCAATAAATTTGGCGCGTTCTTCCGGATCTTCGATATCACGCAAGGTGCGGCCGTGCAAAACTTCCACTGCGCCCGCAGCTCCCATCACTGCAATTTGTGCACTTGGCCAGGCGTAGTTCAGGTCGCCGCGCAATTGTTTGCTCGACATCACGTCGTGGGCGCCACCGTATGACTTGCGAAGCGTGATCGTGATTTTTGGAACAGTAGCTTCGCCGTAAGCAAACATTAGTTTGGCTCCGTGGGTGATGATCCCGCCGTACTCCTGTTTACTTCCGGGAAGGAAGCCGGGCACATCTACCAAAGTAATAATCGGAATGTTAAAACTGTCGCAATAACGCACAAAACGTGCTGCTTTTATCGATGCATTGATATCGAGAACCCCGGCAAGATAGTTGGGCTGGTTAGCTACAATCCCCACAGGTTGTCCGTCTAATTTGGCAAAGCCCACCACGATGTTTTTGGCATAATTACGATGGATCTCGAGAAATTCCCCATAATCAACAATAGTATGGATTACATCTTTTACATCGTAAGGCTGGTTTGGATTTTCAGGAATGATTTCGTTTAGGAGATCGTCCAGCCGGTCGATTGGGTCGGTGTTTTCAGTTACAACCGGATCTTCAAGATTATTTTGCGGCAGGTAGCTGATCAGTTTTCGAATGATCATCAGTCCTTCTTTTTCATTTTCGACCAGGAAATGCGCCACCCCCGATTTGGAAGCGTGTATTTTACCACCACCCAAATCTTCAACCGAAATATCTTCTCCGGTAACGGTTTTCACTACTTTAGGACCGGTAACAAACATGTACGAGTTCTGTTCGGTCATCATAATAAAGTCGGTGAGGGCAGGAGAGTAGACCGCTCCACCGGCGCAGGGGCCAAAAATGGCCGAAATTTGCGGTATCACACCCGAGGCAAGAATGTTGCGTTCAAAAATCTCAGCATAACCTGCCAGCGAATTCACGCCTTCCTGTATGCGGGCGCCTCCCGAATCGTTGATGCCGATAACCGGTGCGCCCACTTTCATGGCCATGTCCATTACCTTGCAAATTTTTTGTGCAAAGGTTTCGGAAAGCGATCCGCCGAATACGGTAAAATCCTGCGAGAAAACGTAAACCACACGGCCATCGATGGTTCCGTGACCGGTGACTACCCCGTCGCCTAAAAATTTGGTTTTTTCGAGGCCAAAGTTGGTGCAGCGGTGGGTTACAAACATGTCGAATTCTTCGAAACTACCTTCATCAAGAAGGAGTTCGATGCGTTCGCGGGCTGTAAACTTGCCCTTTTTGTGCTGGGCTTCAATACGTTTGATGCCTCCGCCCAATTTGGCTTCAGCACGCAAATCGATCAATTTTTTGATCTTATCCTGGTTGCTCATAAAATCGGTTGTATTTTGTAGTTGTTGATTATTCTTTTCCGCAGATTTCGGTCAGTACACCCATTGTTGATTTGGGATGGAGAAATCCAATGGTGAGTCCTTCTGCCCCTTTACGTCCGGTTTTGTCGATCAGTTGAACCCCTTTTCCGCTTAAATCGTTGAGGGCTTCGTTTACCTTATCCACCGCAAAAGCAAGGTGATGTACACCCGGCCCTTTTTTCCCGATAAATTTGCCGATCGGGCCTTCCGGATCAGTGGATTCGAGTAACTCGATTTTGGTTTGACCCACCATAAAGAAGGCGGTTTTTACTTTTTGGTCGGCTACTTCTTCAACGGCGTAGCACTTTAAGCCCAGCATGTTTTCGTAATATGGAATGGCTTCGTCTAAACTGTTTACAGCAATTCCAATGTGTTCAATATGTGAAATGTTCATCTTATTTAGAATTATTATAAAATGGTAGTAATCAAATTTTTAATGTTATAAAGGTATGGTTTCCCTGCGTTCCGGACCTTTGCTTTTGAAAAACTTGGCAATCCGAATATGAACTTCAGATATCCTTAATATTCCCAAACCCGGGGTGCTGAATTCAATGATTTAATTCATAAAAAAAAGCAAACTAATGCCTGCTTTTCTATTTGTCTTTATTGTTCGTCCCAGATAAAATGGAAATGTGGCCCAAAACGTTCGAAGGCATTTTTATCCAGATTTTCCTGATGATCGGGATGTGCGATCGAAATCAGCAGTTTGGCCCTGTCCTGCAGGGTACGTCCGTACAGGTTAACCGCACCAAATTCGGTAACCACCCAGTGTACGTTGGCACGGGTACTAACCACGCCTGCTCCCGGAGTAAGTATCGGGACAATTTTACTGATTCCTTTATTGGTGATTGAAGGCATGGCCAGAATTGGTTTTCCCCCGCTACTCAAAGATGCACCTCTCAGGAAGTCGATTTGTCCGCCAACACCCGAATAATGAGTTGTTCCAATCGAATCGGCACAAACCTGCCCGGTAATATCAACCTGAAGAGCCGAGTTAATAGCGGTTACTTTTGGGTTTTTGGCGATTACCGAAACACGGTTGGTATATTTTACATCCTGCATGGCTACTCCCGGGTTGTCGTGAATAAAATCGTACAGATTTTTGGATCCCATTAGGAAGGTGGCCACCATTTTGCCTTTGTCAATTCTTTTATTTCTTCCGTTCACAACGCCTTTATCAACCAGGGGAAGAATCCCGTCGGCGAACATTTCGGAATGAACGCCAAGGTCTTTGTGGTTTCCGAGCATGCTCAATACGGCGTTCGGAATCGCACCAATGCCCATTTGAAGGGTAGCGCCGTCTTCTACCAGTTCTGCCACATAACGTCCGATTTTACGGTCGGTATCCGAAATGGGGCCAGGATCGGCAGCGATAAGCGGACTGTCGTCTTCAACAAAAATGTCGATATCGTTAATATGGATCATGGCATCGCCAAAAGCTCGCGGTACGTTCTGATTAACAATAGCAATCGTTTTATCAGCATGTTCAACCGCTGCCAAAGTAGCATCTACTGATGTTCCCAGCGATACAAAACCATGTTTGTCGGGTGGCGAAACCTGGATCATGGCAACATTAACCTTCAGATAACCTTCACGGATCAAGCGTTGGGTTTCCTGCAGGAACACGGGTATGTAGTCGGCGTATCCCGACTGGGTTTGCTTCCGAACATTATGACCCACAAAAAAGGATTCGAGCTGAAAGATCCCTTCCAGTTCCTGGTCGGCGTAAGGCGCCGGTCCTTCTGTATGAATGTGTTGGATACGTACGTTTCTGAACTCTTTGTTTCTTCCTCTCTCAACAAGTGCCTTAATTAATGGATGCGGGGTAACTGCTACGCTGTGCATGTGCACCCGGTCGTTCGACTTCACCACTTTAACAGCCTCCTGGGGAGAAATGAATTTAATATTCTTCATGCTTTTCGGATGTTATAAAATCGTTGATGGTTTAAGGCCGTAAATATAAAAA
>WOYI011379325.1_pt2 | contig 11778 bp, 11 predicted proteins | sample 6423411 | NCBI WGS metagenome assembly WOYI01 (sample SAMN13441803, study PRJNA592873) | oil field metagenome | biome: oil field; feature: oil-well bore; material: oil-contaminated soil; isolation source: oil-contaminated soil from oil-well borehole | place: Germany: Wietze | collected 2016-10-18 ... | reverse complement strand
GCTTTACCAGTACCTCGCCTCCGACGGTCACGCGCTGCCGCTGCTGGCGGTGCGCGGCGTGCTCGACGGCAGCGGCCGCACGATCAAGCGCTACGAGGCGCGGCAAGGGCCGGGCGAATACCAGAGCGCGGTGCGCCTCACCACCTGGGCGATGCAGCAGGTGGCGCTGTTCGGCACCGCGCATTCGATCGGCGATTCGGGCCTGGCCTGGCTCAATGCCACCGGCAAGACCGGCACCAGCAACGACCTGCGCGACAGCTGGTTCGCCGGCTTCACCGGCCAGCACCTGGCGGTGTTCTGGATGGGCCGCGACGACAACAAGCCCACCGGCCTGTTCGGTGCCACCGGCGCGCTGCGCGTGTGGCGCGACCTGTTCGCCAAGCTGCCCACGCGCCCGCTGTCGGCCGATCCCGGCCCCGGGCTGGAGCTGGCGTGGATGAATCCATCCGACGGCCGGCGCACCGACCCGCAATGCGAGGGGGCGCGCCGGCTCGCCGTGGTGGCCGGCAGCCTGCCGCCGGACAGCGAGGGCTGCTTCTGGCAACGGGTGGGTGATTTCTTCGGCGCCAGCCACGCCAATCCCCCGCCACCCAATCCCGTACCGGTGCCGTAGATCCCATGTCCGTGCGTCGTGCCCTGCATCTGCTGATGCCCGCTTCCGTGCTGCTGCTGGGCGGCTGCGCCCTGTTCGCCGCGTCGCCACCGCCACCGCCGGCCGCGCGTGCGGCACGGCCGAACTATGATCTGGTGGCGTCGATCCGCGCCGCCGGTGATCGCGAAAAATCCATCATCGAGGTGACCCCGTTGCGCGATCCGGCGGTCACGATGCTGCAGGAGGAGGCACGGGCCGACGAACGTGCCGGACACTATCCCGCCGCGGCCGCCAAGCTCGACCAGGCGCGCAAGCTCAGCCCCGAGTCGCCCGAGCTGTTGCAGGATCGTGCCGAGATCGCCGTGCGCATGGGCAATTTTGCGATGGCCGAGACGCTGGCGCAGCAGTCGTGGTCGCTCGGTCCGAAGCTGGGCCCGCTGTGCGCGCGCAACGGGCAGACCGTGGTGGAAATGCGCCTGCAGGCCGACGACGGCGCCGGCGCCGCCAGCGCGCGCAAGCGGGTGCAGCAGTGCCACAAGGCCGGCATCGACCGGTACTGAGCGGCATGCGCGGACGTACACGCTCCGGTGCCGCCGATCGGTGGCCGCCGCGCATGGCTCATCGCGCCGGTGGCGGGGCTGCCGGTGGGCGACCGTCGTGCGGTGAGCGTGCCGCCTCGTGCGCAGTGACCGGCGTGTGCCGGGCGCTCTGCCAGCCACCGCCCAGCGCCAGGAACAGCCTGATCTGCGCCGCCGAAACCTCGGCGTCGGCGGCCGCCGCGGACGCTTCGGCGGCGGCCAGGGTACGTTCGGCATCCAGGCTGGTCAGGTACGGCGCGCGGCCGCCCTGGTACAGCGCGCGGTTCTGCGCCGCGGCATCGCGGGCTTCGGCGGCCGCCTCGTGCAGGGCCGCCTGCCGGTCCAGCAACTGGGCGTAGCCGGTCAACGCGGTCTGCGTGTCGCGCAGGGCATCGAGCACGGTCCGGTCGAATGCGGCCAGTTGCGCGTCGGCGCCGGCTTCCGCCGCACGCACTTGCGCATGGCCGCTCTTCGAGGGGAAGGTCCAGGAGATCAGGGGGCCGATCTGCCACGAGCGCGTCGGCGCCTTGCCAATGTCCTCGAGCAGGCCGAAGACGCCGACCGAGCTGCCCAGTTTCACGTCCGGGTACAGCTCGGCCACGGCCACGCCGATGCGCGCGGTGGCGGCAGCCAGCTTGCGCTCCGCCGCGCGCACGTCCGGGCGGCGCTGCAGCAGCGCCATGCCATCGCCAATGGGAATCGGTCGCTGCAGCGCCGGGGCTTCCTGGCAACGGTCCACCGCGGCGGGGAGATCGCCGGGGGTGTTCCCAAGCAGTGCGGCGAGCGCGTACTCGGCGGTCTTCTTGCGTGCGATCAGCGGCGGCAGGCTGGCCCGCAGCAGGTCGTATTGCGCTTTCGCACGGGTGACGGCGGTGCGCGTGCCGCGGCCTGCGTCGAACAGCCGCCGGGCGACGTCCTCGCTGCGTTTCTGCAGGGCCATGGAATGCTGCGCGATCGCGATCTCGCGCGTGGCGTGGCAGGTTTCCACATAACTGCCCGCGACCTGGGCGACCACCGTGATGCGTGCCATGTCGAGCGCATCCAGCACTGCCTCGCTGTCGGCCCCGGCCGCTTCGCTGGCGCGCTTGAGCTTGCCGAAGAGGTCGAATTCGTAGGTGGCGCTCACCTTTCCGGTGGCGATGTTGGATATCGGCAACTGGTCGAACATCAGCAACTGCTCGGCCGGGAGCAGGCCGCGGAAGACCTCGGCGTCGAGGCCGTAGGTGAAGCCGCCGGCGCTGAGCGCCTGCTGGTAGATCTCCGAAGCACGTTCGAGGTTGGCGGTGGCTTCACGCAGGCCGGCGTTGTTGCGCAGCGCCTGCGTGATCAAGTGGTCGAGCAGCGGATCGTCATAGAGCTGCCACCATGCATCGGGACCGGAGCGATCCGGATCGAGTGCCTTCGTGTGGGTGACGTCGATGAACGGTTTCTGCGCGCCGGGCTGATTGATCATGGCGCTGGCGGGGCGATGGTAGTCCGGGCCCATGGTGGTGCAGCCGGCGAGACTGCCCAGCGCGGCCAGCAGGATGCCGAGGCGATGCGATTTCACGGCACGCTCCCACCCACTGCCGGCATCGCCGGTGATGCGGCCCGCGCCGGCGTGGCGCCGGCCTTGCCGCGCTGTTGCGCACGGTCTTCGGGCAGCACGATGACGGTGGCGGTGCGGCCGACGATCAGTCGCACATCGCCGGGATCGCCATCGAGCTTGATGCGCACCGGCACGCGCTGCGCGAGGCGCACCCAGTTGAAGGTGGGGTTGACGTCCGGCAGCAGGCTGGAGCCCGACGTCCTGTCCCGATCCTCGATGCCGGCGGCGATGCTCTGCACGTGGCCGTGCAGGGGATGGGACTCGCCCATCACCTCGACCTTCGCCGGCTGGCCGATGCGGATCCGCGCGAGCTTGGTTTCCTCGAAATAGCCGTCCACATGGAACGAGCGGCTGTCCACCACCGACAGCACCGGCCGGCCGGTGCTGACGTAGTCACCCACGCGCACGGTGCGGTCGTTGACGTAGCCGTCGACCGGGCTGAACACCGTGGTGCGCTGCAGGTTGAGCCGGGCCAGCTCGACCGCGTTGTTTGCCTCGTCCAGGGCAGCCTGCGCCACCGCCACCTTGGAACGTCCTTCCTCGACGATTTCCTTCGAGACCAGATCGCTGAGGGTATGGTTGCGCGAGGCTTCGCGCTGCAACTGGTGCAGCGAGGCGGTGGCTTTTTCCACTGCGGCCGTGGCCTGGCTCAATGCGATCCGGTAGCGGGAGCGGTCGATCTCGAACAGCGGCTGGCCGCGATGCACCGGCTGGTTGTCGCTGACCTCGACCGCGGTGACCAGGCCCGACACGTCGGGCGCGATTTTCACCACGTCCGCCCGGAGATGGCCGTCGCGCGTCCACGGCTCGTCGTGGTAGTAGTGCCACAGGTGTTTCAGCACGAAAGCGGCGATCACCACGGCGATCAGGGTCAGGGCGAGCGCACTGAGGGATTTGACGATCTTTTTCACGAGAGTATCCGGCGAGCAAGCGAGAACAGCGCGCCCAGCACGATCACGTACAGGGCGCTGTTGAACAGGGCGGGGTGCCATACGAAGCGGTAGAAGCCGACCCGCGTCAGACAGAAGCCAAGCAACGACTTGACCGCATAGGCCAGTACCAGCAGGGCCAGCAGGGTCGGCACAAAGACGCCGTAAAGACTGAATTCTCCGGTCATGGTAGTCAGCTCGGGCTGGGTTGCGGCAGGTCGGGTATCCCGCCGGGGGGCAGTTGCGGCCGCGGGTCCGGCGACACCACCGGGAACAGCGCCAGCCGCAGGCCTGCCAGCGCCTGGGTGGTGTGCCGGGTGGGCGCGTCGGGGTGCCCGGCCAGGGCCCGGATGATCGTGTCCAGATGCGTGCGCAGGGCGAGGGGGGGCTCCAGCGGCCGGCCGGCCGCCACGCATGCGTCGAAATGTCTGCTGACCTCATGCAGTACTGCATCGGTGGTCCGCGCGACATCGGGAGGAAGCCCGTCGCGATGGGTCTGCAGGTCGAGCAGGCGCAGGCCGATCCGCAGGTCGCGGACGGAGTCCAGGCTGGCCAGCGACGCGTCCTTGATCAGCGCCATGCGGGGCAGCAGTTGTCCGGTCCGGTCGACCAGCCGCGAGGCGGCATCCACCTGGTCCACGCTGCGCTGGCTGCGCCCGAGGATGGACAGGTCGCGCCACATCGAGCGCGCCAGGCGGCGGGCGACCAGCTCGGTGCCGAACGGTTTGGTGACTGCAATCCACATGATCGCGAAGACCATGCCGAGCACCGCGCTGAGTGTGCCGGCGGCGAAGGTTTCGAAGTGGGCGCTGTAGCGTTCCGACAGGCCGATGTCGGTGATCGCCTGCGAGGTGAACAACAACACGGTCATGGTGTGCTGCGGCCGTCCGGTGAACGCGCCGGCCCACAGCAGCGGCAGCGCGAGCACCACGGCGAGACCGAGAAACGTGTGGACCTGCGGCAGGATCGCGAACACGTAGACCAGGGCGAACGCGCTGCCGATGACCACCCATTGCAGGAAGGCATTGAGCTGTGGCCGCGGGTCGTCGATGGCGGCAAAAAAGCAGCAGGCCACCGCGACCAGGATCACGGCGCCCGCACCCGGCTCCCAGCCGGACTGGATCCACAGCATGCAGGCGCAGAAGATCGCCGCCGCGGTCGAGATGCAGGAAAAAAACAGCAGCCCATGGTCGAAATGGCTGACTCGATCGATCGCCTGGCGGGTGCGGTAGGTCAGCTGCGGCGAGTATCCCTCGCCGGTCTGTGTATAGGCATGGTGCAGGTTCAGGCAGTCCTGCCACAGGTCGATCATCTCGCCCAGCCGCAGCAGCATGTTCGAAACCAGCACCTGATCGATGTGGCCGCTGGTGAGCGCGGCCTGGCGGGCGGCCACCGCACGATGCAATCGTTCCGCCGTCGCAGGGTCGGCTTGCACGCCCTGCTGCATCCAGTCGGTCAGCGCGGTGATCAGATGCTCCAGCTCCGCGGCCAGCGCCGCATCGCGCTGGCGCAGCACGTGCAGCGGATCGGACAGCGCCGAGGCCTGCGGCACCAGCATGGTCATGCGCAGGCGCATCTGTTGCGCATGGACGGCCTGCATGTGGCTGGCGCTGTCGTAGGACAGCTGCCGGATCAGCGCGTCCAGCGCCACCATGTCGGCCAGCAGCCGGTGGCGCATGTGCTTGCGCCGCTCTGCATTGGAGGTGATCGCGAGCAGTTGGGTGGTCCATTGCGCGGCGGCATCGAGCAGGTGTGCCATCTGGCCGCCGAGCACCGGGCCGATCCGTTTCGGGAACACCACCGAGTTGATCACCGCCGCGCAGACGATGCCGATCAGGATTTCCTCGGTGCGTGCCAGACCCGCGTCCCAGACGGTTTGCGGATGCATCACCGTCGGCATGGCGATCAGCGGCATGGTGTAGGCCGACAGCATGAAGATGTAGCTGCTCGGCGTGCGGTTGAGCAGGGCAAAGTAGAGCAGGGTGCCGGTCCAGCAGGCCGTGGCCAGGCTCAGCAGCACCGGGCTGCCGACCAGTGGCGGCACCAGGCCGATCGCCGCCGAGGCACCGATCATCGTGCCGATGGCGCGGTACAGCGCCTTGGAGCTGGTGGCGCCGGACAGCGGGTGCGACACGATGTACACCGCCGTCACCGACCAGTACGGGTTCGGCAAGGACAGCGACAGCGAGATGTACAGGGCGATCATCGCCGCGGCGAAGGCCTTTGCCGAGTAGAGCCAGTCGCGCCAGGGGGGCAGGTTCACGGCGACTTGTTCCCCGCCGCGCCGAGGCTGGCTTCCAGCTCGCCGAAGGCGGCGGAGATGGCCTGCTGTACGCGTTCGACGGCCGCCAGTTCGGTGCTGCTGATGGTCTTGAGTACCTGGGCACGCAATGATTTCAGCCGTGATTCCAGTTGCGAGGACAGCGCCTGGCCGGCGTCCGACAGCCACAATGTGTTGGCGCGGCGGTTGCGCGCATCGGCCTCCCTGCGGACCAGGCCGGCGGCACTGAGCTGGTCGAGCTGGCGCACCAGGGTCGGGCTGGTCACGCCAAGCTGGTCGGCCAGCGCGACCTGATGGATGCCCGCGAAGCGCCCGATCAGAACCAGGGCGAGGGCGCATGAGCCGGGCACGCCATAGCTCTCCAGCGCCTGCTCCACGATGCGCACCCATTGCCGGCCGGCAACGGCCAGGCCCGCGGTAACCCGCGTGCGGAGAATGTCGATAGGGGTCATGGGGGCGGATGTTAGTCAACTAGTAGTTGCCTAAGCAAGTAGTTGTGCGTGAATACTTGGCGCCAGGCTGCGGACCCGGCCGCCGGCGGAGTCGGCGATACTTGGCGGATGATCGACCTTGATGACGGCAGCGCCGACGCCGTCGGTGCGCTGCTCGGCGCTGACGGCCCGTTCGCCCGCGAGCTGCCCAACTTCGCCCCGCGCGCCGCGCAGCAGGACATGGCGCGCGCGGTGGCGCACGCCATCGATGCGCGCGAGACGCTGATCGCCGAGGCCGGCACCGGCACCGGCAAGACCTTCGCCTATCTCGTGCCGGCGCTGCTGTCCGGTGCGCGGGTGATCGTCTCCACCGGCACCAAGGCGCTGCAGGATCAGCTGTTCTTCCGCGATCTGCCGCGGGTGCGCTCGGTGCTCGGCAGCCGGCTGAAGACCGCGCTGCTGAAAGGCCGCGCCAACTACCTGTGCCTGTACCGGCTCGACCAGACCGTGCGCGACGGCGGCAGCGTGGACGCGGTGCCGGCGAACCAGCTCGCCGCCATCCGCAGCTGGTCGGCGCGCACGCGTCACGGCGACCGGATGGAGCTGGCCGAGGTGCCGGAGGAATCGCCGCTGTGGCCGCGGGTCACCTCCACGCCCGAGAACTGCCTCGGCGTGGAGTGCGCGTTCTACGACGACTGCCACGTGGCGAGGGCACGGCGCGAGGCGCAGGAGGCCGACCTGGTGGTGGTGAACCACCATCTGCTGTTCGCCGACCTGGCGCTCAAGCAGGAAGGCTTCGGCGAGATCCTGCCCGGCGCGCAGGCGTTCATTCTCGACGAGGCGCACCAGGTGCCGGAGCTGGCCGGGCAGTTCTTCTCGCACAGCGTGAGCGCGCGCCAGCTCGCCGAGCTCGGCCAGGACACGCTGGCCGAATGCGCCGGCATCACCGGCGCGATCGGCCTGCTGCTGGAGCCGGTGGAAGCCTTGCAGGACGCGCTGAAGAGGCTGCGCGCGGCGATGGAGTCGCTGCCCGCGCGCGGGCCGTTCACCGCGCTGGATGGCCGCGCCGCTGCGCGCGATGGTCTGCACGAGGTGGCCGAGTCGATCGCCACGCTGTCCGACCAGCTGGCCTCGCAGGCCGAGCGTTCGCGCGGCCTCGCCAACGTCTACGAGCGAGCGCTCGCCTCGAGCGAGCGGCTGGAGCGCATCGTCGAAGGCCGGGCCGACGAGGCGCGCGGACACGACGTGCGCTGGTACGAGCTGTTCCCGCGCGGCTTCGCGATCCATGCCACGCCGCTGGATCTGGCCGCGCCGCTGCGGGCGATGCGCGAGCGCATGCAGGCGGCGTGGATCCACACCTCGGCCACGCTCTCGGTGGGCGGCGACTTCGGCCACTTCGCGCGTCAGCTGGGGCTGGACGATCCGCAGACGCTGACTCTGGACAGCCCGTTCGACTACGCGCGCCAGGCGCTGTGCTACCTGCCGCGGGGATTGCCTGAGCCGGCCGCGCGCGACTACACCGACAAGATGCTCGACGCGGTGCTGCCGGTGCTGCAGGCCTCGCACGGGCGCGCGTTCGTGCTGTTCACCTCGCACCGTGCGCTGCGCCGCGCCGCCGAGCGGCTGCGCACGCAGGTGCCGTGGCCGCTGTTCGTGCAGGGCGAGGCGCCGCGCCATCGACTGCTGGAAGGTTTCCGCACCAGCGGCCATGGCGTGCTGCTGGGCGCGGCGAGTTTCTGGGAAGGCGTGGACGTGGCCGGCGAGGCGCTCAGCGTGGTGGTGATCGACAAGCTGCCGTTCGCCGCGCCGGATGATCCGGTGCTGCAGGCGCGGCTGCAGGCGCTGGAGCAGGCCGGCATCAATCCTTTCCTGGGCTGGCAGGTGCCCAGCGCGGCGATCGCACTCAAGCAGGGCGCAGGGCGGCTGATCCGCGACGTGCGCGATCGCGGCGTGCTGGTACTGTGCGATCCGCGCCTGCTGGGCAAGGGCTACGGCAAGCTGTTTCTGGCGAGCCTGCCGCCGATGCCGCGCACCCGCGAGCTGGCCGACGTGCAGTCGTTTTTTCAGGCGCCGGTTTCCGACGACGAGTGACGAGGGGAGCGCGAGATGGCCGCGGCAATCGGACTGGGCGGCGTCTTCTTCCGTGCACGTGATCCGCAGGCTGCTTGGGCGGCGTGCGCTTCGACGAGGACGCATCGGCCCGGCTTCACGCCGTGGCCGCCGTTCGCCCACGGCATCGGGTACTTCGGCGACGAGACCCAGTCGTTCATGCTCCACTCCCGCGTCGATGAGCTCGATCTCCTGCTCGCCCGGCAGCGCGCCGCCGGCGTGGGGGTGAACGAGCGGCGCGAGGACGGCGAGGTCGGCCGCTTCGGCCGGATCGGCGATGTGGAGGGTCGCCGCGCCGAGTTGTGGCAGCCGCCGGGGTAACCTGCGGCGGGGCGCACCCGGTGCGATGCGGCGTGCTGCAGTGCAAGGTACATACGTATTCAGGTCGAGCCGGCGCCGGCGGCGTCGCAGAATCGATGGGACTTCGACAGCAGGGGCGGGGACACACGATGGCAACGACTGCAACCACGGCGGATGCCGAACAGCACACCACCCTGCGCGTGGTGATGATCGCGGCGGCGGCCGCGCTGGGCGGCTTCCTGTTTGGCTTCGACACGGCGGTGATCAACGGCGCGGTGGATGCGATCCGCGGCGCGTTCGGACTGCACGCGGGCGAGATCGGCATCACGGTGTCATGCGCGCTGCTCGGCTCGGCGGCCGGCGCCTGGTATGCCGGTTCGCTGGCCGATCGCTTCGGCCGCGTGCGCGCCATGCAGGTGGCGGCACTGCTGCTGGCCACCAGCGCGCTCGGCTCGGGCCTCGCCTTCGGCGTGTGGGAGCTGATCCTGTGGCGCGTGGTCGGCGGCGTCGGCGTGGGCGTGGCCTCGGTGATCGCGCCGACCTACATCGCCGAAGTCTCGCCGGCGCGCGTGCGCGGGCGGCTCGGCTCGATGCAGCAGCTGGCGATCGTGCTGGGCATCTTCGTGGCATTGCTCAGCGATGCGTGGCTGGCCGGCACGGCCGGCGGCGCGGCCAACCCGCTGGCGTTCGGGCTGGCGGCGTGGCGCTGGATGTTCCTGATCGCGGTCATTCCGGCGCTGATCTACGGCGGCCTGGTGCTCGGCGTGCCCGAGTCGCCGCGCCACCTGGTGGCCAAGGGTCGGTTGGCCGACGCCAAGAACGTGCTGCGCCAGGTGCTCGGCATGAACAGCGACAGCGCGCTGGACAAGAAGGTGGACGACATCGCGCACAGCCTGAAGATGGAATACCGCCCGCGCCTGCGCGACCTGCGCGGTCCGGCGGCGGGTCTGCTGCCGGTGGTGTGGGTCGGCATCCTGCTGTCGGTGTTCCAGCAGTTCGTGGGCATCAACGTGATCTTCTATTACTCGTCCACGCTGTGGCACTCGGTGGGCTTCAGCGAAGCCGACGCGTTCACCATCACCGTGGCCACCTCGGTGGTGAACGTGCTGGTGACCCTGGTGGCGATCGCGCTGGTCGACAGGATCGGCCGCAAGCCGCTGCTGGTGGTCGGCTCGGCCGGCATGGCGCTGACCCTGGGCGTGATGGCGTGGTGCTTCTCGCAGGCCACCGGCACCGGCGCCGACCTGGTACTGCCGCCCTCGGTGGGCCCGGTGGCGCTGGTGGCGGCCAACGCCTACGTGGTGTTCTTCGGCCTGAGCTGGGGCCCGATGGTGTGGGTGCTGCTGGGCGAGATGTTCCCCAACCGCATCCGCGCCATCGCGCTGGCGGTGGCGGCTTCGGCGCAGTGGCTGGCCAACTTCGTGATCAGCTCCACCTTCCCGGCGCTGGCGCAGATCGGCCTGACCTTCGCCTATGGCCTGTACGCGGCGTTCGCGCTGATCTCGCTGTTCTTCGTGCTGTCGGCCGTGCGCGAGACCAAGGGCATCGAGCTGGAAGACATGCGGGGCTGAGGCCGGCGTTGCAGGAGGCGCGCGCCCGGCGCGTCCGCGTGCGGCCCGATACCGTCATCGCGCCCGCGGCGCACCGCCCGGGCGCAGCCATCCGGCTGCGCTGTCATGCCCGTTCCGCCGATGCGAGAATGCACGCATGAACCTGCTTGCGATCGAAACCGCCACCGAATCGTGCTCCGTCGCCCTGGTGCATGGCGACGAGGTGATCGCACGCAGCGAACTGGCGCCGCGCCGCCACGCCGAACGGGTGCTGCCGATGGCCGATGCGCTGCTGGCCGAGGCCGGCCTCGGCCGCCACGCGCTGGACGCGATCGCGGTGGGCCGCGGCCCCGGCGCCTTCACCGGTGTGCGGCTGGGCGTGTCGCTGGCGCAGGGCATGGCGCTGGCGCTGGACGTGCCGGTGGTGACGGTATCCTCGCTCGCCGCGCTGGCGCTGGAAGCGCCCGACGACGACAGCGACGCGGCCATCCTCGCCGTGATCGACGCCCGCATGGGCGAGCTCTACGTGGCCTGCTACCGACGCGCTGGCCTTGGCGGCCTGATCGCGCTGGACGACGAGCGGGTCGTCACCGCCGAGTCGCTGCTGCTGCCGCCGGGCGAGGCCTGGCACGTGGTCGGCAGCGGCTGGGCGGCCTATGCCGAGATGCTGGGCGAACGGCTGGCAGGCGCCGTGGTGCGATCGGCGCACGGTGATCGCTTTCCGCAGGCCGTGCACGTAGCGAGTCTCGCGGTGCGCGAGTGCGCCGCCGGTCGGGCGCAGGCGCCCGAGCTGGCGCTGCCGGTGTACCTGCGCGACAAGGTGGCGTTGACGCTGGCGGAGCAGGGGCGCCGATGAGCCGCTTCCTCCGGGGCCAGCGGCTGAACCGAGCCACGATGACCGCGCCGTCCACCCGGCTCGATGTGCCGCAGCGCGATGCATCCCTTGCGCGAGCGCAGCGGTGCGCTGGACTGCTCGACACCTGCCGCGCGCCCGGCGTCTCCGCGGCCGGTGACGACGCGCTGCTGCGCCAGCGCATCGAGGCACTCGCTGCCCCGTTGCAGGCGCAGTGCCACGTCACTGTACGCCACGATCCCCCCAACTCGGCCAGCAGACCGCGCAAGCGGTTGCCGATCGGCAGTGACTCGACCTTGCCGCCCTCGCGTACCCGGTGGCACGCCAGCCGCGCGCGCTGGTCGATAGTCCTTCATCGGCACGACACGCATGGCGCCCTGGCCGGCCTCCGTAGCGACCGCCTCGGCATCGGCACGAGCGTTCTTCGTTTTGCGCCCCGTGCGGAACGGGGGTGACGAAGGGGCAGCGATGATCCGCGGCTGCAGGCCATGCTCCAGACAGCGCCGCGCCCCGCGATGCGCCCCGCTGTACGCTTCCATCGCCACCACCGAGCCCGCCGGCAGCTGG
>WOYI011470705.1_pt1 | contig 11787 bp, 8 predicted proteins | sample 6423411 | NCBI WGS metagenome assembly WOYI01 (sample SAMN13441803, study PRJNA592873) | oil field metagenome | biome: oil field; feature: oil-well bore; material: oil-contaminated soil; isolation source: oil-contaminated soil from oil-well borehole | place: Germany: Wietze | collected 2016-10-18 ... | reverse complement strand
GTTACGCCTTCCGCCGGTCGGCACCCGCCCCGTTGCCCGAACCCGCGCGCGGACTGAGCACTGCTTGCCCAAGGGCGAGGATCGCTGCAATGTGGCCGGGCGCCGCCCGGCGGGCGCGCATTTCGCGGAAAGGCAGCCCATGTTCCAGACCTTCGAGACGACCGCCCGCCCGGAGCAGGGCCCTCCGCGTCTTGCCGCCCTGCGCCGGAGGCTTGCGGCGGCCGGACTCGACGGCTTCATCGTGCCGCGCGCCGACGCGCATCAGGGCGAATACGTGGCGCCCGCCGACGCGCGGCTTGGTTGGCTCACCGGGTTCACCGGCTCGGCCGGGTTCTGCATCGTGCTGCCCGCCGTCGCCGGGGTCTTCGTCGACGGCCGCTACCGGACGCAGGTGAAGGCGCAGGTGGATCTTGCCCATTTCACCCCGGTGCCCTGGCCAGAGGTGAAGGCCGGTGCCTGGCTGAAGGAGCAGTTGCCCGCCGGCGGACGGATCGGGTTCGATCCGTGGCTGCACACCAGGAAGGACATCTCCGAACTTGAGGCGTCGCTCGAAGGATCCGGCATAACGCTTTCTGCCACCGAGAATTTCATCGATGCGATCTGGACGGACCGGCCGCGGCCGCCGCTCGGCCCGGTGGTGGTCCAGCCGCTCGACCTTGCCGGTGAAAGCGCCGAGGCCAAGCGCATCCGCCTTGGCGCCGAGCTGGCGGCGGCGGGACAGGACGCGGCGGTGCTGACGCTGCCGGATTCGATCTCGTGGCTGCTCAACATCCGCGGTTCGGATATCGAGCGGAACCCGGTGGTGCAGGCCTTCGCCGTCCTCCACGCGACGGGGCGGATGACGCTCTTCATCGCGCCCGAAAAGCTCTCGGACGCGGTGCGTGCCCATCTCGGCCCCGACGTGACGCTGCGCCCGCCGGCGGCCCTCGCCCCTGCCCTTCGCACCCTTGCCGGCCCGGTCCGGGTCGACCGCGCCACCGCGCCCCTGCAGATCGCGCTGGAACTCGAGGAGGCCGGCATCGCCATCGCCTGGGGCGCCGATCCCTGCCTGCTGCCGAAGGCGCGCAAGAACCCGGCCGAGATCGCCGGCATGGAGAACGCGCATCTGCGCGACGGCGCGGCGATGGTCGAATTCCTCGCCTGGCTCGACGCCGAAAGCCCGAAGGGCGGCCTGACCGAGATCGACGTCGTGCGCGCCCTCGAAGGCTTCCGCCGGGCGACGAACGCGCTGAAGGAGATCAGCTTCGAGACGATCTGCGGCACCGGCCCCAACGGCGCGATCATGCACTACCGGGTGACGGAAGAGACCAACCGGCCACTCCGCCAGGGTGAGATCGTGGTGGTGGATTCGGGCGGGCAATATGTCGACGGCACCACCGACATCACCCGAACCGTGGCCATCGGCCCCGTCGATCCCGAGGCGAAAGCCGCCTTCACCCGCGTGTTGCAGGGAATGATCGCGATTTCGCGGCTGCGCTGGCCGAAGGGAATCGCCGGCGCCCATCTCGACAGCATCGCGCGCTACAATCTCTGGCTTGCGGGGCAGGATTTCGATCACGGGACCGGGCATGGCGTCGGCTGCTACCTTTCGGTCCATGAAGGCCCGCAGCGGCTCGCACGCACCGGCGAGGTGCCGCTCGAGGCCGGGATGATCCTGTCGAACGAACCCGGCTATTACCGCGAGGGCGCCTTCGGCATCCGCATCGAGAATCTGGTTCTGGTCGAAGACGCGCCTGCCCTGCCCGGCGGCGATGCCCAGCGCCGGATGCTTGGCTTCCGCACGCTGACCTGGGTGCCGATCGACCGGCGGCTGATCGACGGCGCGGCCTTGACCGGGGCGGAGCGGGCATGGCTCAATGCCTATCACGCCGAGACGGCCGCCCGCATCGGGCCGCGCGTCTCGGCGCCCGCGCGCGACTGGCTGGCGGCGGCAACGGCACCGGTCTGACATGCTCCCGTTAGAGTATGCGGCGACACTGCGCCCCTGACGGCGCCGAAGAGGAGACGTGACATGGCAGACCATATCCGCATCCGCGACGCGGGCGGCACCTGGGTCGTGCGCGCCGGCGGCGCGGTAATCGGCGAAACCTCCCGCGCGCTCGAACTGAGCGAGGGCGACTATTCCCCGGTCATCTACTTCCCGCGCGAGGATATCGCGATGGCCTTCCTCGATCCGAGCGACACGGCGACGACCTGCCCGCACAAGGGGGCCGCCAGCCATTTCACCATCGTCGCGAAAAGCGGTCCGATCCGCGACGCGGCCTGGAGCTACGAGACCCCGAAGCCCGGCATGGGGGCCATCGCCGGCCATCTCGCCTTCTATCCCGACAAGGCGACGGTCGAGCGGGTCTGACCTCAGCCCCCTCGGCAAGGTGGGTTCAAACCCACCTTACCGGACTGAACCGCGGGGTGGGATCGGCCTTGTAAGGTGGGTTTGAACCCACCTTACGCACCGCCATCGCAAGGCTCAGCTATGCTCCTCGGCCGCCGTCTCGGCCAGCGCCTTGGCATAGGCCCTGAGCGCGTCGGTCAGGAACACCGCGCCGACAAGCTCCGGCTCTGCCCCGACGGCGCCCGGCCGCGTCACCGGGATGAAATCCGCCCCGGTCCGCTCGAAGATCCGCAGCGCGGTCTCGAGCATCTGGCTCTCGCCGAGAACCGTGCCCTCGGCGATCATCTCGCGGCAGATCGCCTCCGGCGCCGCGCGGCGGTGATCCATCGGCCGCAGGATCGCGGCGAGCCGAATCGTCGCGCCGAGATAGGCCTGCGGCCCGGCGGCAAGGTGGATGCCGCGCCGTTCGAGCTGGGTCAGGAAGAACGACCGGTCGACGAGCCGCGAGGCGAGCGCGGTCGACAAGGACACCGCCGTCATCACCGCGAGCCCCGTCTCCCAGTCGCCGGTGAGTTCGAAGACGATGAGCGTCGTCGAGACCGGCGCGCCGAGGACGGCCGCCGCGACCGCGCCCATCCCGGCGAGCGCATAGACCGTCTCGGCCCCCGAGACCTCGGGCAGCACGCCCGTCGCGATCAGACCGAAGGCCAGCCCGGTCAGCGAGCCGACGACGAGGGCGGGCGAGAACATGCCCCCGCCCATCCGCCCGCCCATCGTCATGGCGACCGCCACCACCTTGACCACCGCATAAAGCACCGCCGCCCCGAGCCCGATCTGCCCGGTCAGCGCCATCGACGTCGTCTCGTAACCCACGCCGATGATATGCGGGAAGCGGATCGCGATGACGCCGAGCACCGCGCCCGCCAGCGCCGGGCGCAGCCAGCGCGGGATGCCGGTCGCGGCCTCCAACCGGTTGCCGACATCCTCGGCAAGGATCACCGCCCGCATCAGCGCCGCCGCGACAAGGCCCGAAACGAGCCCGAGCAACAGGAAGGCCGGCAGTTCCACATAGAAGGCGAGCCCGCCTTCCGCCGGCAGCATGAACTCCGTCACCCCGCCGAATTCCAGCCGGTTGATCACCGTCCCCGCGACCGAGGCGATGGCGATGGGCGCGAAGGCATGGACGGCGAAGTGGCGCAGCACGACCTCGAGCGCGAAGATCGCCCCGGCGATGGGGGCGTTGAAGCTTGCCGAAACCGCGCCGGCGACCGCGCAGCCGAGAAGGTCGCGCCCGGTGATGCCGCTCGCGCTGATCCGGTTCGACACCCGGGTCGCGATCACCGCCGCGAGATGCACCACCGGCCCCTCCCGCCCCGACGACCCGCCCGATCCGAGCGTGATCAGCGAGGCGGCGGCCGAGGCGAGGCCCGCGCGCACCTCCACCCGCCCCTCGTGCATCGCCGCCCCCTCGATCACGTCGGCGACCGCGCGCACCCGGCCGTCCGGCGTGAAGCGGTCGAGGATCAGCCCGACGACGAGGCCGCCGACGATCGGCACACCCAGCACCCACCACCACGGCAGCTCCCCCGCGACCGAGGCGAGCCGGAGGTCGTCGCTGCCGTAGAGAAAGGTCTGGAGCGCCGCGATCCCCTTGCGGAAGAAGAGCGCCGCAAGGCCCGCCGCGACCCCGATCGCCAGGGCGATGAGCCAGAATTGCAGCTGGCTCGGCCCCTGCGCCCGCATCACCGCCATCGCCCGCGCCGCCTCGGCCCGGGCTCCGCGCCAGCCGCGCGTCATCGCATTCGGGGCCTCGTCCTCCACCCGGCACTTTTCCGCAGGCGCGTCTCCTCAGGGCTTCCCCATGCCGCCCGCTTGGCCTAGGGTCGCCGCGCCCGATCCCCCGAGGATGTCATGCCCCACGAACCGGCGCTTGCCGAACTCGCCTCCTTCTTAGGAGATCGTCTCTCCCGGTCCAAGTCCGAACGCGCCCTGCACGGCGCCAACGAGACCTGGTTTCCCGAAACCCCGCCCGATGCCGTGGCATACCCTGAGACCACCGGGGAGGTGTCGCGGATCCTCGCCATCTGCGCCCGTCACGGCTGCCCGGTCACCGCCTGGGGCACCGGCACCGCGCTTGAAGGCCATGCGCTGGCGGTCCGGGGCGGGATCTCGCTCGACCTTTCCCGGATGAACCGGGTGCTCGCGGTCCGGGCCGAGGACATGCAGGCCGTGGTCCAGCCCGGTGTCACGCGCGAGGCGCTGAATGCCGAGCTGCGCACCACCGGCCTGATGTTTCCCATCGACCCCGGCGCCAATGCCTCGCTCGGCGGCATGGCCGCCACGCGCGCCTCCGGCACCACCGCCGTCCGCTACGGCACGATGCGCGACAATGTCATGGCGCTTGAGGTGGTGCTCGCCGATGGCCGCATCATCCGCACCGGCTCCGGCGCGCGGAAATCCTCCTCGGGCTACGACCTCACCGGGCTCTTCGTCGGTTCCGAGGGCACGCTCGGCATCATCACCGAACTGACGCTGAAACTGCATGGCCAGCCCGAGGCGATCTCGGCCGCCACCTGCGCCTTCGACGGCTTCGAGAATGCCGTGCAGACCGTCATCGCGACGATCCAGATGGGCATCCCGATGGCCCGCATCGAATTCGTGGACGAGGTGACGGCGGCGATCTTCAACGCGGCGAACGGCACCGCGCTGCCGGAAAAACCGCACCTCATGGTCGAATTCCACGGCTCGCAGACCTCGGCCGCCGAGGACGCGCAGCGCTTCGGCGAGGTGGTGGCCGAGATGGGCGGCGCGCATTTCGACTGGGCCACGACGACCGAGGACCGCAACCGGCTCTGGAAGATGCGCCACGGCGCCTATCCGGCCTGCATCGCCTCGCGTCCCGGCTCTATGGGCCTTGTCACCGACATCTGCGTGCCGATCTCGCGGCTGGCCGAGGCGGTGGCGGAGACCCGCGCCGACATCGCGGAAAGCGGCCTGCCGGGACCGATCCTCGGCCATGTCGGGGACGGCAATTTCCATGCGGTCCTGCTGATCGAGCGCGGCAATCTGGACGAACTCAAAACCGCCAAGTCGCTCGCCCGGCGCATGGCGGAACGGGCGCTGCGGCTCGGCGGAACGATCACGGGCGAACACGGGGTGGGCATGGGCAAGACCGATCTGATGGCGCTGGAACACGGCGAGGCCTGGGAGGTGATGGCGCGGATCAAGCGCGCGCTCGACCCGGAGGGCATTCTCAACCCCGGCAAGGTGGTAAAGGTGAACCGATGAGCCTCGCCGACCCCGCCGATTTCCCCCGCGCCTTCGCCAATGGCTGGGCCGCGCGCGATGCGAAGGCGCTCGCCGCGTTCTTCGCCGAGGATGCGGATTTCCTGACCCTGACCGGCCACTGGGCCGAGGGCCGCAAGGCCATCGCCGCGACACTGGCGGGCGAGCTTGCGGGCGCGTTTTCGCGGGCGAAACTGGTGACGGGCCGCACGAAGACCCGGCCCCTCGCCGAGGGCGTGGCGCAGGTGATGCAGCGCTACGTGCTCTCCGGCATCGTCCATCCCGACGGCAGCGATGCCGGCCGGGTGGGCGCGATCCTCTCGGCGGTGCTGGTCGAGCGGCCGGGCGGCTGGACCGTCGCGGCGGCGCAGTTCACCGCCGAGGGCTAGGCGCACCGCTGTCCCGGACTTGATCCGGGACCTCTTGGGCCAACGTAGAGTTCCCGGATCAAGTCCGGGACTGCGTTGCGCTAGCCTTCCAGCTTCGTCAGATCCGCGACGCTGAGGCAGATCGTGCGGATACGGCTGAGGAGGTTCAGCCGGTTCCGCCGGACGACCGCGTTGTCGGTATTGACCTGCACCGCCTCGAAGAAGGCGTCGATGGGGGCGCGGAGCTTCGCCATCCCCGACATGGCGGCGGCGAAGTCCTCGGCCTCCATCGCCGGCGCGATCTCGGCCTCGGCCTTGTCGAGCGCGGCGAAGAGTGTGCGTTCGGCCTCGTCTTCGGCGAATTTCGGATCGGCGCCGTAGGAATATTCGACCCCGTCCTTCTCTTCCGCCTGCGTCAGGATGTTGTTCGCCCGCTTGAAGCCTTGGATGAGGTTTTCGCCGTCGTCGGTCTTCAGGAACGCACTCAGCGCCTCGGCGCGCTTCACGAGGAGGGTAAGATCGTCATTGCCGGGCATGGCGAGGCAGGCGTCGATGACGTCATGCCGGATGCCCTCGTCACGGAGATGGACCTTGAGGCGGTCGTGGAAGAAGGCGAGGAGGTCGTGGACACGATTGCCTTTTTCAAATCCGCGGAGCGTTTGCTTACAATACTTGTTGTAAGGATCGGTCGATGCTCTCCCGATCAGCTTTTGAAAGTCTCTTGTCTCCCAGTAGGTAGCGCGAAGCCTGTTGGGTTGGTCAAGGTCAAGATGACTCAAATACGCAAATTCAAATGGCGAAAGCTCACCCGGGCCAATTGTATCGGATGAAACGTTTTCGCGCCCCGTAGCTAGGCGAATTCGAAGCTCATTGCCCAGTATGAGCCGAATGATCCCCAATGCCGCCCGCCGCAAAGCAAACGGGTCTTTTGATCCTGTAGGCTCGTCTGGAACTGCCCAGAAGCCGCACAACGTGTCGATCTTGTCGGCGAGCGCCACGGCGACGCTCACCGGCTCCGTCGGCACCTCGTCCGACGGCCCCATAGGCTGGTAATGTGCCTTGCAGGCTTCGGGTACCCCGTCGTCATGCCCGGCGGCGCGGGCATAATAGACGCCCATGATGCCCTGAAGCTCGGGGAACTCGCCGACCATCGCCGATTGCAGGTCGGCCTTGCAGATTTCCGCGGCTTCCTCGGCGAGGTCCGGCTTGGCGCCGACCAGAGGCGCGATCTCGCGCGCGAGCGCCGCGATGCGCTTCACGCGGTCCATCTGGCTGCCGAGCTTGTTGTGGAAGGTCACGTGCTCCAAACCGGCGGCCATGCCCTTCATCCCGACCTGAGCAACGGTGCGCAAGTCATTCTCCCAGAAGAACTTCGCGTCGCTGAGCCGCGCCGACAGAACCTTCTGGTTGCCTTTCAGGATCGTCGCGCCGTGGTCGGCCGTCTCGGTGTTCGCGACGGTGATGAAGCCCTCGATCCGCCCGGTCTTCGGGTTGCGGCAGGAAAAGAACTTCTGATGTTCCTTCATGCTCGTCTGCAACACCTCGGGCGGCAGGCCCAGAAAGTCCTCGCCGATCCTGCCCATCAGCACGACCGGCCATTCGACCAGCCCCGCGACCTCGGTGAGAAGGCCCTTGTCCTCCACGACCTCGAGCCCCGCCGCGAAGGCGGCGTTGGTGGCGTCGTGCCAGATATGCTCGGCCCGCTCGGCGGGGTCGAGCATCACGAATGCGCGCTTCAGCTTCGCCGCGTAATCCTCGAAGGAGGTTACGGAAAACGTATTCGGCGCGAGGAAGCGGTGGCCGCGCGTCGTGGCGCCCGCTTTGAGGCCATCCACATCCAGCGGCACCACCTCGGCCCCATGCTCATCGCTGAGAATACAGAGAATCGAATGCAAAGGCCGCACCCAGCGCAAGGATCCGGCGCCCCAGCGCATCGACTTCGGCCAGGGGAAAGTGCGGATCGCCCCCTCGAGCACCTCGGCGACGATCCCGGATGCCTTGCGGCCCGGCTTCTCGATCACCGCGAACCAGGCCTGACCCTTCTTGTCGTCACGGACCTCGAGCTGGTCCAGCGTCAGCCCGGTCGCGCGCAGGAAGCCCTCGACCGCCTTCTCCGGCGCGCCGACGGCCGGGCCCTTCCGCTCCTCGCGGACGGCCTTGCTCTCACCCGTCAGCCCCTCCACCGCCAGCACCAGACGGCGCGGGGTGGAGAGCGCATGGGCGCCCGCATAGGTCAGCCCCGCCTCCACCAGCCCGTCGGTGACGCGCTTCTTCAGGTCGTCGCGGGCGCGTGCCTGCATCCGCGCGGGGATTTCCTCGGAAAAGAGTTCGATGAGAAGATCGGGCATCTATGGGTCCGCGCTTTCGTTCAGTTGCTGCCAGGCAAAGGCCCGGCCGTCGGGATAGACCGCGACGACGCGGTCGACACCGGGATGAATGTCCTTTTCCGACAGGAAGGCCAGCGCCGCCCCGGTCCCGAGATCCGCGCCGATGCGGGCCGCGTCGAAGCAGGTGAACCACGAGGGCGCGATGAGCGGGGTCGGCTTGTCATAGACCTCGTAGGTCTCGCTCAGCAGCGCCAGCGTCATCGGCGTGGTGAAGCAGCCGCGGAACCGCAGGGGCGAGGACTCCGCGTCGATCCCCTCGAACGCCTCGGTCAGCATCGGCTCCGGCGGGCCGGCGATCGGCGTCAGCCGGATCACGGCGGCGGCGGAGGCCGGCTCCACCCGCTCGTAGAACGCATAGACCTGGAGGTAGTAGACCGCCGCGCCGGCGAGAAGGGCCGTTACCACGAGAAACCCCACAATGAGCTTGCCGTTCACGCTGCCGCCCCGCCCGCTTCGGTCGTCACGAACGCATCGGCGCATTTCTTCGCAAGAGCGCGGACCCGGCCGATATAGGCCTGCCGCTCGGTGACCGAGATCACGCCGCGCGCGTCGAGAAGGTTGAAGAGGTGGCTGGCCTTGATGCACTGGTCATAGGCGGGATGCGCCATGACGATGCGGCGGCCGGCCTTGTCCTCGGGTGCCGCGGCGAGGATTCGCTCGCATTCCGCCTCGGCATCCTCGAAATGCTTCAGGAGCATGTCGGTATCGGCCTGATCGAAGTTCCAGCGCGAATATTCCTCTTCGGTCTGGCGGAAGATGTCGCCATAGCTCAGCGGGATCGGCGCGGCGGGGTCGTTGAACGGCATCTCCATCACGTGGTCAACGCCGAGGACATACATCGCGAGGCGCTCGAGCCCGTAGGTCAGCTCGCCCGAGACCGGGTGGCAGTCATGGCCGCCGACCTGCTGGAAATAGGTGAACTGGCTCACCTCCATCCCGTCGCACCAGACCTCCCAGCCAAGGCCCCAGGCGCCGAGGGTCGGGCTTTCCCAGTCGTCCTCGACAAAGCGGATGTCGTGGAGCGCCGCGTCGATGCCGATGGCGGCGAGCGAGCCGAGGTAAAGCTCCTGCAGGTCGGGCGGCGAGGGTTTGATGAGGACCTGATACTGGTAGTAGTGCTGCAAGCGGTTCGGATTCTCGCCGTAGCGCCCGTCGGTGGGCCGGCGCGAGGGCTGGACGTAGGCCGCCGCCCAGGGCCGGGCGCCGAGCGAGCGCAGCGTCGTCGCGGGGTGGAAGGTGCCGGCGCCGACCTCCATGTCGTAGGGCTGCAGGATGGCGCAGCCCTTCCCCGCCCAGTAGCTCTGAAGGCGCAGGATGATCTCCTGGAAGGAACGCGGGGCGGTCGGGGTCATGATCGGCCTTCAATGGGCAAAAGCGCGTTCTCAATAGGCAACAGCCGCGGGGCGGTCAATCGGCCCTCGGGCGATTGTGGCGTGACGCCGCGCGCCATCCTGCTAGTTTCGGCGTTGGATTCGCGACAACTGGAAACGGCGGAAGGGTATTTGAGTATGCGTTTGGCGGCAATTCTGTTCGGGCTGACGGTGTGGTTCGGGCTTTCCGGTTCCGGTCACGCCCAGGAGCAGGTCTGGGTGCAGATCGAGGCACAGCCGTCCTTGCGCGAAGGCGAGGAACGGGCGCGGGCCTATGCCGGCGTCTTCCCCAATGTCAGCGGTTTCGTCATGACGACCGGCTGGTACGCGATCGTGCTCGGACCCTATGCGCCCGACGAGGCCGACCGGCAGTTGCAGGTGCTGAAGGGCGAGCGGCTGATTCCGGGCGACAGCTACATCGCCTTCGGCAACCGCTTCGAGCGGCAGTTCTGGCCCGTGGGCGCGGCCGCCCTGCCGACCCCGACGGCGCCCGCGGCCGAGGTGGCGGCCGCGCTGCCCGCCCCGGTGCCCACGGACGAAACCCCCGCCGAGGCGCGCCGCTCAGAGGCGCTCCTGCCGGCCGAGGACCGCCGGATGCTGCAGCGCGCCCTGCAATGGGACGACTTCTACGCCGGCGCCATCGACGGCGCCTTCGGCCCCGGCACCCGCCGCTCGATGGCGGACTGGCAGGCGGCGCAAGGCTACGAGGAGACCGGCATTCTCACCTCCGCCCAGCGCGCCGAGCTTGTCGGCCGCTATGAGAGCGAACGCGCCGCGCTCGGGCTCGAGACCCTTGTCGAGACCGAGGCCGGGATCGAGATCGCCTACCCCGCCGCGCTGGTCGAATTCGATCGCTACGCGCCGCCCTTCGTGCATTTCCGCGAAAAGGACGGGTCGGGATTCCAGATGCTGCTGATCTCGCAGAAAGGCGACCAGACGACGCTCGCGGGGCTTTTCGACATCATGCAGACGCTGGAGATCGTCCCTGTCTCCGGCGAGCGGCAACTCGACCGGACGAGTTTCATGCTGACCGGCAAGAACGACCGGGTGCAGTCGCAGACCGAGGTGCAGCTTGCGGGCGGCCTCATCAAGGGGTTCACGCTGGTCTGGAAGCCCGAGGACGGGGCGCGGGCGCTGAAGGTGCTCGCGGCGATGAAGGCGGGGTTCCGGCCGCTGGGCGATACCGCGCTCGACGAAGGCCTCGGGCAGCCCTTGTCGGTCGAGCGGTCCGATCTCGTCTCCGGCCTCGAAGTGCGCCGGCCGGTCCTGTCGCGGTCGGGCTTCTGGCTCGACGGGACCGGGCTTGTGGCGACAACCGACGCGGTGCTCGATCAATGCGACCGGGTGACGCTCGACGGTGGCTACGAGGCCGACGTGATGCTGCGCGACACGGAGCGCGGGCTGGCGATCCTGAAGCCGCGCGAGGCGCTGGCGCCGCGCGCCCATGCACGGCTCGCCAGCGCTCCGGCGCGGATCAATTCCGAAATCGCGGTGGCGGGCTTTTCCTACGAGGACGCGCTCGACAGCGCGGTGCTGAGCTTCGGCAGGCTCGCCGACACCAAGGGCCTCGACGGCGAGGCGGACCGGACGCGGCTTTCGGTGACGACCCGCGCGGGCGACGCGGGCGGGCCGGTGATCGACACGACGGGCACGGTGATCGGCATGCTCCTGCCCGGCGACACGGCCGGGGGCCGGGTCCTTCCCGACGATGTCGGCTTCTCCCTGCGGGCGGAGGTCATCGCGGGCGCGCTCGAGGCGGCGGGCCTTGCGACGGCCGAGCCGGCGGCCGCCCCCGCGGCGCCGGGCACGCTCGCCCCCGAAGACCTTGCACTCCTCGGGCGCGAGATGACCGTGCTGGTGTCCTGCTGGCGCTGACGCCCGGTGCAGGGCGGGTTCAAGCCCGCCTTGCCGAAGACCGGGGATCGGCTCTGATGATGCGACAGCCCCGCGACGGCATCCATGTGCCAAGGCGGGTCCGCGAGGATCCACCAAAGGAGAGCGGTCAGGTCGGAGATGATCACGGTCGGGCTCGACCTGGCCAAGAC
>WOYI010426810.1_pt1 | contig 11787 bp, 7 predicted proteins | sample 6423411 | NCBI WGS metagenome assembly WOYI01 (sample SAMN13441803, study PRJNA592873) | oil field metagenome | biome: oil field; feature: oil-well bore; material: oil-contaminated soil; isolation source: oil-contaminated soil from oil-well borehole | place: Germany: Wietze | collected 2016-10-18 ... | reverse complement strand
CTTGCACATAGCCAAACCCCAGGGTACCGGAGGGCAACTCGACCACGCAGCGGCTCATGGTCATTTCACCCAGGTTGAAGGGGTTGCCGGTACCACCGGTGCGACCCCGTACCATGGCGAGACCGATTTCCGGTGCTCGCAGATGGCGATATTTCGGGCAACCAAGCTGTTCCAGCCATTGCTCAAGACTTTCCTCCGCAGCTCGGGCCAGAACGCTCATCCAATGTTGGCGAGCCCCTGTTCCGGCCTCCGGTGAGGCTGTCTTATTGATGGTCATGACGACGGATCTCCCTCCGTTCTCGGGTTTTGTCTGGGTTCAATCTTGTATTCAAAGCAATCCGCTCGGCTGCGCGAAACGCTGTACTCAACCAGCGCTCCTGTTCGGGTACAGAGGTTGTTGGAGCGGATTTTCAGAAGCGGCATGTTGCGCGGGTACTGAAGTAAGAGGGATTCCTCCCGGGTTGGCATACCGGCAGAGATCAACCCCTGTTTGCGCGTCAGCTGCAGGCCATAACGCGCCTCCAGTAAGGCATGAAGCGAACCACCGCGATACTGCTGTTCGAGGTCCGGAAAATGATGTTTCGGCAGATAATGACTGATCAGTGTGACCGGCTTGCCATCGATACAGCGCAAGGTGTCGATCCGGAACACTTCGGTTCCCGGCTCCACCCACATTTTCTGTGCCAGCAACTGGTCCGCCCGGTGCAAGAAACGACCAATAATCCGGGCTTCGGGGTGATGGCCCATGGCTTCCACGGATTCGCTGAAACGCCCCCGCGCGCCAATCTGGTATTGCAGGGAATGTTCCAGTATCAGGGTACCCTTGCCTTGTTGACGCAACACCATACCGGCCTGAACCAATTCATCGATAGCCCGACGCACAGTGTGACGATTAATGGAAAAACGCTGTGCCAGCTGAATCTCGGAGGGGAGGTATTCTCCGCTCCGGAACTTTTCCCGGATTTCCGTTTCCAGGGCACGAGCCACATCCTCGTAGATGGCCATGTATGTTCTTCCTTACTTGTCTAGACAACTCGTTTTAGCGATCAATCCCGCTGCCGGAGCGAAGTCAGGTTGAATGCTGATCAGATAAACCGTTTCCTGATCCACTGGGAGGCAATATCCAATGCGGTGACCACAACAATGATCACAATCATTACGGCACAGGTCTGAGCGAACATGAACCCACGCATGCTTTCCCACAAAACAACACCGATCCCCCCAGCGCCCACCATGCCCACCACGGTTGCGGACCGTACGTTGGACTCAAAGCGATACAGGGAATAGGAAATCCACAACGGCAACACCTGAGGAATCACACCGAATATGATTTCCTGAATGCCATTGGCACCAGTTGCCCGAACACCTTCCACCGGTCCCGGATCAATGGCTTCTACCGCCTCCGAAAACAGCTTTGCCAAGACACCCGTGGTATGCACAAAAAGCGCCATAACTCCGGCGAAAGGCCCCAAACCGACAGCCACCACAAACAGCATGGCGAATACCATCTCGTTGATCGCACGGCTGGCATCCATCAGTCGACGCACAGGCTGATATACCCACCACGGAACCAGGTTCTCCGATGAAAGAATGGCGAAGGGTATGGCAAACACGATGGCGAGGAAGGTTCCCCAGATAGCGATCTGAACGGTGGTAACCATTTCAGTCACGTAATAACGCCATTGCCTGAAATCCGGCGGAAAAAAATCTCCCAGGAATGTAACCATGTTGTCGGCATCGTTCCAGATTGCCTGGGGATTCATCTCCGCCCCTCCCCACGACCAGGCCAGTGCCGCCAGAAATATTCCCCAGCCGAGAAGTCTCATCCAGCTGTTTCCCGGACGGATGGCCGTTACTTCGGGTTGCGCGGATGCTGTTTGCATATAGTTTCCGGATCAGTCAGAAAAGTCGTGGGTAATTCAGGATCCGGCAGGGGGCAGGCCCCCTGCTCGCAACCTCATTCGGCAGCAGCCTGCTGCTTCTCGATCAGGGCCGCTCGACGGTCCAGTTCCCGAAGCTCCTTCTTGATGGATGACAACCGGGCCTGGTCGGAAGAGCTGAGATTTTCAGCGTTTTCCAGCGTCGCCTTCTCCTTGAACAGTGCCAGCTGGCGGATGGGAATCAGCTGGTCGTTGCTGGATTCCTTGAAGGGTGCCCATTGGAGATCGGCCAGAATGGCTTTCTCTCGGGCATCCTCGGTGCCGTAGGTGAAAATGAAGTTCCGAATTTTCTGCTTGGTCTGCTCAGGCAGGTTCGTGCGCCACACCAGTGGGTCTGAAGGGATCAGTGGTGATTTCCAGATCACCTTCAGCTGTTCAGCTTTTTCCGGCTGTGTTTCCTTCAGGCGATCAAAGCTCTCGGTATTGAAAGTGGCAACGTCTACCTGCTTGTTGGCCACTGCCAGGGCGTTGGTTTCATGGCTGGAGTTCAGAGTGCGCTTGAAGGCGCTTTTAGCATCCACGCCATTCATGGCGAAGATATAGTAGCCCGGCACCAGGAACCCTGAAGTGGAGTTGGGATCACCATTACCAAAAGTCAGCTCCGACGCTCTGGAGAGCATGTCCTCCACTGAATTGAGGCGTTCGTCATCCCGATGAGCGATCAACAATGACCAGTAACCGGGATTGCCATTGACATCCACAGTCTGGGCAAAGATTTCACCGCCCGCACGATCCACGGCTTCCATGGCAGACTTGTTGCCGTACCATGCGACATCGACCTTATCAAAACGCATTCCCTGGATAATCCCGGCGTAGTCGGGAGCGAAAAAGGCTTTAACCTCCATATCCAGTTGCTCGGACATGTCGTCCAGGAATGGTTCCCAGATGGCCCGCAGATTCTGGGACGACTCGGTGGAGATAATGCCAAAGTTCAGTGTGTCCATTTCTTCTGCCTGGACACCAGCCGCGGCAACGGTCACCGAAGCAGCGACAGTAATGCCGCGAATCAATTTCCTGATCATGACTATTCCTCTCAAATTAGATTGATATCACTGGCCAGCCTACTACTGCACCATCGCGAGACCGCTTATCGGGCGAACAACCCGATTGCGAGGCGCAGGCAGGTGTTCTTCATTAAATGACGTGGTTCCATAAATCTGATTGAGCAGTGCCGCGGTCAACTCTTCTGCCCCGTCGTCAAACAGAACTTCTCCCTGGCGCAGAGCAAGTATTCGACTGCAGTAATTGCGGGCGTAGTCCACCTGATGGAGGGTGACCACCACGGTCTTTCCATCCTGCTCATTTATATCCGCGAGGATATCCATGACACAGCGGGCTGATTCCGGGTCAAGGGAGGCAATCGGTTCATCCGCCAGAATGACATCCGGCTGCTGGGTGAGCGCACGGGCGATAGCCACCCGTTGCTGCTGCCCGCCGGACAAACAAGAAGCCCGTTGGTGGGCGAAACGTTCCATACCCACCCGTCGCAGGGATTCCATGGCAAGGGCCTGTTCCTCTTCCCTGAAATATCCGAGCGTTCCGCGCCAGGCAGGTATGCGTCCCAGCGTGCCAGTAAGCACGTTCTCCATGACGGTGAGGCGATTCACCAGATTGAACTGCTGGAAGATGTAACCAATACGCGCCCGGGTTCGCCGGACATTAGCACTCAGTTTCCCGCCTGATTGCATGGGTCTGCCAAGCACCCGGACACTTCCATCGCCTTGGTCGCCCCGAGCCAGCCCGCTGATATGCCGGAGCAAAGTGGATTTACCGGAACCGGAAGGACCTATCAGCCCTATCATTTCTCCGCTGGCGACCGAGAGGTCAATGTTGTGCAGGGCCTTTCCGCTTTTTCCGAACGTCTTGCTCAGATTACGGACGTGAATGACAGGGTTCATTCCACTTCCTTCTTTTGTATGCAAACAGTTGTTACGCCGGCACCGAAAGACCACACCGGACAAGTCACGTTTTGATCAACTTGTGTAGACATCCTGATTTCGGATTGTTGCGGCGGGAGGACAATCACATGACGGTTCCTTGAACCTTCCATTGCATATTTCGATGGGTGGACTCGCTGGTCCTGCTGCTGACGGGGAGGGGCGCTATGTGATGGCCGCAAGCTCGGGGTAGATTGCTTGCGAATTGTGGCGGATGGGGATGGCGATTGGCCTGAGGTAGCGGATCCGTGTCCTGCTGATTCTGTTAATCACTGAACCCCGAAAGCGAGTCAGAAATCATCAACCCGATTCTGGGGGGCTATGGCCCGTCCGGGACCCCCGGCCTGTCCCGCTGCCTGACGCTCCAGCTCCGCTTCCACCGCATTAGCGGACTTGGCGAACCGGGCCAGCAGGTTATAAAGCACCGGAATCAGGAACAGGGTAAGCGTGGTGGCAAAAATCAGCCCTCCGAGGAGTACCATCCCGATAGCTGCCCGGCTCTCAGCGCCTGCTCCGGTGGCAATGACCAACGGCACCGCACCAAAGATGGTGGAAATGGTGGTCATCAGCACAGGACGGAAGCGCAGCACCGCGCCCTCCAGGATCGCGTCCCGGACCTCATAGCCCCTGTCCCGGAGCTGGTTGGCAAACTCCACGATCAGTATCCCGTTCTTGGCCATCAACCCCAGCAACATGATGATGCCGATCTGGCTATAGATATTCAGGCTGATGCCCGACCAGAACAGCGCCAGCAGGGCGCCGGTTACCGCCAGGGGCACCGTGAGCATGATGATCAACGGGTGGATCCAGCTCTCGAACTGGGCCGCCAGTACCAGGAACACAATCACGAAAGCCAGACCAAAGGTCACGTAGATGGCGTTGGAGGATTCCTCGAATTCCCGGGACAGGCCCTTGTAGCTGACCCGCGCCTCCGGCGGCAGGTTATCCACAGCGAGGTTATTCAGGTAGGTCAGCGCCGAGCCGAGATCATAGCCATCAGCCAGGGAAGCGCTGATCACCACCGCCGGCAGGCGGTCAATCCGGCGCAGGTCCGGATTGGCGCCGATTTCCTCCACCGACACCAGGGCCTGCAGCGGAATCAGGCTGCCCCCCTCCCGCGGGCGCAGGAAGATCTCGCCCAGATCCGCCGGTGTGGCCCGATCGGCATCTGTCGCCTGGACGATGACATCATACTCCCGGCCCCGGTCCAGGTAGGTGGTGACCTGGCGAGACGCCAGCATGGTCTGCAGGGTCAGGCCGACATCCTCGACGGTAATGTCCAGGTCCGCCGCCCGTTCCCGGTCAATGTTGACGCGCAACTCCGGACGTGTCAGCTCGAAATCCGTCTCCAGGTTGAGCAGGTTCGGATTCTCTTTTGCCCGCTCGACAATCTCTTCGCTCCACGCCTGCACCGAATCGTAGTCCGGGCCGGCAACTACAAACTCAACCGGCTGGCTGAAGCCCCGCTGGCCCAGGCCTGGCGGATTCACTGCCACGGTCCGGACCCCGGAAATATCACTGAGCTTCCGGCGGATCTCGCTGGTGACCTGTTGCTGCCTGATGTCCCGCTGTTCCCAGGGCACCAGACCCATGATCATGAAGGCGTTATCTTCTTCGTCCCGGAAGCCGACGATGGACAGCAGCCGGTTGGCAATGCCGTCATCCAGATATGGCAGCAGCTTCTCCTCGGCCTTGCGGACGTAGTGATCGGTGAATTCCACGGTAGCACCCCGGGGTGCGCTGGTGGGCATGATGATGACTCCCCGGTCCTCGGTCGGTGCCAGCTCCCGGGGCAGTTCCGGATAGACCACCACCGCTACCACGAGCCCCGCGATCCCGAGTCCGATCAACAGGCCAGGCATACTCAATGAAAATCGCAACAAGCGCTCGTAGCCATGGGTCAGACCGTTCAGGACCTTTTCACTGGCGGCCCAGAGCCGGTGCCCTTCGGCAGATTCCGGGCTGTGCCGAAGCCACTTGGAACAGAGCATGGGCGCCAGGGTGAGAGCCACGAGACTGGAGAACACCACGGCAGCGGCGAGGGTGAAGCCGAACTCGGCGAACAGCCGACCGATGTTGCCGCCCATGAATGAGACAGGCACGAACACCGCCACCAGGGTCAGGGTCGTGGCAATAACCGCGAAAGCGACCTGTCTGGCCCCCCGATAAGCCGCCAGCAAAGGCGGCTCGCCCTCATCAATCCGACGCTGGATGTTCTCCAGCATGACAATGGCGTCGTCCACCACCAGGCCGATGGCGAGGATCACCGCCAGCAGAGTCAGCACGTTGATGGAGAACCCGAGGAAGCCCAGGCCAATGAAGGCACCGATGACTGCAACGGGAATGGTCACCGCCGGAATCAGGGTTGCCCGCCAGGAGCGGAGAAACAGGAAGATCACCAGGATGACCAGCGAAACGGTAATGGCCAGGGTGATCATCACCTCCCTGATCGAGGCACGGATAAAGATCGATTCGTCGTAGTTCTCGGCGATGGTAACTTCCGGCGGCAGGGTTTCCCGGATCCGGTCCAACTCGGCCCGAACGCCATCCGACACCGCTACGGTATTGGCCTTGGACTGGCGGATGATACCCATGCCGATCGCAGTTTCGCCGTTGGCACGGAGCCGGCTGACATCCGACTCCACGCCCATCCGGACATTGGCCACCTCTCCGAGGCGTAACAGGTCATTACCGCTGCGCCGGATCACCAATTCCCGGAACTGTTCGACTGTGGATAACCTGCCTTCGGCCCTTACCGTGAAGTTGCGGGTGGAGGAATCCACCGAGCCGGCAGGCAGTTCCACATTGTTGGCACGCAGCGCCCGTTCCAGTTCGGCTACGGTGATGTTCCGGGCCGCCAGCCGTTCGCGATCAAGCCAGACCCGGATGGCGTACCGGCGCTCGCCGCCGATACGGACATCCGCCACCCCGTCCAGTACGGATAACCGGTCGGCCAGCACCCGGTCGGCAAAATCGCTGAGCTCGGCGCTGTCCCAGACCTGACTGCGCAAGGTTACCCACATCATCGGCCGGGCATCGGAATCGGCCTTGCGCACCACCGGCGCATCGGCCTCGTCGGGCAGTTGGTTGACCACCCGCGATACCGCGTCTCGCACATCGTTGGCGGCGATATCCACATCCCGGGAAATGTTGAATTCAATGCTGGTTCGCGACTCGCCCTGCTCGGTGGAGGATTCGACGGAGCGTATGCCCTCGATACCACTGATGGCCCCCTCGATCACCTGGGTGATCTGAGTATCGACCACTTCCGCAGCGGCACCGGTGTAATCGGTGGAAATCGAAACCACCGGGGGATCAATGTCGGGGTATTCCCGCACCGGCAGATCGAACAGGGCTGCCAGCCCGAACACCACGATCAGCAGGCTCAGCACCGTGGCAAAGACCGGGCGCTTGATGGAAATGTCGGACAACACCATCGGTTACGACTCCGCGGAACTGACAAAGCGGTTTTCGGGGATAACATTCTCGCCGTCCAGAACGCGGATACGGTCACCGGAGCTCAGGCGGTCCTGACCGGTCACGATCACCTCATCTTCAGGCTGAACCCCACTGACCACTTCGACCATGCCGGGCATACGGGACCCCAGCTGCACGGATACCCGTCTGGCTATTCCGTCCTCGGCCACGAACACATACTGCTCATTTCCACGAATCATCACCGCCTGCTCCGGGATGACCAGGGCCTGCCGTTGTTGCAGGGTCAGAGTAGCCGACATGAACTGGCCCGGGCGCAGCCGCCCGTCGGTATTGTCGATCAGGGCCCGCACCGGCAGGCTTCGGCTCAGCTCGTTGATGCGGGTACCCAGTTCCACCAGTTGGCCGCGAAAAGTCTGATCGGGGTAAGCGGGCGATATTCCGTGGACCTCCTGCCCCACACTCACCTGCCCCAGGAAGCGCTCGGGTACGCTGAAATTGAGTTCCATGCGCTCTGTGGTATCCAGAGTGGTAATCGTGGTCCCGGCCGTGACATAGGCACCGATGCTGATATCACTGAGGCCGACCACGCCGGAAAACGGTGCCTCGATGCGGTGATTATCCAGCCGTACGCGCGCGGCCTGGCGCTGAGCCACGGCCACATCGACGGCCGTTCTCAGTTCATCCACCCGGGACTGGGAAATGCTGTTGTTGGCGCGCAGACGGTTGGCTCGCTCGAGTTGCCGTCGGGCATCAGCCAGCCGGGCTTCAATCTCGGCGAGGTCGGCGCGGGCCTGGCGGTCATCGAGCCGCAGGAGCAGATCGCCTTCGGCCACTTTCTTGCCGGCCGCCAGGTTGATTTCAATCACCCGACCACTGACCTCGGTGGTCAACTCCACGGCGTTCAGCGCCTGCAGATTCCCCACGGACCTGACCACATCCCTGACCGTATCCCGCTCCGGACGCATGGTATTCACGGCACTGGCGGGGCGCTCGCCACCGGTCTGCTGTTCCGAACCGCCGGCGTAAGTGCGGTAGACCCAGGCCCCGCCGACAGCAACGGCGACCAGAACCAGCGCGATGACCCATTGTTTCCACATGATGGTATGACTGCCTGTTGATTGATAATCCATTATGCCAGCGCATGGTACCGGGCTCGACCACGTCACCGGCATTGGCATGATAACCCGCCGGCACGGGTTGCAGGGTCCAGACCCGGCGACCGGCCCGCATAATCCTCCAACGGAGGAGGCCCACAGCCGGACAGCTGCACCAGACTCAAACATAACCACAGTAGCGTTACAGGGCTACTGTCCCGATGCAGAATTTGACGCTTTTGCATGACTTTTACATCCCCCCTGACTGAAAATTCACAAGACTCCCAGGAAAGTTACGGGCCATGGCGCACTTCGATCAGAACCTTCCTCCGCAACCCGGCGCCATAACGTCATTTCAGCCAATTATCTTTGTTGACATGCCCTCCGGCGATTTCCGTCAATGCCAGCAACCCGGGAATGCCGTAAAACAAAGACCATCGGAGGCCAATCGCCTTCCCCGAATCCATTACAGGTACAGAGGTTTCGTTATGCCGGTCTACAAGGCGCCCCTGCGCGACATGAAATTCCTGCTCAATGAAGTGTTCGATTACCCGAAACACTACGCGTCACTGGCCAGCGGCCAAAACGCCACGCCAGACATCGTCGATGCCATCCTGGCTGAATGCGGCAGGTTCTGTGAGGAAGTTTTGAGCCCGCTCTACCAGTCCGGCGACGAGGAAGGATGCAAGCTGGAAAACGGTGAGGTGACCACGCCCGCCGGCTACAAGGAAGCCTACAACCAATACATGATGGGCGGCTGGCAGGGCCTGTCCGCCCCTGAGGAATACGGAGGCCAGGGACTGCCAGCCTCCATGGGGTTGCTCAAGCAGGAAATGATGGGCACCGCCAACTGGTCGTTTTCCATGTACCCGGGCCTTTCCCTGGGGGCGATGAACACCATCTACCTGCACGGCAGCGAGGCGCAGAAGCAGACCTACCTGGGGCCGCTGACCGAGGGCCGCTGGGGCGGCACCATGTGCCTGACCGAGCCCCAATGTGGTACCGATCTGGGCCAGGTGAAGACCAAAGCGGAACCCCAGGGTGATGGCAGCTACCGGATCACCGGCACCAAGATCTTCATCTCCTCCGGTGAGCACGACCTGACCGAGAACATTGTCCACATCGTCCTTGCCCGCCTGCCGGATGCCCCAAAAGGCACCCGGGGCATCAGCCTGTTCATCGTGCCCAAGTTCCTGCCGGACACCGACGGTGGAGTCGGCGAGCGCAACGGCGTCAGCTGTGGCAGCCTGGAAAAGAAAATGGGCATCAAGGCCTCCGCCACCTGCGTAATGAACTTCGATGGTGCCACCGGTTACCTGATCGGCCCGGAGAACAAAGGCCTGGAATGCATGTTCACCTTCATGAACTCGGCGCGGATCGGGACCGCCATCCAGGGTGTCGGCCCGGCCGAGCTGTCCTATCAATGGGCCCTGGACTACGCCAGAGAGCGCCGTTCCATGCGGGCGCTGTCCGGCAAGAAAGAGCCGGAGCAGGTGGCCGATGCCATCATCCACCATGCCGATGTCCGGCGCATGCTGCTGACCCAGAAAGCCGTCGCCGAGGGTGGCCGGGCCATGCTCTATTACGCAGCTCGCCTGGCGGACCATATGGTGGAAGCCCACACCCGGAGTGATGACAAGAAGGCCGAGGCCTACGACGACAAACTGGGCTTCCTGACCCCCATCCTCAAGGGCTTCCTCACCGAACTGGGGTACGAATGCACGAACCTGGGCATGCAGGTGTTTGGTGGCCACGGCTATATCCGGGAGCACGGCATGGAGCAGATCGTCCGGGATACCCGGATTGCCACCCTGTACGAGGGCACCACCGGCATTCAGGCCCTGGACCTGCTGGGCCGCAAGGTACTGATGACGACCCAGGGCGGCGCAGTCCGGGAGTTTACCCTTAAGATCGCCAACTTTGCCCGTAAACATCTGACCAACAGGCGCCTGCGTCCGTATGCGGTTGAGCTGCTCAAGCTGACCGCCCAGTGGAACCTGCTCACGGTGCGGGTCATGCTCGCTGCCCGAAAGGATCGCGATGTGGTGAGTTCCGCCGCCTACGACTTCCTGATGTACAGCGGCTACGTGACCATGGCCTACATGTGGTTGCGCCAGGCCGCCGTGGCTGTGGATAAACTGGATAACGGGGGCGAGGAATCGGACGAGTTCTATAAGGCCAAGCTGGCCACCACGGAATTCTACTTCGAGCGCCTCTTACCCCGGGCCCAGGCCCATGCCAGCAGCATGCTGAGCCCGACCCGGAGCCTGATGCAGCTGGATTCGGAACATATGGCCTTCACCGGTTGATCCAGCCGGTGACTCTTGATCCCGGGGTGCCCCTCCCCGGGATTTTTTTGCCCTTGAAATCGGAAAAGGCAACCCCAGATTCCTTGTGCCTTTTCACGAAAAAAACCATTAACGTCATCAGTTGAAAGGAAAAATTTCAGATATTGAATAAAAGAAGGAGGTTCGAATATGGAGACTCGTACTGACGACTTTTATCCAACCCGACTGGAACGCCCCATCCCGAGCTTCGAACGCCGGGATCCGGTTATCCACAGCACCGGAGACGACCGCACCAACGGTCCCCTGAGCGAAACCGAACTGGCCCGATACGAGCGCGATGGCTTCCTGGCCATCAACAATTTTCTGGATCAGGCCACGGTGCAGAAATTCCGTGAAGATTTGCGCGCCTACGAGGACGACGACAGCATTCTGCGCTCAGAGGGCACGATTACCGAGCCGGGCAAGCAGGAAATCCGATCGGTTTTCGGGATCCACGAGCTGTCTGACCGCTTTGACCGCCTGACCCGGGACCCGAAGATCCTCGCCATGGTGCGGCAGCTGCTGGGCAGCGATGCCTACATCCACCAGTCCCGCATCAACTTCAAGCCGGGCTTCCACGGTAAGGGCTTCGACTGGCACTCCGACTTCGAAACCTGGCACGCCGAGGACGGTATGCCGCGGATGCGTGCCGTCAGTTTTTCGATTGCACTGACCGATAACACCCCGTTCAACGGGCCGCTGATGCTGATCCCCGGTTCCCACAGGACCTTCGTGCCCTGTGTCGGCCGAACTCCCGAGGATAACTACCAGTCTTCCCTGAAAAAACAGGAGCTTGGGGTACCCAGTGACCAGGACCTGAAACGGATGGCGGACAAGTTCGGCATCAAGGCACCCACCGGCCCGGCCGGCTCGCTGATCATTTTCGAGTGCAACACCCTGCACGCTTCCAACGCCAATATGTCACCCTGGCCCCGCAGTAATCTGTTCTTTGTCTACAACAGTGTGGAAAACCAGCTGGAGCAGCCGTTCTGTGGCAATAAACCACGGCCGGATTTCCTGGGTAACCGTACCCGCACCGAGGCCTTGCGGC
>WOYI011111952.1_pt1 | contig 11788 bp, 9 predicted proteins | sample 6423411 | NCBI WGS metagenome assembly WOYI01 (sample SAMN13441803, study PRJNA592873) | oil field metagenome | biome: oil field; feature: oil-well bore; material: oil-contaminated soil; isolation source: oil-contaminated soil from oil-well borehole | place: Germany: Wietze | collected 2016-10-18 ... | reverse complement strand
GTGTGTCTGGGGCACCAGGCCATCTGTACTGCTTTTGGAGCGGTGGTGACCCATGCCAAGCACCTGGTCCATGGTAAAAGTTCCTTGGTCGAGATTGACGGCACAAGTCCTCTTTTCAAAGGACTCTCTTCACCTCAGAACGTTGCACGATACCACTCGCTTGCTGCCCTAGAAGAGACCATGCCCTCTTCCCTGAAGGTGACCTCCAGAACATCTGATGGGGAAATCATGGCGGTCCAGCACAAGACCTATCCGATTTTCGGAGTGCAGTTTCACCCTGAGTCGATCTTGACAGAAAATGGCCCTGCAATGTTGAGGAATTTTATGCACATCACAAAACAAGGAGAGTCATCATGATACGAGAAGCCATCAAGGGTTTGTGTAGGAAAGAAGACTTGGACTATGCAACAGCAAAGGCTGTTATGGATGAGATAATGAATGGGCAAGCCTCACCGGTCCAAATGAGCAGTTTTCTCACTGCCTTGTCCCTTAAAGGGGAGACCATCGAGGAAATCACAGCCTGTGCAGCTGGTATGCGGGAACACTGTGTACGGCTGTTGCATCAGGTGCCGGTACTTGAGATCGTAGGGACCGGAGGAGACAGGTCCAACTCCTTCAACATCTCCTCGACCAGCAGCATCGTCATCAGTTCTTGTGGAGTTCCCGTAGCCAAACACGGGAACAGAGCCGCCTCTTCACAGTGTGGTTCTGCTGATGTGTTCGAAGCCTTGGGAGTCAACATAGGGGTGAGCAACGAAAAGAGCAAAGAACTCCTACATTCCATCGGCCTGTGTTTCCTCTTTGCCCAGAACTATCATATAGCAATGAAGTATGTAGCCCCGGTGAGAAGGGAATTGGGTATCCGTACGGTATTCAATATCCTAGGGCCCCTCGCCAATCCTGCGGGGGCAACAATGCAGTTGATGGGAGTCTATGACAAAAGCCTGGTTGTACCCCTATCTCAGGTAATGGCTAATCTGGGAGTCGAGGACGGTATGGTGGTCTTTGGGCAGGATGGGTTGGATGAAATTTCCTTAAGCAGCCCCACCAGTGTCTGTGAAGTGAGAGGAGGTACCTTTACCCAGTATGAGATCAGACCGGAACAATTTGGGTTTCAGCGGTGCAAGAAGGAAGACCTGCTGGGTGGGGATGCCCAGACAAATGCTGAGATTACCCGCTCGGTTATCGAGGGAAGTCTCAAGGGACCTAAACGGGATGTGGTACTGCTCAACAGTGGCTGTGCCCTCTACATTGCCAAGAAGGCCAGATCAATCCAAGAAGGTATCGTCATGGCAGCAGAGGCAATCGACTCGGGCAAGGCAAAAGAGCAACTTTCGGCCTTTATCCGACTATCAAACGAGGTCTAGAGTGGATATTCTCCAAAGCCTTGCTGAGGTGGCAAGACAACGGTACGGGAAGCTCCCTGTCCAGTCCATCACTGAAGAGGCCTTGCAAAAGGGTCCTTCCCCCTTTTCCTTTAGCCAGGCTGTGAGTAAAGCAGGGCTGTCACTCATTTGTGAAGTGAAGAAGGCTTCCCCCTCAAAAGGTATTATTGACAGGGCGTTTCCCTATCTCCCGATTGCCAAGGAATATGAGGCAGGGGGGTCTGATGCCATCAGTGTACTTACCGAGCCCTCAAGATTCCTGGGAAATGACAAGTATCTGAAGGAGATAGCGGCACAGGTCTCCCTCCCTGTTTTGCGTAAGGACTTCATCGTCACAGAATACCAGATCTATGAAGCGAGAATCCTAGGTTCTTCAGCGGTCCTGCTCATTTGTGCCCTGCTCTCTGATGCGCAACTTGAGAGGTACCTAGGCCTCTGCGAAACCTTGGGAATGGACGCTTTGGTGGAAGCCCATGATAAAACGGAAGTAGGGAGGGCCTTACACGTTGGAGCGGGGATCCTTGGGGTAAACAACAGGGACCTCCGAACGTTTGAGGTTGACCTGCATACCAGTCTCACTCTGAGGGATTTGGTCCCTCCCTCCGTCTTGTTTGTCAGTGAAAGCGGGATTACAGGAGCAGAGGATGCAAGACTTCTTCAGACCCATGGAGTGGATGCAATCCTGGTAGGCGAACTGCTTATGCGTTCATGCAACAAGGCTAAAGTCCTGAAGGAGCTGAGGGGATGACCAAGATAAAACTCTGTGGGCTGAAGGAAGAGAGGCACATACGGTGGGCCAACGAGGCACGATGCGACTATATCGGGTTTGTCTTCGCACCGAGTAGGAGGCAGGTGTCCTTTGAGAAAGCAAAGGAGCTTAGGATGTTGCTCTCTCCTTCAATTCTCCCTGTCGGGGTATTTGTCGATGCACCCATAGAGGAAATTCTGTCTCTCTGCAGGGCCAGCATCATTTCCCTAGTTCAACTGCATGGAACCGAAGAGGAAAGCTATATCCAGGAATTGAGAAAACAATGCCAGCTTCCCATCATCAAGGCCATCGATGCAACAGACAAGACAGCACTACGTCTTGGTCTGGACAGTAGTGCGGACTATGTGCTTCTGGACGCCAAGAAGGGTGGCTCAGGGGTGTCTTTTGACTGGGAACTGACCAAGACCTGTACTCGGCCTTTCTTCCTGGCAGGTGGGTTGCATCCAAGAAATCTGGAGGAGGCGATTACTAAAACCAGAGCCTATGCGGTAGATTTGAGCAGTGGTTTGGAGGAAGGGGGAGAGAAGACAAGAGGCCGTATGCTTGAGGCAACTAGGATAGCTCATGCCCTTTGAGCAAAGGATATCTTGGCAGGGGACACACTTTTGAAGAGAGGCTATAGCCGTTCTAGAGGTACAGAGCTAATTCTACGTACAGGACTTGCACAGGCTTGGATCAAAGGATCCAAGCCTGTTGTTTCTGTGATATTTATGGCCATATGTCCTTGACATCTGGAAAATCTATAGTAGACTGAAACTAGTTCCATGAAAGCAGTTTCATGTGTATGGGAGAAGTGATGACACCGAAGCAATCAACCATCTATGACGTAGCAAAACTTGCTGGTGTAAGTCCGACCACAGTATCACGAGCCATAAATTCGCCTTCCATGGTGAATAAGGAGAGACGCTCTAGGATTCTGTATGCAATTGAAGAGCTACAGTTTGTTCCCAAGGCAGAAGCCGTGGCAAAAGCACGCCAACACCTTATGAAGATAGCGGTGATCGCACCCTTCTTCACCGAATCGTCCTTTATGGAACGTTTGAAGGGCATCTCTTCGGTTCTCTCTGATCACCACTACGAACTGGTCATCTATTCGGTGCAGAGCAGTGAAGGCCTTCAAGGGTATATCGATCTTATGGTAGGGAGCAAGCGTGTTGATGGTCTTATCTCCCTCTGTATGAACTTGGATGATTCAATCATAGATAAGCTGAGAAATTCTGCTATTCCCGTCTGTTTTGTTGAGACAGAGGTGGAAGGCTTTGACTCTGTTGTCATCCGTAATGGTAAGGGTGGCAGTATGGTAGCTGAATTCTTGTACGAGAATGGATACCGAACCCCTGGGTATGTGGGGGAAGCTTCCCTCAGGGCCTATGCTGCCCGTTCGACAGAACAGCGGCTGGAAGGCTTTTCCTCCTATTTTGCAACTAAGGGCATAGAGGTGGAGAGACGTAATATTTGGCTTGGGGAAAACCTTCCTGATGTTTCGACGGCAGGAATTTATCGGCTGCTCGACCGTCCTGACCGCCCAGACTGTATTTTTGCTTCTAGTGATACTTTGGCCATCAGGACCATCAAGTGTGCGGTCCAACTGGGGATTACTGTCCCTGATGAGTTGGGAGTTGTCGGGTTTGATGATATCGAGATGGCTGAGTTTGTTAATTTGACTACGATTAACCAGAGCCTTGAGGATTCGGGGGTTCAGGCTGCAGAGATGGTTCTGCAGAGAATAAAGGAACCGAATCGCCCTGCAAGAAAAAGCCTCATCGACTTGAAGCTTACCAAGCGGAGTTCGACTGAGTATCTGTAGGTGAATATGCATCACGTTGTGATGCTTGAAGTATTAGGAGGACGTTATGAAAAAACTATCTAAGGTATTGTTATTTGTCCTGGTTCTACTGCTGGCAATGCAGGGAGTCTGGGCACAAGGGACAAAGGAAGCTGCGGCAGAGGACAAGACCATCCGCATCTTCGGCGCTTTTAGGGGTGAGGAAGCCGCACGTTTTGATGAGATCATCAGGATATTCAACGAGAAGAGTGGCTATAATGCAGTGTATGAGGGAAGCCCGGAATTTGAGACTCAGATTCTGGTCCAGGCAGAAGCTGGTACCCCACCAGACATTGCAGCTCTTCCCCAGCCAGGCATCATGTACAAGTTTGCCAAGCAAGGCTATATAAAGCCTCTTGCTCCAAGTGTTGTTGGCATGATCGATGCCAACTATGCACCTGTCTGGAAAGACTTGGGCTCCTATGATGGCAAGGTCTATGGAGTATTCCACCGTGTGAATGCCAAGAGTTTTGTCTGGTATCCCAAAAAAGCCTTTGAGGCAAAGGGATACAAGGTTCCCAAGACTTGGGCTGAGCTGAAGGCTCTTGAGGACCAGATTGTACGTGATGGGGGAATCCCCTGGGCTATCGGTTTCGAGTCCGGAAATGCAACCGGTTGGGTAGGTACAGACTGGCTGGAAGATGTCATGCTTCGCACCGCAGGTCCTGATGTATACGACAAGTGGGTTAACCATGAGATCGCCTTTGATGATCCTGCCGTACAGAAAGCCCTTGGCTATCTTGGCGAGATTTTCCTGAATCCCAAGTATGTCTATGGTGGTACAACCAACATTCTTACCTCAAACTTTGGTGATTCGGTCAAACCTCTGTTTGACACCCCAACGAAGGTATTCCTGCACCGCCAGGGTAACTTCATCACAGGTTTCATGCCCCAGAAGATCCAGGACAATCTTGAAGAGGAAGTTGGCGTATTCGCTCTTCCTTCCATCGATCCGAAGTGGGGTACCCCAATTCTTGGTGGTGGAGACCAGTTCGTAGTGTTCAACGACAAGCCTGGTGTAAAGGAGTTCATGGAATTCCTGACCACGTGGGAAGCCTGTGCCCCTTGGGCCCAGGTTGGTGGAGCATTGTTCCCCCACAAGACGCAGAATCTTGCTGATTACGGAAACAGCCTTGAGCGTGAGCTTGCTAGAGCCTTGGTCAATGCGACAGTATTCCGCTTTGACGCATCAGACTTGATGCCGGCTGAAGTTGGTGCAGGTTCTTTCTGGACAGGTATGGTCGAGTATGTGAACGGAAGGGATGGCAAGACTGTTCTCTCGAACATTGAGAAGAGCTGGCCTCGCTAAGCTACTAATTGTCTATAGGGGATTCCGCCTTTAGGCGGAATCCCTTTCTCACAAGGGAGGAACCATGCAGTTACAGGAAGATCAGGAGAGGAAGGAGTTGGTCGTACGGACACTTGTGTTCACTCCCCTCACGATATTCGTCATGATCGGAGGCTTTCTCCTGCTGAGAAGCAACCCGATGTCACAGGTAATGACCACGTTGTTTGCCATAGTATGGGGAACAGCCTCTGTTTTGTCCATGTTCTATTCGATGAACCTTATTGTGCAGCTATTTCCCACAAAGAAGTACAATAAGATCATTCCCTTTGTATTTGTAGGCCCTGCTATCCTGATCATCGGCTGGTATCTGTTGATCCCGACGGTACGAAGCCTTGTGCTAAGCTTCATGAACAGGAATTCGACTTCCTTTGTAGGTTTTGAGAACTACAAGTACATCGTAACTGATGCCACCATGCGAACAGCCTTTGGCAATACCGTGCTCTGGTTACTGTTTGGTACAGCATTCGCTGTATTTTTTGGCCTGCTGACGGCCTTGTTGGCAGAACGCTCGGCAATTGAGAAACTGGGAAAGACTTTGGTGTTTCTCCCCATGGCTATCTCCATGGTAGGAGCGGGTGTCATCTGGAAGTTCATGTATGCCTACAAACCTGTTGGGGCAAACCAAACCGGGTTGTTGAATGCCATAATGGTTGGTTTGGGAGGGAAGCCACAAAACTGGTTGGGTTCGGCACCCATGAACAACTTCTTCCTGATACTCATATTTGTCTGGCTACAGACAGGATTTTCCTTGGTTGTGCTCTCGGCTGCCTTGAAGGGAGTCTCTGACGAGATCAAGGAGGCTGCCCGTATCGATGGGGCCAAGGAGTTTACCATTCTGATGAGGATAATCCTGCCTTCCATCTATGGCAGCATTATCACCGTATCGACCACCATCATGCTTGCAGCCCTAAAGAGCTTTGACATCGTCTATTCCATGACCAACGGACTCTATGGTACTGAGGTCTTGGCTAGCCAGCAGTACAAGCAGATGTTCAAGTTCCTCGATTATGGACGAGGCTCGGCGATTGCAATAGTCATCCTGCTCGCTGTCAGTCCTGTCATCTATTACAACTTGAAGGAATTCAACAAGCGGGAGGTATTCTGATGAAGGCAAAAGTACACATGACACGGGGGGGAAAGATAATCACGTTCTTGCTCATCCTGTTTTGTCTCATATGGACTATTCCCACAGCGGGAATACTCATCACCTCCTTTCGTGATAGTGATGCTACCGCCTCTTCAGGGTGGTGGACTGCATTCTCTAGCCTCAAGGATTTTACGCTGGGAAACTATGATGAGGTGCTTGGAGGACAACGCTTCACCGTAGGAACTGCAGGAGGGGGGACAGCAACTAGGCGAGGAGCTTCCATGGGAAGTGCCTTCCTCTCAAGTATCACCGTGACCCTGCCTGCGGTCATCATTCCAATCTTTATTGCAGCGGCTGCTGCCTACGCCTTTGCCTGGATGAGCTTCCCAGGAAGGAGAATTCTCTTTGCCATGGTCATTGCCCTGCTGGTCGTACCGCTTCAGATATCCCTGATCCCTATCCTGCGTGACTACCAGAAGATTGGGCTCAATGGTACGTATCTGGGAATTTGGCTGGCCCACACCGGCTTTGGGCTGCCGCTGGCCACCTATATACTCTTCAACTACATCTCTACCATCCCCCGATCTATCTTGGAGTCTGCGTTCATTGATGGGGCGAATCATTTTACCATGTTTGCCCGTCTCATCATCCCCTTGAGCATACCGGCTCTTGCCTCTTTTGCGATTTTCCAGTTTATTTGGGTATGGAACGACCTGTTGGTTGCCTTGGTTTTCCTCAGTGGTAGTGGCCAGATGATGGAAGTAGTCACTGTCAGGCTTATGAACATGGCGGGAACAAGGGGCTCCGACTGGCATCTGCTGACCGCTGGGGCATTCGTCTCGATGATACTGCCCTTGGTCGTCTTTCTCTCCCTGCAGAAATTCTTTGTCAAAGGGTTGCTTGCAGGTTCAGTCAAAGGATAATGCATGGATACGATGAGTTTTGGTTACGCAGAATACGATCCTGCACAAATAGCCCATAACGAGACCCTATTTACCCTGGCCAATGGGTATCTGGGGCTTCGAGGGGACTTTGAGGAGACCCAAGGCACCTACCATAAGGGTACATACATCAATGGGTTCTATGACAGTGAACCCATCCTGTATGGCGAGCGTGCCTATGGGTTTGCCGAAAACCACGAGACTATCCTCAACCTCCCCGATCCCAAAAGGATTGAGTTGGAGGTAGGGAGTCTCCCCTTTTCGATGAAGAGTGGGGTGGTAAACACCTCTTCACGTTACCTTAACTATAAGACTGGGATACTTACGCGCATCGTCGACTGGACCAGTAGCCAAGGTGATAGGGTAAAGATTACGACCGAACGCATGGTCAGTTTTACCGATAAGCATTGTGCGCTGATTTCCTACACTGTGGAGGCAGTGGATACCGACCTTCTGATCCGACTCACCAGCTTCTTGGATATCGGGGTTCGTAACCGATCTTCCAAGGATGACCCGCGGGTTGGTTCAAAGTTCACTTCCAACCCTCTGGTCATCCTGAACCATTCTATCGAAAATGAGGCCCTTAACTTCTCTGCAAGGACGCGTAACAGTGCCCTCAATCTCTATGGTTCTGCAGTGCATACCACAAGCAAGGGGGCTTCACAGATTACCCCTTCAGAGCCAGACCTCGCTCTCTCCTATACCTTCTCCTTGGCAAAGGGTGAGTGTGTGACTCTCAACAAATACGTCGCCTATACCACCGAAGATGATTCAGCTCCGTTCCGTGCAAGGAAGTGTGCCCAAGAGGGATTTGCCTCCTATGCACAGGAGCAAGAACAGTTTCTCTCCGATTTCTGGAGCGTGGCAAGGATACTCATCGAGGGTGATGAGATGACCGAGCAAGCCCTCCAATTCAATATTTTCCACCTGTTGCAGGCTTGTGGCCGTGATGGCACTTCCAGTATGGCCGCAAAGGGTCTGACCGGGGAAGGGTATGAAGGGCACTACTTCTGGGATACGGAAGCGTACGCCCTGCCAATGTTCTGTTATCTCAAGGCAGATATTGCCAAGTCCTTGCTCGATTACCGCTATAGGATCCTGGACAAGGCCCGCCTTCGTGCAAAGACGATGAGCCTTAAAGGGGCTCTCTTCCCCTGGCGTACCATAAGCGGGGAGGAATGCAGTGCCTATTATCCTGCAGGTACAGCCCAGTACCATATCGATGCGGATATTCTCTATGCTGTGGAGAAGTATCTCGCTGCAACCGGGGAGACTGCCCCTCCTGCGTACGTGGAAATGGCTATTGAAAGTGCCCGTATGTGGCTCAGTCTTGGCTGCTTCATCGATGGGGAGTTTTGCATCAACGAAGTGACTGGCCCCGATGAGTATACTGCGTGTGTAAACAACAACGCCTATACCAACCTGATGGCCCAAAATAACCTGGCTTTCGCCATAGCTCTGGTGGAAAGCTACCAACAGCAAGGTAAAATCCTCCCCCTGGTCTTGGAGAAGGATGAGCTTTCATCCTGGAAACAAGCCCAGGAGGCTATGAGAATTCCCTTTGACAAGGGCTTGGGGATCTATGAGCAGGATGACTCCTTCCTCAAGAAGGCCCCCTGGCCGTTTGATACGACTCCCCAGGACAAGCATCCGCTTCTGCTTCACTTCCACCCTCTGGTGATCTACCGTCATAGGGTACTCAAGCAACCCGACCTCGTACTTGCCCAGTTCTTCCTCTCCGGTCTTTTTACGAAGGCAGAGAGGAGGCGGAACTTCTCTTTCTACGAGCCCTATACGACAGGGGACTCTTCGCTTTCATACTGTATCCAGAGCATCATGGCCAGTGACTCCTTCCAGAGCCTCAAGGCATGGACCTACTTCAAGAAGACTGTGCGCCTGGATATTGATGATATCCAAGGAAACTCTGCCGATGGGATTCATACTGCCTCCATGGCAGGATCGTGGATGGCCGTTGTCTATGGGTTTGCAGGCTTTAGGGATTGGAAGGGAACCTTCAGTTTCGATCCCAAGCTACCCACCGCCTGGAAGGCTCTGACATTCTGTCTCACCTTACGTAACGCTGTTCTCAAGGTAGAGCTTCGCCCAAGTGAGGTGACCTACACCCTTATGACAGGAAAGGAAGTAGCATTGGTTCACCGCAATGTGAGCTGTTCCCTGAAGGAAGGTGAAAGCCGAACCTTCTCCCTAGTGCCAAAGCTTGGTGGGGTGCTTTTTGACCTTGATGGAGTCCTCTGTGATACTGCCCACCTGCATTACAAGGCGTGGAAACAGGTCAGTGATGAGAACCTCCTGCACTTTGACCGTGAGGTGAACAAGGGTCTGCTGGGGGTAAGCAGGGAGGCTTCCTTGCAGGTGATACTCGACCACAACAATGTTGATTGGCCCCATGAAAAACGCACCGAGGTGCTCAAGCGCAAGAACGATGCCTACGTAGCCTCCTTGGACAGTATTACCGGTGAAGATCTGTTCCCAGGAGTCTTGGGCCTTCTCTCAGAGCTGAAATCACAGGGGGTGAAGATTGGCCTTGCTTCTGCAAGCAAGAACGCAAGGACTGTCTGTGAGAAACTGGGCATCCTTGATCGTTTCGATGCCATCGCCGATATCACCAGGGTGCAGAAGCCGAAGCCTGAACCAGATATATTTCTCGCTGCCAGTGAGCAGATAGGGGTATGGTATACCGATTGCGTTGGTGTTGAAGATGCCAAGGCAGGTATAGAGGCTATCAAGAGGGCAGGGATGCAAGCTGTCGGCATTGGATCAGAGGGTGAGCTACCTGGTTCGGATGTGGTCCTCAAGAGCACAGAAGAGCTGACCTTGGATGTGTTGAAGAGGGTTGTCCAAAAGATCTAGTCGGGTAAGAAGTTCTCCAAAGATAATTTCTCTGGTACATTCATGGCGACGATGATATATTGGACAGGGTAAAAGTATGAGCCTTTTTATCCCGTAGAGACTAGGAGTGCTATCAGATGGAATATACGAGTGCATGGGTCGACAAACCAAAACACATACGCTTGATAAGGAAAGAGTTGAGAGCTTTAGAGGCTGATGAGGTACTTGTTAGGATTAAGGCTTGTGGAGTTTGTGGGACAGACTTGCATTTTTTTAACGATTTCCCTAGCAAAGAGATTACCCCATTGGGCCATGAGGTTGCCGGATATGTAGAAACGGTAGGATCAGGTGTCTCCGATTTGCTGAAGGGTACTCAGGTTGTGGTTCAAAATAACATTGCTTGTAATTCCTGTCCGGCCTGCCTCAATCAGAAGCCATATTTGTGCTCGAATATCCAAACCTATATGGATGATCAGGCAGGAATGGGGGAGTATCTCATTGTCCCCCGTGCGATGGTCATTCCTTTTGAAGGGCTCTCCTTTGTCGAAGCAACTTTGGCTGAACCGATAACTGTTGCGTTGGACCTGTGTAAGGAGGCCGATATCCAGCTTTTTGAGAATGTGCTTATCATGGGCCCAGGAATCATCGGACTTAGCTGCATTGTATTGAGCCGGTTGCGAGGGGCTTCCAAGATTGTGGTAGTGGGTCATCACCTCGATTCCATTCGGGGAAAATACAGGGAAAGCATAGCCTATCAGCTTGGAGCTGACTTGGTGGTAGATAGTGCTACTCCCAATTGGAAGAAAGAGCTCAAAGAACAATTTCCCAGCCTGTTTGATCGGGTGATAGTCACCTCCCCTCCCAAGACAATTCCAGATGGGATAGATATGGCTGGTTTCCATGCCCAGATTGTTTTCAATGGTATTGATTTTTCCGATGACAGGGTCACCTTCAATGCGAATGATTTTCATTTTGCTAAAAAACGTCTGATCGCTTCACATGCCATTCCAAACTGGGGATTCCCTCAGGCATTTGAACTGTTGAAGCAAGGGCTCATCCCCTCTTCTCTCGTTCTGACCCATACCTTTTCTCTGAACGAATTGGAGCAGGCTTTTGCTATGTTCAACAAGGGTGGCGAAGAGGTCATCAAGCCTGTAATCCTCATACATTGAACAAAGGTAGGAAGGGATAGCAGGAAAGAGCTTTTTTCTGGCCTGGCGGGCAGAGGTGGTATCCTGTATGCCTAGCAAATATCCAAATCTTTCATTGACAACACAAAAAGGCAAGGCGTATCCTTTTAGGACTATGAACCAAGCACTCGCGATAGACATCGGGACTTCGAAGATTTCCCTTATGCAGTTTGACATCTCTTCCATGCAGGTCATCCACTCTGCCTCCGAAGAGAACAATTCTCTGGTTCCTCTCCCAGATCATCATAAGCATGAGCAGGATCCCGAGAAAATCTGGAGTATCGTGCAAGATCTGCTCAAGCAGTTCCCTTCACGATCGTCAGTGGAGTTTGTCACCATCACCGGGCAGGTGCACGGGATTCTCTTGATTGATGATGCCTTCAAGCCCAGGAC
>WOYI010617069.1_pt1 | contig 11792 bp, 8 predicted proteins | sample 6423411 | NCBI WGS metagenome assembly WOYI01 (sample SAMN13441803, study PRJNA592873) | oil field metagenome | biome: oil field; feature: oil-well bore; material: oil-contaminated soil; isolation source: oil-contaminated soil from oil-well borehole | place: Germany: Wietze | collected 2016-10-18 ... | reverse complement strand
TTCCGGTAATCGGTATTGCTGATGATGAATTCTGCAGATTTGATAATCATATTTTAAAAAAAGAGATTTAGAAATGAATGATTCCCGTTGTTCCGCGCGAAGCAAATAACGCGAAGCCTAATGACGGCGAAGCCTTGTTCCTTTCGATATCGCCCGGAGTCCCAGCCCGGTGATCAGTCCGTTCAACAGCAGCAACTCGTATCCCACCTGATAACCGAACCCTTGTTTCATCGCCACCTCAATCACAAAACATAATACCGGCGCGGCTATGGCCACCCAGGGCACATATTTGTCCGTCGGTTTCACATGGGTGTAAAGCCCGAAGAAATAAAGTCCCAGCAGCGGCCCATAGGTGTACGATGCCAGCTTGTAGATGGCATTGATGATGCTGTCCGATCCGATTGCCTCGATGAGCAGTATGATCAACACAAACACTGCGCTGATGGCCACATGTACCCTGCGCCGGGTATGGATATCTTTTTTTTCCTGTTCTTGTGTTTGGGGGACAGCCTTCATGTGCAGGATATCCACACAAAAAGAGGTCGTGAGTGCCGTCAATGCCGAGTCGGCACTCGAGAATGCAGCGGCCACAATACCCACGACAAATATACCCAGTACGACCGGTCCCAGGTATTCACTGGCAATCACCGGCAGGATATTGTCGGAAACATCGGGCAGTATGATACCGTTCTGTTCGGCAAAGTAAATCAATAAAACGCCCAGGCAGAGAAAAAGAAAGTTGATGGGCGCGAAGGCCAGTCCATAGGAAACCACGTTCTTCTGGGCATCCTTCAGGGTACGGATGGTCAGGTTCTTCTGCATCTGATCCTGATCCAGGCCGGTCATCACAATCGTGATAAACATCCCGCTGAAAAACTGCTTGAAGAAATGCTGCGTGCTTGACCAGTCGTCAAATACAAAAATACGCGAGTGGGGACTCTCACGGATGGTGATGGCGATATCCGCCAGGTTCATTTCCATCCTGAAGGAGAGCTGCCAGACGATCAGCACCAGCGCGGTAATGAAGAGCAGTGTCTGCAGCCAGTCCGTCCAGATAATGGTCTTGATACCGCTCTTGTGGCTATAGAGCCAAATCACCAGGATAATTCCGATCACGGTAACGACAAATGGCACACCCCACCTGTCGAACACCAGTGTCTGCAGGATAAAGGCCACCAGGTAGAGTCTCGCGGCTGCGCCCACGATCTTGGAGAGCAGGAAAAACCAGGCTCCTGTCTTGTAGGATTTCGGACCGTATCGTTGATCCAGGTATCCGTATATGGTAGTGAGATTCAGGCGATAATACAAAGGTAGCAGTACATATGCAATCACCAGATATCCGAAGAAAAAGCCGAAGACCATTTGCATGTAGGTCATGTCGAGGTTTCTCACCATCCCCGGGACAGAGACAAAGGTGACACCCGAGATGGAGGTGCCGATCATGGCCACGGCCACCACATACCATTTGGATGATTTGTTTGCCCGGAAGAATGCATCATTGCCGGTCCCGTTTCGGCCGGTAAGCCAGGAGATCAGCATCAGCACCCCGAAGTAGAGGGCAATCACCAGAAGGAGAAAGATCGGCTTCATCGGATCATTATTTAATTTACAGGTTCATGAAATGGTTCACCAACGTGGTGAAAGCGTCAAACTGCAGCTCAAAGAGGATACCATCCATTTCAAAGATCAAACGATCGGGTAGCTACATCATTTTTTCTTAATGGGTGCAAAAGTACGCAACAAAGCAGGAAAGGACAAATAAAAAGGGTTAAAACAAAAGAGCAGCATTGGGCGTTTACAACGAAACATTTCCCTTGTCAACGAAACATCCCCCTATCATGGATAAAGAAAAGGTCTGTCTGATCATCAATCCCATCTCTGGAACAGAGTCAAAGAAAAACATCCCGGAGATGGTTGCAACCGCTTTCGACCAGAAGAAATTCGATCTTGTGATCCGCATCACCGGCTACCCCGGTCATGCCACCGAGATCGCCCGTCAGGCTGTCAGGGAGCACTACCGCTATGTGCTCACCGCCGGTGGTGACGGTACGGTGAACGAGGTGGCCAGGACGCTGATCAACAGCGACACCACGCTGGGCATCATCCCTTTCGGCTCCGGCAACGGACTTGCCAGGGAGCTCGATATCCCGATGGATGCGGAGAAAGCCCTTGAGATCATCCTCAGCGGGAAGAGTCGCACCATCGATTATGGGATAGCCAACGACCATATCTTTTTCTGTACCTGTGGCTTCGGCTTTGATGCCTTTATCAGCGACAAGTTCGCCGAAGAGAAAAAACGAGGGCCTTTGGGATATCTGCGACAGATCCTGGAGAGTGCGGTCGACTTCAAGTCGGAGGAGTATGAGCTGACATATGATGAAGGAACCCTCACCGTGCGGGCTTTCGTGCTCACCTGTGCCAACGCCTCACAATATGGCAATGAAGCCTACATTGCCCCCGGCGCAAGCATGGACGACGGCAAGATGAACGTCTCCATCCTCAAGCCGCTCAATGCGCTGGAGATTCCTCAGACCACACTGCAGCTCTTCACCAGGAACATCGACAAGAACAGCAAGATGACCACGTTGGTCACCCAAAAACTCACCATCCGTCGTTCCCGTGCAGGTCTGATGCATGTGGATGGCGAGCCGGTGCAGAGCGGTCGTGAGATCAACGTAGAGATCATCCAGCAAGGTCTGAAAGTGCTGGTACCCTCAGAAAAGAAAAAGGAAAAAGAGGCAGAGAACATTTTCAGTTCCCTGACTCGTTGGTTCAATGAATGATCATCCTTATTTTTTCTTCCACATAGTGACCTGCACCCAAAGAGAATGTGCTCTTTGGCTTCTGATAAACCCTAGTCCGAATCAGTCACATAATCGGCCGTCTGAATCTTCAGTGGTGCATCACTCTCGATGTAGCGGAAGCCGGCATGTTGGTAGAAATGACGACGGAAGGCATAGCGCGCATGCACCGTTGCCTCGTTACCGGTAGAGATCCAGGAGCCCCCCTTGATCAGGTTGTGCTTCCCGTCGAAAGTGGGAGTGGCGAAATCGTCATACGTCGGGTGCACCTTGAAACCGGGAAAACCGGTGATGGGCGTTTCGGTCCACTGCCACACGTTGCCGATCACGTCGTAGAAATCACCCTGTTTGAACAGATCTACCGGGCAGGGAGAGGTGAAATGCTCCAGCCCAATGTTACCCGGTGCCATCTCCCATTCCGGCAGATCGGACAACCGTGCTACCTGGTGGAGACGATACCATTCCGCTTCAGTGGGAAGTCGGTAGGTTTTACCGGTGGTCTCACTCTTCCAGTTACAGAAAGCCTTCGCTTCCAGGTAGTTCACCTCCACCGGCCAGTTCCAGGGCATCTCGATCTCCTCGGCTACCAGCCGCAGACGGTAACCCTTTTCATCTTTCCGCCAGAAGAGTGGCATCATTGCCTCACGATAGTTGCGCCAACGCCACCCCTCGTCGGTCCAGTAGCGCTCTGTCACATATCCTCCCGCCTCCACAAAGGCGAGAAACTCACCATTGGAGGTGAGCTGTTTCGCAGCCCTGAAGTCAGCTACCTCCTCTTCATAGTTTCCATACTCATTGTCCCATCCATAAAGTGGATGATCAAAGGGCTTGCCCAATCGCATGACACCTCCCGATACCGGTATCAGCTCGTTCTCAGGAGCATCACCTGTCAAGTGACAGCGCTCACCAAAGAGACCGGGGCGTACCAGCTCCAGCGGCAGCTGACGAATCAGCACCGAGGAGGTCTCCAGGTGAATCCGCTCGTGTTCTATTCCCATCATAATGATCCAGAAAGGACTCTCCCAGTCGATGGGCATCTCCAGTCTGCTGTTGTCGATGACATCGAGAATCTTTTTCTTCGCCTCATCGCGGTAGCTACGCACCTCAGACACAGGAGGCCAGTCGTAATGATTGTTATCCAGATCGTCCCAGCTCATCTCATCCACCCCGATGGCGAAGGTCGATTCGAACTTCGGGTTGATACGCCGGTCGATGATGCCGGCCAGGCAGAGCTTATTGATGAAGAAGACCGCAGTATGACCCAGGTAGAAGAGAAGAATATGCCGCAGCGGGTCACCACGGTGATAGAACACCTCATCAGACTTGAGCTGGGTATAGAGTAGTTCGTCGATGACCCATGTCTTCAGGAAATAATCACGGATCTCAGCTCGCTTTTCATCGGGTGAGCCGCTTCGCAGGTCAACGGTTCTGGCAATTAAATCTTTCATCTCGATATAAAATTAATCGTTATGCATACACGCTCATCTCAATCAAGCTGTTGAACGAATGCGCTTCAACAGGTATATTTTTTTCATCTCGAAAGGGTGCCCGGGGGCTCTCAGCTTTGTCTGCCGGATCATGGCGACCGGGTGAAAACCCAGCTTACGGTAAAGCGACAGTGCCGGTTCATTCTGCTCCCACACACGGATCACCGCATTGGAAAAGGTATCACCGGCGCGAAGCAGCAGGTCATTCACCAAGCGTGTCCCGATTCCTCTGCCCCGGAAATCGGCATGGACCATCACCTCACTGATATAGAGCGAACGCTCCACCGGTACCGCCGGCAGCTCAGCAGCAGGAAAATCGGCATCCTCCAGCAAAGACATTGCCAATGCCACACCCACCAGTCGGTCTCCGACAAACAACATGTTTCCCCACCCCTTGCGGATCAGACTATCCAGTGTGGATCCTGCAATGTGTGGATCAATATATTGGGCCAGATCACCGCTGGTGAACGCATGCAGGTAGAGGTCGATGATCTTACCACGGAATTTGGGATAGATAAATTGATCCAGTTTAAAGAGACCTTTATCACCTAATTTTTCCACCATATCCTCTTTATAAGAGTGAACAAATAACAATTAGGGATGTTCAATAAGCGTAGTTCGGAAACAAACAATTATCAAATACTCACACAGATTATGAACAATTTCATTTTTCAGAACCCGACCAAATTGGTATTCGGGAAGGGACAAATTGCCAGGCTGGCAGAGTTGCTGCCGGATAACATCAACCTGATGCTCACTTTCGGTGGGGGCAGCGTCACCAAAAACGGCGTCTACGACCAGGTGAAGGCGGCACTCAAGGGACGCAATTACACTGAGTTCTGGGGCATAGAACCCAATCCACGGGTGGAGACACTCCGCAAGGCGATACAACTGGGCAGGGATCACAATATCAACTACCTACTGGCTGTAGGGGGTGGATCGGTACTCGATGGTACCAAACTGATCGCCGCCGGCATCGCAGATGAGATGGATGCATGGGAAATAGTGAAACAGCGTGTTGCGAAGAGACAGATCCCTTTTGCCTCTGTGATGACCGTGCCGGCCACCGGTTCTGAGATGAACGGAGCAGCGGTGATCTCGCGCGATGAGACACAGGAGAAGTATGGGTTCTCCGGTAACTATCCCCAGTTTTCGATACTCGACCCGGAAGTGACCTTCTCGCTTTCTGAATATCAGCTTGCATGCGGACTGTCCGATGCTTTCACCCATGTGCTGGAACAGTATATGACCACACCCGGTCAATCGCGACTGATGGACCGCTGGGCTGAAGGTGTACTGCTCTCGGTAAAAGAGATTGCACCAGCCATCAAAGAGCATCCGAAGGATTATGACCTGATGGCCGACTACATGCTCGCTGCCACACTGGCCTTAAACGGTTTCATCCAAATGGGGATCACACAGGATTGGGCTACCCACCAGATCGGCCATGAGCTGACGGCACTGCACGGCATCACCCATGGTCATTCACTGGCCATCGTGATGCCCGGTACGCTCAGGGTACTGAAAGAACAGAAGAAAGGAAAGCTGCTGCAGTATGGCGAACGCATTTTTGGCATCACTCAGGGTACAGAAGAGGAGCGGGTGAATAAAGCGATCGAAATGACCGAGCAGTTCTATCGTTCACTGGGGCTTGCCACCCGTCTCCCGGAAGTGGGGATCGGAAAGGATACCATCGAGACGATTGCCACACGCTTCAACGAACGGGGTGTCGCATTCGGTGAGAAAGGCAATGTGACGGGCGACGTAACGCGCGAGATATTGCTCAGCTGCCTCTGAACCTCTGATACTGCACAACGATGAAAAAAATAACCTTTATCCTTTTGACAAGCCTGCTCACCATGCAGGCTTTCTCCATTGATGATGCCCGCATGATGCGGTTTCCCGATATCAATGGCAACCTGATCACATTCGTCTATGCCGGTGACATCTGGACGGTTGATGCCGCCGGCGGTAACGCCCGCCGTATCACCTCACACCCCGGACTGGAGCTCTTTCCCAAGATCTCACCCGACGGCCGCTGGATCGCTTTTTCGGCCGAATATTCCGGCAGCAGGCAGATATGGGTGATGCCTGCTGAAGGAGGTGCAGCACGACAGCTCACTTTCTACAACTCCGTGGGAGAGATGCCACCCCGTGGCGGATACGACCATGTGGTGCTCGACTGGAGCCCCGATAGCCGGCGCATCCTCTTTCGTGCCAACCGCACCAGCTTCGGCGAACGAAACGGTCGTTACTACACCATCGACCTGGAAGGAGGTCTTGAAGAGCCATTGCCGATTGTCAACGGCGGATTCGCCGTTTTCTCCCCCGACGGCCGTCAACTATGCTTTACCCCGGTAGATCGGGAGTTCCGCACCTGGAAACGGTATAAGGGTGGACGTGCCACCGAGCTATGGAGCTATGACCTTACGAAGAATGAATCACGACAGCTCACCCGCTGGGCTGGTAGCGATCAGTGGCCTGTATGGCACGATAACCATATCTACTACGCCTCCGATCGTGATAGTCGCCTCAACATCTGGCGGCACAACCTTGAAACGGGCCAGGAAGAGCAGATCACCCGTCATCGTGCGTTCGATGTGATGTGGCCCTCGGGCGATAACGGACGACTGGTTTATGAGATGGGTGGCGCACTCTACCTGCTGGAGCTTGCAACGGGTGAGAATCGCAGGGTGGAAGTTGGCATCCACTACGACAACCCCCATCTGCAAGCCACTTACCGGAATGTGAAAGAGTATGTGGGGAGTTACGGGCTTTCACCCACCGGCAAGCGGGCTCTGATCGAGGCAAGGGGTGATATCTTCTCCGTACCGGTGGAAAAAGGAGAGATCCGGAACCTGACCCGCACACAGGGTATCCGAGAGCTCTCTCCTGTCTGGTCACCCAACGGAAAGCAGATCGCTTTTTACTCCGATGCCACCGGTGAATATGAGCTATACCTGATGGAGAACAGCGACAATGCCGAGCCGAGGCAGATCACCCGTGGCTCGGCAGCCTGGAAGCATGCTGCCGAGTGGTCGCCCAACAGCAGCCATCTGGTCTATAGCGACAGGACCATGAAGCTCTGGCTGGTGGATACCCGCGACGGCAGTCAGAAAGTGATCGATGAGGCTACTGCCGATGAGATCACCGACTATAGCTTCTCACCCGACGGTGAGTGGATTGCCTACAGCAAGACAGCACCCAACTACCAGACGGCGCTCTGGGTCTATCACCTCACCAGTGGCGAGAAAAGGCAGCTCACTGACGCCTCTTACTCAGACGGTAATCCCATGTTCAGCCGTGACGGGAAGTACCTCTTCTTTCTTTCTAACCGTGATTTCAACCTGACATTCAGCAGCTTTGAGTTTGACTATCTCTACAACAACGCCACCCGCATCTATGCCCTTCCGCTGCGCGATGATGGCACCACGCTCACTCCTTACCAGGATGATAAAGAACCTGTTGTAGAAAAGAAGAACCCGCGTGATCAGAAAGAGGATAGCAACGGGAAAGAAAAAGAAGCAGTGAAGGTCCTCATCGATTTCAGCGATATCGCCTCCCGAATAGAAGCGTTGCCCATCGATGCGGGCAACTACCGCCTCCTCGGAACCGTGGAGGAGGGAGTGCTCTACAGCGCCGGAAACAAGGTGATGCGCTATCACATCAAAGAGGAGAAAACGGAAGAGATCCTCGATGGTGCCGGCAACGGCATCCTGGCGGCCGACGGCAAGTCGTTCATCTACCGCAGGGGTAATACATTTGCCGTGGCGAAGAGTCAGCCGGGACAGAACAGCAACGATGGACAGCTCGACCTGGAAAAGCTCACCATGAAGATTGACCCCCGCAAGGAGTGGGAACAGATCTACCGCGATGCTTTCCGCATCTTTCGTGACTACTTCTACGTGAACAACCTGCATGGCGTGGACTGGGAGGGAATCCGGGAGAAGTATGGCAAGCTGTTGCCCCATGTGCCCAGCCGGTACGACCTGGACTATATCCTCAATGAGGTGGTGAGTGAGACCAACACCGGCCACGCTTATGTGGACTGGGGTGATATCGACCGCGTGAAAAGGATCGATGGCGGCTTGCTGGGTGCCGAGTTGGAGGCCGACCTGCCGGCAGGTCGCTACCGCATCGCAAAGATCTACCCGGGTGAGAACTGGAATGAAAGCCGCCGTTCACCCCTCACCGAGAGTGGAGTCCAGGTGCAGGAAGGGGATTACCTGTTGCGCATCAACGGGCAGGAGCTCACCACCGCTCAGAATCCCTATGAGCTGCTGGAGAACCTTGGCAACAGGCATGTAGAGCTGACGGTCAACAACACCCCTTCCCTCTCCGGAGCAAAGCAAACCACCGTAAAAACCATCACCAGCGAGCAGGAGCTGCGCTACCTCGACTGGGTGAAGAGCCGGCGTGAGCTGGTGGAGCGGCTCTCGGGTGGCAGAATCGGCTATATCCATGTACCCAACACTGCCATCGAAGGTAACCGGGAACTTTTTAAAGGGATGTTGGCCTACAACAACAAGGAGGCGCTGATCATCGACGACCGTTACAACGGTGGTGGCTTCATCCCCGACCGGATGATTGACCTGCTCAACCGCCGTACACTGGTCTATTGGCACCGCAACGGGCTTCCACAGCCAATGAAATCGCCCGGCATCGCACACGACGGTCCCAAGGCTATGCTGATCAATGGCTACTCCTCCTCCGGTGGGGATGCTTTCCCCTACTTCTTCCGCAAGACAGGTGAGGGTAAGCTGATCGGAACACGTACCTGGGGAGGTCTGGTAGGGATCTCCGGCAATGCCCGCCTGGTGGACGGAGGGTATATCTCGGTACCCCGCTTTGGTATCTATGATGAGAGCGGCGATTGGATCATCGAAGGCATCGGTGTCTATCCCGACATCGAAGTGATAGATCGACCCGATGAGCTGGCCAAGGGCAATGATCCCTCTCTCGAAAAAGCGGTGGAACTGCTGCTGGAAGAGCTGAAGCAAAACCCGCCCCACAAAGTGAAAGCGCCTGCACCTCCCGATCGGTCAGAATGGATCGAAGTGGAAATTGAATAATCAACCTCAATTGTGTTGAACCATTTGTGATTAAGAGTTGTTAGAGAAGAAACTGAATTTGTTTTCATTTAAAAAATCAAACAGATGGATATCCTGAAAATTGGAGCTGTTTACCTCCTCTCCCTCTTCCTGCTCTCCGCCTCTTGCGATGAGCGGAAAAGCAACAATGAGTCACATGAAGAGGTGGTTTCACAGAAAGGTACCTTACCACCGGTAGAGAACCGTGCACCCAACACCAACTATCGACCTGCCTTTGAGGGGCAAACCCGCGTTGGCGGGGTGAAGACCAGCACCCCTTATGAGGTGACGGTGATTGCCGAAGGTCTCGCTAAGCCCTGGGCGGTTACAACACTTCCCGACGGGCGGCTACTGATCACCCAGAAAGGTGGAAGCCTGCGCATTGCGACGAGTGACGGCAGCCTGAGCGAACCCATCATGGGTTTTCCTGAGGTTGACGACCGTGGTCAGGGCGGCTTGCTGGATGTGGCACCCGCTCCCGACTTCGAAAACAGCAGGATGCTTTATTTCACCCTGGCTGAAAGAACAGCACAAGGATCCCTCACCGCGGTAGGCAAGGGACGTCTCTCAGACGATGAGACTGCCATTGAAGCGTTTCGCATCATCTACCGTGCCATCCCCTATTTCGACAACAGCATGCACTTTGGCGGCCGTCTGCTGTTCAACAAGGAGGGGAATCTCTTCGTGAGTACCGGTGAACGGTCCGATCTGGCAACGCGCTACAACGCGCAGAAGCTGGAGACCGCCCATGGCAAGGTGATCCACATCACTCCTGAGGGGGAACCTGTGGCAGGTAATCCTTTTATCGACAAGGAAGGAGCATTGCCGGAGATCTACAGCTACGGGCATCGCAATCCCCAGGGATTGGATATCCACCCGGTCACCGGAGAGCTTTGGCTCAGTGAGATGGGTCCCCGTGGCGGCGACGAGCTGAACCTGATCAAACCAGGAAAAAATTATGGATGGCCTACCATCACCTATGGCATCGAATACAACGGTAACACCATTGGTGAGGGGATCACCACCAAAGAGGGGATGGAACAACCTGTTTACTACTGGGATCCGGTGCTCTCCCCCAGCGGCATGGCTTTCTATGCTGACGACGAGATACCGGAGTGGCAGAACAATCTCTTCATTGGTGGACTCAACAGCAACCACATCGCCCGACTGGTGATTGAGGGCGACAGGGTCGTGGGTGAAGAGCGACTGCTGGCCAATGAGGGACAGCGGTTCCGCGATGTAGGTACCGGCAACGACGGCGCTCTCTACGCCGTGACCGACGAGGGAAAGCTTTACCGCATTGCGAAGGCGGACTGATTCCAGATCATTAACATCATTACATCATCAAATCATTACATCATGGATAAACGAACATTCATCAAGCGTAGCATTGCCGGTGCAGTGACCATGGGTGCTGCCGGCAAGCTGAGCAACGGATTTGCTTCCGACAACAATGCAGCGATCACGGGCAACCACCCTGTCAGTCAGATCAAACGCAGACTGGGTAAGACCGGCTTTGAGGTGTTCCCCGTGGTTTACGGCGGGATCATTTCAAGGCGTGACGGCCAGGAGGCTTCCGATAACTATGTTGCCTGGGCGCACGACAGGGGCATCAACTACTTCGACGTGGCTCCTTCTTACGGTGATGCCCAGGAGAAGTTGGGCAACTCACTGAAACCCTACCGCAAGGAGGTCTATCTGGCCTGCAAGACCACCCAACGATCACGGGAGGAAGCTGAGAAGGAGTTCGCGGAATCGCTGCGGCTGCTTCACACCGATTACTTTGACATCTACCAGCTGCATTCCATCACCACTGCCGAAGATGTGGACCGAGCCTTCGGTGCCAACGGGGTGATGGAGATGATAGAGAAGGAGAAACAGCGGGGCCGCATCCGCAAGGTGGGCTTTTCAGCGCACTCGCAGGTGCAGGCACTGCGAGCCATGTCGATGTATGATTTCGACACGGTGATGTTCCCCATCAACTGGTTGATGGTTATGCTGGCTCAATGGGGCTCAGGCGTTGCCAATGAAGCCAAACGACGGGGTATGGGTGTGATTGCTTTAAAAGGGTTGGTGCATCGCAAATGGCTCAACGACGAAGAGCGCAAGAGTTATCCCAAATCGTGGGTCAAGCCCATTGATGTAAGCAACCCCGAAATGGGCATTGCTGCGTTGAAATATACCTTCCAAACCGGAGCAGATATCATTATTCCACCGGGCGATTTCCGCAACTTTGCCTTTTGTGTGGATCACATCGAGGAAATAGTGGGGAAACCACTTACCCGAAAAGAGGAGAAGCTGCTCGACAGCGAGTTTCTCGCGGTGAAGGAATATCCTTTCTTCGATCCGAAGGCATAATCTACCTCCTGCTGCCACTGGCAATCATGATGTAGTAAAGCAGTGTGGCCAGCGAG
>WOYI010169335.1_pt1 | contig 11795 bp, 9 predicted proteins | sample 6423411 | NCBI WGS metagenome assembly WOYI01 (sample SAMN13441803, study PRJNA592873) | oil field metagenome | biome: oil field; feature: oil-well bore; material: oil-contaminated soil; isolation source: oil-contaminated soil from oil-well borehole | place: Germany: Wietze | collected 2016-10-18 ... | reverse complement strand
TGTCGCTCGGGGGCGTGGTGTAGTGGTTTAACATGCGGCCCTGTCAAGGCCGAGACCGCGGGTTCAAATCCCGTCGCTCCCGCTAAAAGTGCGAGCTAATCCTCGCACTTTTCTCTTTTAAGGCATTCATCATCCCAATTTCCAGCGCAAAAAGCCCCACCCAAAATCATCATCCGGGTGGGGTTTTGGTCAAAATTCAGTTGGCCCTGAACATAAACCCATCTTATTCTGCTGGGCCCGCATGCGAGATGATCTCCGCCCGCTCAGCCATTTGCTGTCGGAGTTTGGCGGAATCCTTTGGATAGGTTACATAAAACAAGCTGAAGAGGATGGCGCAAATGACCCAGGGGAAGGGGACCGTCCAGATCATTGCGTTTGTCAGGCCGATTTTATCTCCCAATGAGCCCGCGACGATGGCAACCAGCGCAGCAAACCCGCTTTCAATAAAAGTTGTCATCGAAAAAGCGGTCGCCCGCAGTTCCGGGGGGGTCACGGCCTGCATCATCGGTTCTTTTGCGCCCTTGCCCGGCCAGCTGATCATCAAAGCCGTGAAGAAGCACAGCACCATGATCGCCCAGAGCGGCCAGCTTGCGGTCCGCGTTAAGAGCAGATAAGTCAGGGGGATACCTGAGATAATTGAGACCTGGCCGATGATCGTGCGGCCATATTTCGGGTTCTTCTGATCCGCCCAATCACCCAAAAAACCACCGATGATGTTTGAAAAGACCGTGCCTAAAACGATCCCGGCAAAGACAAGGGTCGCCTGCTCCGCGGGGATATTGCGTTCATTGATCAGCCAAGTGATTAGAAAAGAACCCATCACAACCCAGGGCATGGACCCTGCCAGGCCCTGAGCTATCGCGACCCAGATCGTCGGGATCCGCAGGACCTTGCCGATATCCGAGAATTCGATCCCGAATTTCTGAGCGTCTTCCTCTGTGATCTTGCCCGCCAGTTCCGGTTCCGCCGCGCCGCGGACGGGTTCCTTGACAAACAACCAGACAAATAAACCAGAAAGAACGCTGAAGCCGCCCAGGAGGAAGTAGCCCCAGCGCCACAAGGTGGGCGTTGCCAGAAAACCCAGACCGATTGTGGCGACAATGATGCCGAAAATGCCGGTCGCTTCCAGAATCCCCAGCGCCTTGCCGCGGTCTTTGGGCGAGAAGGTGTCGGACATGATCGAAAAGGTTGCGGGCATCAGACACCCCAGTCCGATCCCGGAAATGGCGCGGATGGCCAAAAGCTGGCCAAAATTCTGGGTGAGGCCAACCGCTGCCGTCCAAAGCCCCCAAATCCCTGTCCCAAAGAGGATGACCATCTTCCGGGACATTTTATCGGACATGAACCCCCAAAACGGTGCGGAAAGGGCTTGGAGGAGGTTGCGGACCGTGCTGATCAACCCCAGGTTGCCATAAGATAGCCCCCAGAGCGATTGCAGGGTCGGAAAAAGGACGGACATTGCCTGGCCTTCCCCCTGATCAATGAAATAGCCGAAGGACAAAGCCAAAAGCGTCCGGCGGCGTTCCTTTTTCTTCTCAGGACTGATAACTACTTGTTCTGCGATCTCAGCCATGCGCTCTCCTTAGGTAGATGGTGTTTTTCAACATTTGCCCATTATAACCCGAGAAATCGCGTTCCCTAAAATTAAATTTTCGCTGTAACTTTGATAAAATAGGATGTGATTCATCAGGACGCTCATTTTGATCAGGATAAGGGAATAATGCTCAACTATCTCAAGCGCGACTTCCAGCCAAAAGCAACAAAGGCTTCCATCGTCCACTATGGCAAAGCTCGTTTCACTGTGCTCACGCCCATGCTGATCCGGATGGAATATGATCCGGATGAGAAATTTGAAGACCGGCCAACCCAGGTTTTCTGGTATCGGGATCTGCCCACCCCCATTTATGACCAGCGCCGTGAAGGGGACCGACTGTTCATCGAGACCGAAGCCCTGTTTTTGGAATACAGCCCCTCGGAAATCGGTTTCAACCCCCACAACCTTCAAATCACCATCAAGGCAACCGGCGCCGTGTGGCACTACGGGATGGAAAACAGGAGCAATTTAAAAGGAACCGTCAGGACCCTGGATGAGGTCAATGGCGCGACAGCGCTTAAGCCAGGCCTGATCTCCCGCTCGGGCTGGTCGCTTGTGGATGATTCCCACTCCCTGGTCTTTGATGCAGAGGGTTGGCTGGCTCCGCGTGGGGCCAATGAGGCGGCCAGGGACCTTTATTTCTTTGGGTATGGGCACCGCTATTCGGACTGCATCCTGGATTTCCAAACACTTTCCGGCAAAACGCCGCTCATCCCCCGCTTTGCTCTGGGGAATTGGTGGAGCCGCTACTGGCCCTATCAGCAGGAGCAACTCCTGGACCTGATGCGGGACTTCCAGGCCCATCAAGTCCCGCTCTCCGTTTGCATCGTGGATATGGACTGGCACATTGTGGATACTGGCAACGAATCATCGGGCTGGACCGGTTACACCTGGAACCCGGCCCTCTTCCCGGACCCCCAAGGATTTTTGGACGAAGTCCACGCGCTGGGCCTCAAAACCGCGCTCAACCTGCACCCGGCTTCCGGCGTTTACCCGCATGAACAGCAGTATGCCAGGATGGCCGAGCGCCTCGGCGTGGACCCGGAGACCGGGCAGCCGATTCCCTTTGATATCGCCAGCCCAGACTTCACCGAGGCTTATTTTGACTGTCTGCACCATCCGCTGGAGGAAATGGGCGTTGATTTTTGGTGGGTGGATTGGCAGCAGGGGACAAATTCCTCGCTGGCAGGGCTTGATCCCTTATTCTGGCTGAACCACCTGCACTTTTATGACCTCGCCAGGGATGGCAGCAAAAGGCCTTTCGTCTTCTCCCGCTGGGGCGGCTTTGGCAGTCAGCGCTATCCCATTGGTTTCTCCGGCGATACGGTCGTCAGCTGGGAAACGCTTCAATTCCAACCCTATTTCACCGCAACAGCCGCCAACGTCTCCTACGGCTGGTGGTCGCATGACATCGGCGGCCACATGGGCGGCATTGAAGAGGCCGAACTCTATCTGCGCTGGGTGCAATATGGCGTTTTCAGCCCGATCCTGCGCCTGCATTCCACCAACAACCCCTTCCATGAACGCCGGCCCTGGGGCTTTGACGCCGAAACCACCATTCACGCCACCCAGGCCATGCAGCTGCGCCATGCCCTTATCCCCTACCTGTATACAGCCGCCTGGCAGAATTATAACCAGGGGATTCTGCCCATCAGACCACTCTACCACCTCTACCCTGAGCACTCGGACGCCTACCTCTGCCCGAACGAATATTCCTTCGGCAGCGAATTGATTGCCGCGCCTTTCACCACCCCCAGAGATAACTCCACAAAATTAAGCCGCCAGGTCCTTTGGCTGCCTGAGGGCGATTGGTTTGATTTTTCTTCGGGGGAGCATTATTCAGGCAACGGCTGGATCGCCTACTATGGGGGGTTGGCCGCTATCCCGGTCTTTGCCAAAGCCGGTGCGATTGTTCCATTAGGCCCCCTGGCAGGCTGGGACAACATTCAAGCGCCTCAGGAACTGACCCTCAAAATCTTCCCCGGCGCCGATAATGGCTTTGAATTGTATGAGGACGACGGGCTGACCACAGCCTACCAGCAGGGCGAATATGCGCTGACCCGCCTGGAGCAGAAATGGCGCGGCAATGAATTAGTTTTCACGATCACGCCTCCTACCGTCGATTTTGACTTCCTGCCCCCCCAGCGGCTGTATAAGCTGGTGTTCCAGGCAGTCAATGACCCGGAAAAGATCACCTTGCGGCGCGGGGGTGTGATATTTGAGCAGCCGCATGAGTACGATGCCCAAAGTCATACTTTGACCTTTGCCCCCCTGACCCTGGAATTGGGGTCCAATTTGACAATCAACCTGGAGCATTCCTCTGGGTTAATGGATCAGACCGATGGGCGCTTGGCAAAACTGGAAAGCTTTTTGAAAACGTTCAAGCTGAACACCTACGCCAAGCAGCGCCTGCATAGGCAATTGGCTGAATTTTTGCTCGATCCCACCCTTCTGGTGGGTTATACAGATTATCTGACCCACGCCCAGTTATTGGCCTTCATCGAAATCTGGTTGGGCGCTCAGCAGCAGGTCATCTCAAATGATCCGGATGAGGCTTTCAACCGGATCGTCAACACTAACTTTACGGTCACTACCAAGTTGCGCTGAAGTTTTGGGTAGTAATTTTGGGGTGAGATATTAAATTTCATTATTGACTATGCGAATTTACTGCCCCTTCGCAAACTTACAAGCTGTTTTGCGCCAGCTCAACCGGGCGCTGATTTCAATTTCATAGGATGACTTTTGTGAGGATAAGAAGTATCATAAACTAAAAGGTCACTTGGGCAGGTTGATCATGAGTGCGGGTCGAACCGTCGTTCTCTTTTATAACCCAGAATCAGGGCAATGCACCGGCGACCATCCTCGCTTGGAGATAGAACAGTTTTTAACGGAACATGGTTTCCGTTCCCAAACGATTTTGGTTCCCCAACCCAAAAAACAGCTCCGCAAGCTGGTGTCTGAGACTGCCGGTGAAGGTTTGAGCTTTGCAATGGCAGCCGGTGGCGACGGCACGGTGTCCATCGCAGCTGACCTGCTCATGCCCTACGGCGTCCCCCTGATTATCCTTCCCCTGGGCACCGGCAACCTGCTTGCCAAAGAACTAAAAATCCCCCTGAAACTGGAAAACGCGCTCACCTTGGCGACCAATGCTCATTATAAGGTCTTCACGCTGGATACCTTCTCCTATAATGACCAGTTCTACATCATGAACTTGAGCGTGGGCGTATCTTCCCAAATTATGCAGAAAACTCACTCGGACGAGAAAAAACGCTTTGGGTTCTTCGCCTATTTCAGGCATTTTCTAGAGCAGGTCCTTGGCCTGGAACTCAAACGCGTTCACGTGGAAATAGACGGATATCGCGATTCCTTTATGGCGACCGAAGTGATGCTCACCAACAGCCGCCTGTTAGCCATCAACCCCCTGGAATGGGCGGAGGACGTGTTCATCGATGATGGCGTCCTGGATCTTTTCATTGTGCGGGCGGCCAATATCTCCGATATCCTCGGTTTTGTGCTCTCGGTATTCACAAAGCGAACCTGGCAGAACCCCATCGTCCACCATTTCAAGATCCGGGAACGCTGCAGGATTGAAACCTCCCAGCCCCTGGCCGTCCAGGCGGATGGCGATCTGGTCGGCAAGACCCCTGTTGAAGTCCTGATCCACCCCCAATCCTTAAAAATTCTTGTACCTTCCAACGAAAAAAGAAAAAATTAAACGCAAAGCTTGAGAAATTGAAAGGAAATGAAATGAAAAAATATCAGTATCTCATCATCGGCGGCGGCATGACGGGGTCATCCGCAGTGATGGGCATCCGTGAAGTCGACCAAACCGGAACCATCGCCATGTTCTCCCGGGACCACTATGGCCCCTATAACCGCCCGCCTCTCTCAAAAAGCCTGTGGGGAAAAGGCAAGGTTGAAGACATCTTCCGTCCAATGGACAAGTACAACCTCGACCTCTTTCTGGAAGATAAGATCGTGGCCCTCAACCCCGGGGAAAAGTGGGTGGAAAGCCAGAACGATGAACGCTTCGGCTATGACAAACTGCTCCTGGCAACGGGCGGACACCCGATCCAGCTGAAGGATTTGCCGGAGGGCGTCATCTATTTCCGCACGCTCTCTGACTATGAGAAGCTGCGCAAGGCCGCTGAAATCGGGCAGGATTTTTGTGTGATCGGGGCAGGCTTCATCGGTTCAGAGATCGCAGCCGCATTGAATAAACAGGGAAAATCCGTGACGATGATCTTCCCCGAGAGTGGGATCGCCGGCCGGATCTTCCCGGATGATCTTTCCCTCCACATGAACCAGTATTATCAGGGCAAAGGCGTGAAAGTCTTGGCGGGCAACCTGGTTAATGCCGTGGAAAAGCAGGGGGAGAAATTCAGCGTTCAATTCGCCGACCAGAGAACCGGGGAAACCTCAAAGGCGGATTTCGATGGTGTTGTGGTAGGGGTCGGCATCAGACCCAATATCTATCTTGCTGAAGAGGCCGGTTTAACCGTTGACAATGGGATCATTGTGAACGACTACCTCCAAACGAGTGATCCTGATATCTACGCGGCCGGGGATGTGGCCAATTTCTATAATCCAGCCCTGGGCAAACGCACCCGGGTTGAACATGAGGATAACGCCAACACCATGGGGATGGCCGCCGGCAGGAACATGGCCGGCGCCAAGCAGCCCTACACTCACTTCCCCTTCTTCTATTCCGACCTCTTTGACATGGGCTACGAAGCCCTGGGCGAATTGCACAAGGATGCGAAGATCGTGGAGGATTGGATCGAACCCTTTGAAAAAGGCGCGGTTGTTTACCTCGAAGAGGATAGAGTCCGGGGTGCAATTTTCTGGAACCTTTGGGGAAAGATAGACCTGGGCCGGGAAGTGATCGCTGGAGGCGAATCTTACCCCGGCGAGGCCATCAAAGGGGTCTTCACCCAGGATTAAATTCCCCCAATTTGAATCACAAACGGTCTGGTTCAGATCACCAGACCGTTTTATATTTTCAGGGCAAATCCTGTACTTGTCCGCCTTCCGGCTCATCAGGAAGCTCCGGCGGCTCCTCCGAATTGGGCGGGAGGATTTTACCCACATCATAGGGTTGGCCAGCCGACCGGTGGAGCTCCTCGTTCACAACCCTGGTGGAACGCTCGATCTCTTCAAGCGTCTTCTGGATTTCCACATCATCCATAATTTTCCGGGGCATATCCTTGATATCTCTGGATGTGTTGACGATGTCCCTCCAGATCGGCGATTTTACAAATTCCTTGATCCACCGTCCAACCTCTCCCGCCACTTCCACGGTTTTCTTGGGGCCTAAAACCAGGAAGGCAAGCAGGAGGATAAAAAAGAATTCAAGCGCCCCGACGTTGAAGATTTCCATCGGCCATGAAGCGATTAGTCATCCAGTTTCGATGATGTTCCGCTATCCTCTCCCTTCTTTTTCTCTTCATCCCCAGAAAGCCCGTCTTTAAAAGCGCGAATCCCGCTTCCCAGCTCACCTGCGATCTTGCTGATCCGGCCCACGCCGAACACCAGCAGAATGATCACCAGAAAAAGCAGTAATTCAGGCCAGCGAATATTTCCAATCATGAATTGTCTCCTTGCTCATCTTTTCGTGCCATAGATGCTAATAGTATACTCAATGCATATAAGAGTATCAATGGAACCATTAAAATGATCATATTGATCGGGTCTCCGGTCGGTGTGATCACCGCGGCGGCGAATCCGATCACCACCAGGGCAATCCGCCAACCTTTGAGCAGCTGCCGGGCTGAGATGATTCCGAATTTTGCCAGAACGAAGGCCACCAGGGGCATCTCAAAACTGACCCCAGACCAGAAGATCAGACTGGTCACAAAATCGACATAGCTCTTCCATTTCGGCAGGACTTCCGGTCCGCTGAATTGAACCAGCACCGGGATCGCGTTGGGCAGCATCACAAAATAAGAAAAAGCCGCGCCCAGCAGGAACAGGATCACGGCCAGAGGCACGGCGCGCAGCACCCATTGCCTTTCTTTCGGCTTCAAGCCCGGTTTTATGAAGAGGTAGATCTGCAAAAAAGTGAAAGGAAGTGAGAGGATGAACCCGCCCAGCAGGGTCACCCGCATGAAAACGCCAATATTCTCAGTGACCTCCAGGGATAGGAGCGAGCCAAACCCGCCGATGGGCTGGGCAATCAACTCCAGGATGCGGTCCGCAAAGACAATGGCCACCCCAATACCCACCACAATTCCCAAAACAGCATAGACCAGCCGCTTGCGCAGTTCGGTTAAATGCTGCCAGAAAGACATCTCTCGAGGATCATTTGCCATAAAATCACTTATCAGGTTAAAATCTAAGGCGGGACAATTTTAACATCTGTGACAGCAATATACCAGCTTTCCATCAGGCAATAAAGGATTACGATGCTCAACCTATGGGAAACAACGTACGCGATATCCAAAAGGCTGATGCTCAAGCGTGGAACATGCTCACACGATGACCTCATGACGTTCTTTTCTAAATAAGGGCCATACATGAATACAAAAATATTAATGACAACAAGCAGTCTTGTTCTTGGTCTGGTAGGTGTGTTTGCACTATTCGCACCGCAGGAATTATTAGCGGTTTTGAACTTGCAGGGGGCTAATCCCCTACCTATTGTGATACAGATTCTGGGCTCGCTCTATTTATCTTTGGCAGTAACCAATTGGATCGCAAAAGATAGCGCCATCGGCGGGATTTTTGCCAGACCGACTTCTATGGGAAATTTAACACACTTTACAATCGGGGCGCTTACCCTTGCAAATTTTTTATTCACAAATGGGTTTCATCTTCCCTTGTTGATCGCATTGATTGTGTACAGTGTGTTTGCGGGAGTTTTTGCATGGCTCGTTTTTGTTTATAGCGGAACAGCCAGCCGGAAGAACACACAGGGTTAGTTTTGTTGTTCATTTCAATGAACAACAAAACTATTTCCTGTTTCATTTTTCGCTGAAACGCAGTCAAGGCCTCTTCCTGTCAAGGCCTCTTCCTGTCAAGGCCTCTTCCTTGACAAACCCCTTCTTATGTCTTACAATCCTTATCCTGATGCGGGGTAGAGCAGTGGTAGCTCGTCGGGCTCATAACCCGGAGGTCCTTGGTTCGAATCCAAGCCCCGCTACTAAAAAACCAGAGCCTTGACGCTCTGGTTTTTATCTTACAAGTACTTTTGTCTAACCACAGTAGCGTTCTTCCAGCATTTCACCTATCGTGTGGTAAATCGGCAGGTGCAATTTCTGAACTTCCAGCGTGTTCTCCCTTGGCACTTGGATACACACGTCGACCTGTTATTTTCAAAGCGAGTGTAACTTTTCACCCTGATCGCGTCCATTAAATCCATCCCTTTCCCACCCCAAACAAGGCAGGCAAAGGGCGTAACGCCGAACAAGACCAATTTCGTAGTGCAACGTTTTACTGGCATTTTCACAAATAAAGTCCATAAACGCCGTTTTGGTCCGCCTTTTACAGAAATTTACCGTAATTACCCGCACACTTTGGGGAATCTCCCTGAAATCAGGCTTGACGCAGGCCTTAAATTTATGTAATAATTTACATAAATTCACTCACTTAGGCCACGATAATCGTATAAATTGAAACAAGGAGAGAACACCATGATCACCATCAAGGAAATAGCAAAAGCCGCGGACGTCTCTCCTTCAACCGTCTCAAACGCCCTCAATGGCAAACCCAATGTCAGTGAAAAAGTGCGGGAAAGGATATTCGCCCTCTGTGAGGAGATGAATTATCAGCCCAACCCCGCGAGCAAAGGGCTCAAATCGGGGAAAAGCAAAACGCTTCTATTCGTCTTCAGCGACTTCGACCGCCAGTTTTACCTGCAGATCATCAAGGGCATCAACCAATACACCAACCTGAGGGGGTACGACCTCCTGGTTTGTTCCGCAAAAACCTGCAGCAAGTTCATGCATCCCAGCATCACTTGCGGCTCCATCATCCTGGACAGGCGGGTTCAGGACCAGCTCATCCTCCAGAAAGCCTCAAAGGACTACCCTATCATTTCGCTGGACCGCCCGCTCAAACACCAGGGCGCAAAGAGCATTTTACTGGACAATTATTCGGTGATGAGCGAGCTGATCGAAGGCCTCTATCACCGCGGGTATCGTAAATTTGCTTTCCTGGCCGGGGTTGAATCGACTTTGGATAACCAGGAGCGCTATGCCGCCATGGCGGAGGTGCTGCGTTCCCACGGATTGAAAATTGCGCCGGAACACCACCTGCATGGCGACTATACGGAACAAAGCGGTTACCAGGCCGCAAAAATCCTCCTGCTCTCAAAGCAGCTGCCGGAAATTGTCGTCTCGGCCAATGACGATATGGCCTTTGGTATGATCGAAGCCTTCCGGGAAAGCGGCCTCCGCATTCCCCAGGACATTGCCGTAACCGGATTCGATGACGAAAAGCCGGCCGAAGCTTTGGGCCTGACGACCATCTCAGTCCCGAATTTCGAACGGGGATACCTTGCCACCCAGCACCTGATCAATTGCATCATCGGCGAGGGTGATTTTGAGCCCGTGACCATCAATGCCAGGGTGGCCTGGCGGAACGGAACAGTCCTCAAGCAATTGGGCAGCCGTTCACCGAAAGACCAATAACACATTTGTCACAAGATTTTTTCAACTCACATCGCTCCTCCCCCTATTTCCATCTGATAAGCAGAACGGTTTAGCAGGCATTAATCTGCACAATATTCCCATCTAACCCCTAAAAACATTTTTATATTACCCGGGGCCCCCATGTTGAAAAGCGTCAGCAAGGCGCGGATTCGCGATTAATTGGGAATAAATTTGAGGATTCTGGTATTTTCGTTAGATTAATATTTATTCAACTTGTTATAAAAAAGAACCTGCTAATCGGCGGGTTCTTTCATTTTTTGGGTCGAATTACTCCGTGGGGACGGAAATCAGCGACTTATGAATCCAGTCCACCAAATCCTGGTCCCAGAAAAAAACGTCCATTTCCTTGCTTACGGTGGGGATATAGGTCCGGCCGTAGGTGATCAGGTCTTCCCCAGGATTGAAATACTGGATGCTTGCCAGATCCATTTTTTCGATCATGCAGATTCCCGTTTGGATTTGGGAGGGTGAGAGATCTGTGAGGACAACAGACTGGAAAGCGTCGAGGATGTCCGGCAATCGGCTCAGCACGGTTGGGTCGGTCAAACGCTCCAAAATGCCCTGGATGATGATCGATTGATAATCAATTCGAATGTTGTCGGATGAATTCTTCCGGTTGCGGGCGAGGATCAACGCATTTTCTCCGTCTAGCCATTGGGTGCCGGCTGGGAAGGTGGCCGCAGGCTCCGCATCCACCGCACTGGGCAGCGTGACATAAATGCCCCCGATGCTGTCAATGAAATTCTCAAAAGCTGAGAAATTGATCACCAGATAATTGTCCACGCTCACGCCAAAATTGGTTTGCAGGGATTCCGCCAGGGCGCCAGCGCCATAGCCAGAGCCGGAGAAGTGTCCCATTCCCTGAGTGCCGAAGAGGTAAGTCTGGTTGAGCAAGACTGGCGCAGCCACTTCCAAATTCGGTCCTGGCTCTTCGATCAGGGTCGCCCTGGGCAGCGCAACCATATTCACCTGGGGAGTGGTGAAGTCAATATGGACGATCCGGATCACATCGGCGAGGCCATAAAGGTAATTGCCGCCTCTGAAATCCGTGCCGACCACCAGCAGAGTCATTTCCGCGACGTCGCCGCAAACCGGTGGGGGGCCTTCCGTGGTCAAAAGGCTGGCATTTTCTTCCTCGGCCTGCTGGGTCTCAGTTGCCGGCAGATCCAGAGGATCGCCGAGAGGCTGATCCATCAGGGTGGTGAACAGCTTCAGGAGCAAAAAGCCGCCGCCGATGACAGCGATCACAAGCAGGGTGATGGAAAGGGTCAATAACCTCCGGTCTTTTTTAGGCTTGGTCTGAGCGTCCGGCGGGTTGTCCTGATGGGTGGAATTTTTTGAAGTCATAGCGATCCTTGGTTTATGGTTCAGTCAGCTGGTTGTCAAGTCCAATTTTAAAAGACGAATTCCCACTAAACTTTGTTCCGTTCCCGGTAAAAAAAGAACCATTAAAAGGAGAGGAGGGATGGGGAAGGAGGGGCTCGAACCCTCACGCATTGCTGCACGTGATCCTAAGTCACGCCTGTCTGCCAATTCCAGCACTTCCCCGG
>WOYI010162554.1_pt1 | contig 11799 bp, 14 predicted proteins | sample 6423411 | NCBI WGS metagenome assembly WOYI01 (sample SAMN13441803, study PRJNA592873) | oil field metagenome | biome: oil field; feature: oil-well bore; material: oil-contaminated soil; isolation source: oil-contaminated soil from oil-well borehole | place: Germany: Wietze | collected 2016-10-18 ... | reverse complement strand
GCGGTCAGGCGGTCACTTCGGGGCCATCCGGATCGCGCCGTCGAGGCGGATCGTCTCGCCGTTGAGGTAGCCGTTCTCGATGATGTGCAGCGCGAGACCCGCATACTCGTCCGGGCGGCCGAGTCGCGCGGGGTATGGCACCTGCTGCCCGAGGCTCGCCTGCGCCGCGTCGGGCAGGCCCGCGAGCATCGGCGTCTCCATGATCCCCGGCGCGATCGTGCACACCCGAATGCCGTACCGCGCCAGCTCGCGCGCGATCGGCAGCGTCATCGCGTGCACGCCGCCCTTGCTTGCCGAGTACGCCGGCTGGCCGATCTGGCCGTCGAAGGCGGCGACGGATGCCGTGTTCACGATCACGCCACGGTCCCCGCCCGCGGTGGGCTCGGTCCGCGCCATGGCCGCCGACGCGTGAGCGATGACGTTGTAGGTGCCGACCAGGTTGATGCGGATGACCTGCTCGAAGTGTGCGAGATCGGTGGGCGCGCCGGCCCGGTCGAGCACCTTGGCGGGCGGCGCGATGCCCGCGCAGTTGACCACCACGCGGAGGGGCGCCTGCGCGCCAGCAGCCGCGACTGCGGCGGCGACCTGGTCCGGTTCGGTGACGTCGGCCGGAGCGAAGACGCCATCCAGTTCCGCCGCGCGTTCTGCCCCCGGTGATGTCGGCAGGTCCACGATGACGACGCGCGCCCCGCGGCCGGCGAGCACCCGCGCGGTGGCGAATCCCAGTCCGCTCGCGCCGCCCGTGACGATGGCGGATGCTCCAGCTATGTCCACGAATGCGCTCCCTTGAACTCGCAGATCAGCCTACGCGATGACATCGCGTATCAGAAGCGCGGGTACTGAGTTTCACCCCGACGCACGCTCACGCCGGGCCGAAGATCGGGTGGAAGGATCCGACGGCGACCGCGGCCGTCACCGCGGTCGCCGAGATCGCGAGGCCTGCGACCATGAGCGCCCCGTCGCCCCGGTGCATTCGCGACGGGCGCGCCCACGTGCGCGGACCGGGCGCGCCGAAGGCGCGCGCCTCCATCGCCGTGGCGAGCGCCGAGCCCCGTCGGATCGCCAGGACGAAGAGGGCGAAGGCCATGCCGAGCGCGCGCCGGGTGCGGCCGGTGTCGGCCACCCCGCGCGCGCGCCGGGCAAGGGCGAGCGCGCGCCAATCCTCTGCGAGGAGGCCGAGCATCCGCATCCCGGCGAGCGCGCCCAGCACGAACCGCGGCGGCAACCGGACGATCTGGGCGAGACCGTCGGCGAGATCGGTGGGGTCGACGGTCGCGAACAGCACAACGGCGGGCAGACCGATCGCCAGGACGCGGAGGAACGCCGCCAAGGCCAACGCGAGCGAACCCTCGCTGACCCGGATGAACATCCACTCGAAGAGCATGGCTCCGCTCGTCGCGCCGTAGAGGGCGATCGTGACAGCCGTGGCCGGCGCGCCGATCCAGAGCGGCAGAGTGCGCAGCCAGAAACGCCGCCATCCGAGCCCCGCCATGAGCAGCAGCGGAAGCTCGAGCAGCAGGGCGACGCCCGCCGACACGGCGTCGACCGTCACGATCAGCGGCACCGCGATGAGCAGGGATGCCGCGAGCTTCGCCACCGGGTTGAGTCGCGCGACCGCCGGGCCGCCCTCGCGGGGGCTCACGGCCGGCGCTCCAGCGCGAAGCGACGGGCGGACAGCGCCGCAAGGACCGCGTCGTCGTGCGTGATCGCGGCGATCGCGAGCGGTCCGCGTTCATCGACGCCGTCGCGCAGATCGGCGATGATCGAGACGATCTCGCTCCAGGTGCGCGCATCCTGTCCGAACGTCGGCTCGTCGAGCACGACGACGCGCGGGCGGGTCGCGAGGATCGCCGCGACCGTCAGGCGCCGCTTCTCTCCGCCGGAGAGGGTGTAGGGGTTCGCCGCTGCCAGCGGTCCGAGGCGAAGCCGCTCGAGCAGCTCCTCGGCGCGCCCGGCGATCTCGGACTCGCCGAGGCCGAGGCGGCGCGGCCCGATCTCAAGCTCGCCGCGGACGGTCGTCGCCAGCAGCTGGTGCTCCGGCTCTTGGAACACCGTCCCGATCCGCGTCAGCAGCGCGGTCGACGTCCACGCGTACGGGTCGTCCCGTCGCGCACCCCTGTGCACGGCCGTTCCCGCGGCGAGAGACCGGCCGGCGCGCACGGTCCCACCCAGCGCCGGGAGAAGACCGGCGAGCGTCAGGCCCAGCGTCGACTTGCCCGTGCCATTGGGCCCCACGATCCCGAGCACCTCGCCCGCGCGTACCTCGATATCGACCGGTCCGGCGACGGCGGTGCCCCGCGTCCTCCCGACGCGCACGCTCTCGCCCGCGATGAGGACCTCGCCCGGCGTCTGAGCCGGCGGCGGGAGATCCATGGGTCGGATGCCCGGGACCCACACGCCGGCGGCCGCGAGCTCGGAGCCGCGCGCGGTGAGGACGGCACCCGGCTCACCGTCGGCGATCACTCCGCCATCGGCACCCAGTACGACCACGCGCTCCACGAGCGGCAGCCAGGTGTCGATCCGGTGCTCGACGACGACGAGCGTCGCTCCCGTGGCGTCGAGCACGCGGCGGACGGCATCCACCACCTCGCCCACCCCCCGCGCGTCGAGATTGGCAGTCGGCTCGTCCAGCAGCAGTGCACCCGGGCGCATCGCGACGATCCCCGCGAGCGCCAGCCGCTGCTTCTGCCCGCCGGAGAGCGCCGAGGTCGACCGGTCGGCCGCCACGTCGAGCCCGACGGCATCGAGCGCTGCACGCACGCGGGGCCAGATCTCGGCGCGGGGGACGCCCAGGTTCTCGCAGCCGAACGCCACGTCATCGCCGACGCGGGCGAGGATCGTCTGGCTGTCCGGATCTTGGAGCACAAGGCCGGTGCGACCCCGTGCAGCGGCAGCGAGCGCACCGTCCACGAGGATCTCGCCCGCGGCATCGCCCTCGTCGGCACCGCCGAGGACTCCGGCGATGCCCTGGAGCAGCGTGGACTTGCCCGAGCCGGACGCGCCGAGCAGCAACACTCGCTCCCCCGGCTCGATGCGCAGGGTCACCTCGCGCACGGCCCACGCGCGGCGGGTCGCGTACCGCCATCCCCAGCCGCGCGCCTCGATGAGAGCCGCGCGAGCACTCGTCGCCACGCTAGACGCGCACGCCCGCTGCGCGTCCGGCGGCGAAGCGCGAGAGTGCCCCTGTCCGGGCGACGGCCCGGGTGATCAGCCACCCCCCGAGGCCGGCGATGACCGCGCCCGAGATCGTGGTGGACGCGATGTAGACGGTCGTGAAGAGCGTGTCGGCACCGGGATACCAGAGGATGCGGTCGTTGATGCCGCAGGCGAGGCCCGCTCCGGCGCCGGCGAGCATCGCCACCGGCAGCCGCCAGACGCCGTAGAGGAAGGCGAGGAACACGATCTCGGCACCGAGGCCCTGCACCAGACCCGACACGATCGTCAGCGGGCCGCCCCACTGATTTCCGACCAGCGCAGAGATGACCGCCGCGACGGTCTCGGTGTAGAGCGCTGCACCCGGCTTGCGGATGATGAGGCCGCCGAGCACTCCGGCGATCAGCCAGGGGCCCGCGAGAAGCCCCTGGATTCCCGGCAGGAAAGGCTTCAGGATGGCCGAGGGTCCTTCGTAGCCGACGTTCCACAGCAGGAACACGGCGGCGCAGGCGACGGCGACCACGCTGGCGACGACGATGTCGACGATGCGCCACCGGAAGCGTCCGACGGGGGACGCAGACGTGACAGTGTGCATGTTTTCTCCTCCCTGCGCCGGCATGATCCGGATCAGGTTCTTACGGTCGAAGCGTGGATCGCTTCCTCTCAGCCCGGCTCACCGGACTCCCGTGGGTGTGACAGATGATCATACCGGGATCGGGGTAGTTTGAGCAGATGACCGTGGAAGACGCGCCTCCGACGTCACGCCGCGCGCTCCGCGAGCAGCACGCCGGCCCGGATGACGTGACGCGGCCGACCGGTTCACGCACTGCGCTGGGATGGGTCGACGAGGATGCTGTCGGCGCCCGCGCGGTTCCCGACGATCTGGGCGGAACGACCCACCCGTATCGCCGGGCGACCGCCGATCTGCTCGCCCGGCGGCCACACCGTTCCCCGCTGCGGGCCGGGGTCATCGTGCCGATCCTCGCGGTGATCGCGATGACCGGCACGTACGCCGGCGCGACGCTCCTCTGGCCCCTGTATGCGCTGACCCCCACCGTGAGCGGGGCGCCGATCGAAGACCTCACAGCCCCCGGATCGGCGATCTCGTGGCCCGAGTCCGGATCGGCCGCTGTCGCGGTCCGCGGAATCGATTCGGTTGCAGCATCCGCCGTGGACGCCGCACCGATGGCCAGCATCACGAAACTCGTGACGGTGCTGATGGCGCTCGACGAGGCGCCGTTGGCGCTCGGCGAGGACGGCGCACCGTTCTCGTTCACGCGCAGCGATCGCGCCGAGTACTGGGACTATCTCGCGAGTGACGAGTCGGCCTTGGATGTGCCCGTCGGCGGCACGCTGACCGAGTACCAGCTGATGCAGGGGATCCTCATCGGCTCCGCCGGCAACTACGCCGACCGGCTCGCCAGCACCTACTGGCCGACCGACGCCGTCTTCGCCCGCGCGGCCGCGAAGTGGCTGGCCGATCACGGCGTGAGCGGCATCACCGTCGTCGACCCGACCGGAATCGACGAGGCGAACACCGCCACCCCCGAAGGCCTCATCCTCCTTGCCGGGAAGGCGCTCGCCCACCCTGTCGTCGCCGACATCGTGCGCACGCAGAGCGTCACGCTGCCCGGCGCCGGCGAGGTCGTCAACACGAACGACCTGCTCGCCGACCCCGGCGTGATCGGGCTGAAGACCGGGAGCCTCGCCGGCACCTACAACCTGCTCGCCGCGAAAGAGACGACGGTCGGCGACACGATGATCCGTGTCATCGCCGGCGTGCTCGGCCAGCCGAACGATGCCCTTCGCGACAGCGAGACCGCGCGGCTCCTCGATCAGGTGCTCGCCGAGGTCGCGCAGGCGCAGACGCTGCCCGCCGGGACGGTCGCCGGCGTCGTCACGACCCGGTGGGGCTCACGCGTGGAAATCCTGACGGATGCCGATGTCTCCGCGATCCTGTGGAACGGCGCCGCTGCCGCCACGTCCACTGACCTCGACCTCGCCGACGCGTGGACCGCAGACGCCGCGGTCGGAACGGTCACCCTGACCGGCCCCCTCAGCACCCGCACCGTCGGGGTGCACCTCGCCGGCGACGTCTCCGAGCCGGATGCCTGGTGGCGCCTCACCCACCCGCTGCAACTCTGGGGGCTCGCCGACTGACGTGCAGCCGGGTTCACGCGCACCCCGCCGTCAGACGAAGCGGGCGGCCTGCTGCAGCCGGGTGCGCACGTCGAACAGCTCGTTGCCGCCGATGTCACGTGCGCCGGAGAGTCCGCGCCGCAGCAGGGTCGACAGCGCCGAGCGCGCGACCACGGCGACGGGCAGACCGCGCACCTTGCCGAGCTCTTCGATCGCGATGATGACGTCGTCGTCGGGCAGCACGACGATCGCTCCGCTGAACTTCACGCGGGCGGTGCGCGCGAGCGCACGGGCGCGGGCCACGAGCGCAGCGACGGGCGCCCCCACGATGGAGTCTCCGGTGAGCTCGCCGCGCCGAGTGCGCACGGGCCCGCCGAAGTCCTCCGACAGGACCGCATACAGTCCGCTCGGGCCGAGGATGACATGGTCGAGCTTCGCCTCGGGATCGTGCGCATCCGCGGCGACGTCGTGCCACACCGTGAAGCCCATGCCGAGGTCACCCACGATGCGCGCCGTGGCTTCTTCGGCGAGCGCATCGGCGAGCATCCGGCGCAGTTCACGCGGGGCCGTCCGCACGAGCGCCGGGTCATACGGGTCCTCCAGCACCACACCCCGGCCGACCCACTCGCGCATGAGCGTCAGGTATCGCTCACGGCGCCACCCGCCGGGCTGGCCGAACGAGCGCGCGCGAGGCCGCGTGTCGACAGGGCGACCCGGCGGCCGCCACATCGGAACGTCCGGCGCGAAAGACGACGGCTCGACCGCGAACCCGTGCCCGCGATCGTACGCGGCGCGTGCCTCCGCGGTGCCGACGAGATCCCACGCGCGCTGCACCTGGACGAACAGGGCGGCATCTCCGCCGGTATCGGGATGCGTCTGCCGTAACCGCAGCCGGTAGGCGCGGCGAAGGTCGTCGTCGGTCGCGTGCGGGGTCACCGCAAGCACTTCGTACGCCGTAGCGGAGAGCGGACTGTCGAACATCAGGCGCGGTCGGTGACCCGCACGCCGAGCCGCGCGAGCGCAGGACGCGGGTTCGCCGTGGGCGCGCGCCTGCCCCCGATCACAGGGAGCGCGGCGGTCACGATCTCGGTGACCTCCAGCGGCTGATCATCGGTCTCGAGCCGCAGCGCCCGTACGAGCGCCAGCCCGTTGCGCGTCGTCAAGACGATGCGCTCGAACTCAGGGTCTGCCTCGAGGTCGATGACGACGGCGGGATGCCGGCGGCGCACGACGACGAAATCGTCCCCGGCCGCGGACTTCCAGGTGCCCATCGCGAGTACACCGCGGACGAGGGTACCCGGTCTGGGCACCCCGCGCAGCCACGTCCACGCGTCGTCCACGAGCTGCACCTTCTGGATGTGGGAGCGCTCAACGCGCACGTCGCTCTTGCGCCGCGAGAGGGCGCGCTCACCGGCGGAAAGCACGACATCGAGCTGCGTCGAGTCCAGCAGCAGGGTCACCATGGGATCAGTCTGCCAGCGCCACGAGCTTCGGACACTCCCCGATCGGCAACGATCGGGTCTCAGACGGCGAACTCATCGGCGGCGTGAGGAAGCGGGAACTTCGAGACCGCCGCGATGAGTCCGTCGACCGTCTGCTCCCGCGCGATCGCGCTGACACCGAGGCCGGCGCGGCGGGCATCCTTGGCCGTCCGCGGACCGATCGCGGCCACGACAGTGGCCTCGGGAATGTCAGGGAACTGGAGATGGACCTGTTCGGCGACCGAGCCACTGGTCACGAGGATCGCGTTGATGCGCCCGCTCGCGACATCCTGCGCGATGCGCTCGGTCACGGGCACTCCCACCGTCCGGTAGGCGACGACACTGCGGACAACGTGCCCCGCCTGGACGAGTTCGCGCGTCAGCACGGGCTTCGCGATCTCACTCCGCAGGGTCAGGATGCGGCGAGGTTCCGGTTCGAGCGCGATCATCTGCGCGGCCATGCCGGCGGCGGAGTTGTCCTCGTCGGGAACGAGGTCTACTCGGTAGCCCACTGCGGAGAGCGCCGCGGCCGTGGTCTCTCCGACCGCGGCGACACGCGTCGAGGTGGGGATCACGGCGCGATAGGCATACAGCACATCGACGGTGGTGGCGCTGGTGACGGTCACCCAATCAAACGTTCCGACGGCGAGGTCCGCCAGAGCCTTCTCGAGAGTTTCCTGGTCGGTTGACGGCGCGAAATTGATGAGCGGCGCGATCACCGGGGTCGCTCCCTGTGCGCGGAGCGTCGCCGCCACCGAGTCGCCCCACGGCCCGCCACGGGGCACAAGGACGCGCCAGCCGATGAGGGGCTTGGCGGCCGCTGCGGCCCGGTGGACTGAATTCATTCTCGACTCTCGTGGTGCTCAGTCGGAGCGCACGGATTCGCGCGTCCCGACCGTGTCGGATCCCGGATGCTGCACATCGCAAACCGCACAGCCGGCAGAGTACGCACCATTGTCACTGCCTCGACACGAGCATAGCGGCGCACCGTCCGCCACGGGCGTGTGATCGGTTGAGCGGGGCGTGATCAGGTCAGCGGGTATAGAGGCGCACGAGACCCCAGACGGTCAGGCCGATGGCAGCGGCGAGACCGGCGACGGCCGCCGTCGCCGTCGCGGGGTTGCGGTCGGCGAACCGGCGCGCTTCGGCCACCCGGCGATCGGTGACCACGGCCACGCGCCTCGGGACGTTGGCCTTCACCTCGATTGCGGCGAGCGTCGCCTTCAGCTCAGCGCGAGCGAGCTCAACGGGGTCAGTGATCCCGAGGGCCACGGCGGTCCGCGGGACGGGCAGGTCAGAACTCATCGGCCACTTCCTTCACAATGCTCGCGTCGACCTTCAGTGCTTGGACAGGATTCTGCCTGCGCGAGAGCTTCTTGACGCGCATGAGGCCCATCAGGGCGAACACCACCGCCCCCATGAGGGCCACGATCACGATGATCAGGCTCGCGAGCCACGCCGGCATCCACGACGAGAGCCCGATGATGGCGAACGCCGCCAGGGCCGGCAGCGACCAGAACAGGAAGAACAGGGCGACGACGAACCACGCACCGCCGATGCCGACGTCTTTGCCGACACTCTTGACCCAGGTCTTGGCGGAATCGAACTCGGCGACGACGAGATTTCGTATCAGTTCCGGCACCTCACCGATGAGGGTCAGCAGGCTCTCATCGGCACGATCGCGGAAGCCGCGTGGAGTGTTCATGTCAGCGGTCCGCAGAAGTCGTGAGATCGGTGACCGCCGTGTCAGCGGCCCTGAACACGCCGTCGAGCTTCTGCCCCGGAGTGCCGGCCCTCGTCGCTGCCTTGGTGATCTTGACCGCGCCGTCCCACACCGCGCTGGGCAGAGCCAGGGCCGCCGTCTTGCCGAAGTCCTTGGCTTTGGACACCTGCTTCTGCACGGGATCGGCGTTCCACGCCTTCAGGAAGCTCGACTTGATCTGCTCGTAGCGTTCACGCCCCGCGCGCGAACCCAGGACGTAGCCCGCGGCGAACCCGACGACGATACCGATTCTGCCCCTCATAGGATCTCCTCACGCTGGTGGCGGTGTGGTACTGCTTCGGTGTGCTGCTGCTTCCAAGGGTAGCCCCGTATGCCGATTCCGGCATCCTCTTGCGCCGGACCGCGCTACGGAGTACCTCTGCCCGGTTGCGGGCCCCAGAGAAGCGTGTGGCGCACCCCCTCCGCCGTTCGGACGGCGTCGGCGATCTCCTCGGAGAGGTCGCCGCCGGCGATCCACCCGCCCACCGCGTAGAGGCCCGCGTGCGCGCGCAATGCGTCGCGCGCAGCTTCCACGCGAGCGGCATCACCCACGCGTCGACCCGTCCCCGCCGTGACCCGGCGGGAGCGGGCGAAGCCGCGCATGCGGGCGGCGGTTGCGGGAACGCCGAGAAGCTCCGCCGCCGATGTCATGGCCGTCGCTGCGACGGAGGCATCGTCGCGATCGGCGGCCGCGAGCACGACGCGAATGACCCGTCGATCGGGTTCGGCTCCGGCCGTACCCGCCGTCACATCCGCGGCCGAGAGCACGTCGGACCCGCGGGGGAACGCCATCGCCTGGGGTCTTTGCTGAGCCGGCGCGTCGATCACGAGGGTGACGACATCGACCTCATCGACCGGGCCGACCACCTCGACATCCGGAAGGACGTGTGCGAAGAGGCGACGGGTCTGAGCGGGCCCGGCCGCGAGGATGACGGCATCCGCCACGATCTCGTCACCCTCGGACGACACGCGCCATCGACCCTCCGCGTGCGCAATCGTCGTCACCGCGTGAGATGTGCGCAGTTCGGCGCCGAGGTCGAGCAGGTGCGTCTCGAGTGCCGTGACGAAGGGACCGAATCCCTTGCGCACTGCGCGACGGGCGGGAGCGTGCCCGGCCCCCAGCTGCGCGGCGGCGGCAGTCAGCGACCCCGTCCGAGTCAGTGCCGTGCTGATGCCCGGAAGGACGGCATCGGCGTCGAGGTCGTCGAGCGGGGTCTCCCAGCGTACGGCGGCGAGGGGGGCGACGAGCCGATCGGCGATGCGCTCCCCCAGCCGTGAGCGCACGAGCACACCCAGGCTCGGCTCGCGGCCGATCGTCATCGGCGGGCGAATCCGGTCGAGATACCCGCGCCACGTGCCGGACCACCCGACGACGCGGCGGACGTCCACCGCCCACGGGTTCGTCGGGATGCCGAGGAGCCCCTCCAGGGGCGCCGGTCCGCCGGCGGACAGGGCGATGCGGGGCTCGGTGACGGGTTCCGTGTCGTCGCAGCCCAGGAGACTCAGCACGGTGCCGACCGCGGGATCGCCGGGCGCGAAGTCGGCGTGCGCGCCGTCGACCGTCATACCGTCGATCTCGAGTGGGGCGAGCGAACCGCCCAGGCGTTCCGCGGCATCCAGCACGGTGACCTTCAGCCCCACCCGCGCGCACTCCCACGCGGCGACGAGGCCGGCCGCTCCCGCGCCGATCACGACGACGAGCTGGTCGTGCACGTGGGTGACGAGATCTTCGGAACCGGGCATCCCGCCATCTTCCCACCCGGGGTCCGGGAACGGGGTGAGAGCATGGTCGCATGAGCCTGCACATCACCGGCGATGCTCCGGCCGACGCACTGCTGACCGAGAGCCCCCTGGCGCTGCTCATCGGGATGCTGCTGGATCAGCAGGTTGCGATGGAAGCGGCGTTCACGGGCCCCCGGAAGATCCTGGAGCGGACCGGCACGATGAATGCCGTGACCCTCGCCGGCGCCGACGCGGACGCGCTCGTCGAAGTGTTTCGGCAGACTCCCGCCGTGCACCGCTTCCCCGGGTCGATGGCCGCGCGCGTGCAGGCACTCTGCCGCGCGCTGGTGGATGACTGGGACGGCGATGCCGCCGCGCTGTGGACCCGTCCGGACGCTGCGGTCGGCGACCGACCCGAGGGAGCGGAGGGTCCCGACGGCGCGACGGTTCTCAAGCGCCTGAAGGCTCTGCCGGGGTTCGGCGACCAGAAGGCGAGGATCTTCCTCGCGCTGCTGGGCAAGCAGTATGGATTCACCGGCACGGGGTGGCGCCCGGCATCCGCCCCGTACGGCGAGGAGGGGTCGTTCCGCTCCGTCGCCGACATCGTCTCGCCCGAGTCGCTCGCTCTCGTACGCGAACACAAGCGTGCAATGAAGAAGGCCGGAGCCTGAGGTGCAGCCCACGGGAGGTTCGGTCGCGGCATTCGTCGCGGAGGCGGCACCCGCGCGGCGAAGACGCGACGCCGAGACCCTCATCGCGATCATGCGCGAGGTCACGGGGCGCGAGCCGGAGCTCTGGGGAACCATCATCGGCTTCGGCCGTTGCCACTATCGCTATCCGACCGGCACCGAGGGCGACATGCCCTTACTCGCCTTCGCGCCGCGCAAGCCGGCTTCCACGATCTATCTCGACGACGTCGGCGCGCACGCCGACGCTCTCGCCGTGCTCGGCCCCCACACGGCGAGTGTCGCGTGCCTGTACATCACAGATCTCGAGCGCGTCGACCAGCGGGTGCTCCGCGGCATCCTCACGGCGTCCTACGCCTTCGCCACCAGCGGCGGAAGTGATCGCGTCGTTCTCACCGTGACGGACTGAGCCCCGCGGGCGGAGTGCTCAGCCGGGGTACTCGGCCTGTCCCCCACGTCCACCCCGTCAGCGCAGCATGTCCCCCTTCCGGTGGGCTTCCACCCCGTCAGCGCAGCATGTCCCACTTTCGGTGGATGCAGGCAGTCAGAACTGCAGAAAGTGGGACACAGTCCGCCTGAAGTGGGACGCGCGCGCCGGCAGCGGTAGCGAAGCGCGCGCCGGCAGCGGTAGCGAAGTGGATGCCGGGGCCGCCGCCGGGGCTCAGGCGCCGCGGAGGCGCTCGGCGAGGTAGGCGACCAGACCCTCGAGCGGCAGGCGCTCCTGGGCCATCGTGTCGCGGTCGCGGACGGTGACGGCACGGTCATCGAGCGAATCGAAGTCGACGGTGACGCAGAACGGGGTGCCGATCTCGTCCTGGCGGCGGTAGCGGCGCCCGATCGCGCCGGCGTCGTCGAA
>WOYI011139796.1_pt1 | contig 11807 bp, 24 predicted proteins | sample 6423411 | NCBI WGS metagenome assembly WOYI01 (sample SAMN13441803, study PRJNA592873) | oil field metagenome | biome: oil field; feature: oil-well bore; material: oil-contaminated soil; isolation source: oil-contaminated soil from oil-well borehole | place: Germany: Wietze | collected 2016-10-18 ... | reverse complement strand
CACTTGTGAGCTTAGTGCTGGCCTGGTGTAATGTTTGCTGCGGTTGCTTCCCGATCCTGACGTATCTTGGGGGTTGTACAAGTGCAATACTCTGTTGTATGAGATACATACCTTGTGCCGCGTATTGTCCAAACTGCTGGAACGCCTGCAAGGTATCCTGCCAGATTTGCGGCATTTGAGATCTCTTTCATTAGCCCGATGATGGGTACCGGGTATCGAGTACCAGGTATGGTACGGGTAAGAAAGTTGTAGGGTGAGAGATAGGTAAGGATAAGAAAGCAATTTTTACTATATACATGCCAGAAAAACGAGACATTTAAATAGGACTAACACAATTTCCTTTGCTCCGCTTTGCCAAATGCATTGGGCTCTGCTCAAAGCATCCCACTTGCGCATTACGGCTGAGCTAAGATAGTGAAGAAGCGCTGAGCTAAGACTGAAGCGCTGAGCTAAGACTGAAGCGCTGAGCTAAGAATGAGCTAAGAATGAGCTGATAACGTGAGCTTAAGAGAAAGTTAAGAAGCAAAAGAAAGGAGAGATACTAATGGCAACACCACACCATCCAAAAAGAGGGTCTCATGGCTACTCCCCAAGAAAGAGAGCAAGAAGCGAAGTTCCGCATGTAAAAGCATGGGCAGCGGATGGTAGCACTCCAAAGCTTCAGGGCTTTGCAGGCTACAAGGCGGGCATGACGCATGTTCTGCTTGTTGATTACAGACCAACAAGCACTACGTCCGGGCAGGAGGTAATGGTTCCTGTAACTGTCATAGAGACACCACCCATGAAGGTAGTTGGAGTCAAGTATTATTCCTCAGACCCCTACGGTTTGAAGGCTATTAGCAAGGATTATGATAAGAGCGATGTTTGCGAGGTCAGGGTTGTTGCACAAACACAACCTGAGCTTTTAACAGGGGTGCCAAGGAAGAAGGGTGAAGCAATGGAGATCCGCATAGGGGGCGGGGAAGTAGAGGAGAGGATAGCATATGCAGAATCCCTGGTGGGCAAAGAGGTAACAATAAAGGATTGCGCTAAAGACGGGCAGATGATTGATGCTATTGGCGTGACAAAGGGAAAAGGATTCCAGGGGCACGTGAAGCGATGGCATGTCAAACTCCTATCACACAAGAACTCAAAGCATAGAAGGATGATTGGAACGCAGGGACCAAAGAATCCGAGCTTCATAAGGAACACTGTGCCTCAGGCAGGACAGATGGGATATCATCAGAGGACAGAGTACAACAAGAGGATTTTGCTTGTTGGGGATAAACCAGAGGAGATAAACCCTGCTGGTGGCTTTGTGAACTATGGCGTTGTGAGAAACAGCTACATTCTCATACATGGCAGCGTCCCAGGTCCAGCAAAGAGGCTTATAAGGTTCAGAGATAGTGTCAGATACCTGGCAAAGGTTGAGATTGAGAAGCCCGCTCTTACCTATGTTTCTCTGGCGTCAAAACAGGGAGTGGGCAGATGAAAGCCGCAGTTCTCTCCTTGGAGGGAGAGGTGTTGAAGGAGATAGAGATGCCCTCTTTCTTTTCTCTCTATGTTAGAAAGGACATAATAAACAGAGCATTTGTTGCAGAGAGAAGCTGGGCAAGAAAGCCATATGGCGCTTATAAAGGGGCTGGAAAGAGGCATGCTGTAGCTTCATGGGGTGTAGGCAGGGGTGTTTCAAGAATACCAAGGTTAACAGGAAGCTCAAAAGCCGCATTTGCTCCCCAGGCTGTTGGAGGAAGAAGAGCTCACCCACCAAAGAGTGAAAAGGTCTGGGCGCTGAAGATAAATAAAAAGGAGTACAGAAAAGCTCTACTCTCAGCAATAGCTGCAACAGCTAAACCAGAGCTTGTATCATTGAGAGGACACAGGTTTGATGGTAGAGCAGCTCTTCCCTTAGTTGTTGATGATAGTTTTGAAAATCTTGAGAGAACAAAGGATGTTGTTCAAACCCTTGTAAAACTTGGAGTTTATGACGATGTTTTGAGAGCCTTTGAGGGAAGAAAAAAGAGAAAGGACGGATACAGAACTCCAAGGTCAATACTGATAGTCTCATCTGGAGGACCAAAGGGAGCAAGGAATGTTACTGGTATAGATATCAGAACGCCCGAAGGTCTCAAGATATCAGATATAGCGCCAGGTGGTCTCGCTGGAAGGCTAACAGTATACACAGAGAGCGCTGTTGAAGCGCTCAGGAGGTTAGAGGAATGAAAGTCATAAGTGCATATGCTACAGAAAAGACCTTTGCCCTGATCGATAAAGAGAATAGCCTTCAATTCATTGTTGACAAAGATGCTTGCAAAAAGGAGATTGTTGAGGAGCTTGAGGTTTTTCTTGATGTTAAGGTTGAGAAGATAACTGTCAGGATTGGAAAGAAGGGCAAGATAGCAACGGTAAAGCTTGCTCCTGAATACTCTGCAAGCGATATAGCTACAAAGATAGGGGTGATTTAATGGGTAAGAGGATAATTGCACGGAGGAGAGGGAAAGGAAGTATATACAGGGCTCCGAGCCACAGGTATGTAGCTGATGTCAGATATCCAGCTATAGAGGGTAGAGGAAGGGTAACAAAGCTCATGAACGATCCAGCAAGGAGCGCTCCTCTGGCTGTTGTCGAGTTTTCTGATGGGAAATACCCATTCATAGCTCCAGAGGGCATAGGTGTTGGAGATGAGTTTGCCATTGGAGAGACCTCTCCTTACTCTGTTATGCATTTAAAGGATGTACCAGATGGCTCTGCCATATTCAATGTGGAGATAAATCCACTGGATGGAGGAAAGCTTATAAGGAGCGCTGGCACATACGCGCTTCTCGTTAGCAAGGATGAAAAAGGCGCTACAATAAGATTGCCTTCAGGCAAATTCAAGCAGCTCAACTCAGAGTGCAGGGCTACCATTGGCATAGTTGCTGGTGGAGGAAGAAGGGAAAAACCAATCCTTAAGGCAGGAAAAAAACGCAAGATTATAAAGAACAAACCAAAGGTATTTCCAAAGGTCAGAGGTGTTGCCAAAAATCCTGTGGATCACCCATTCGGGGGCGGTGCTCACCAGCATACTGGTAAGCCAAAGACCCCTGGTCGCACTGCGCCACCAGGAAGAAAGGTTGGAAGCATAGCCGCAAGGCGCACAGGTAAGAGGTGAAGAATGTCAAGACCAGAGATGAGGAAAAAGAAGGAGTTCAAGCTAAGAGGAAAGCAGGTAGAAGAGCTCATGGGTGCAGACCCGGAAGGATACCTGAACCTTCTCTCTGCAAGAGCGAGGAGAACTTTAAAAAGAGGCTTAACAGAGGGTCAGATGAAACTTTGGCAGAAGGTTAAGTCAAGTGATGGTAACAAAATAGTTAGAACACACTGCAGGGATATGATTATCCTGCCTGATTTTGTGGGTAAGAGAGTTGGAGTGCATAATGGGAAGGAGTTTGTCCAACTTTCGATAGCACCAGAAATGGTTGGCCATTACCTTGGAGAATTCGCTCTTACCAGAAGGTTCATAAAGCATGGAGGCCCAGGAGTTGGGGCAACAAGGAGCTCAAAGTTCTTACCATTGAAGTGATAGCATGAAGTACAGCATAGAGTTTGATAGGGAAAAAAGCGCTGCGGTTTACGGCAGAGACCTTCATGTAAGCCCAAAGCACTCTAGAGAGGTATGCAAGGAGATAGTTGGCATGAGGAGTTCATCAGCTGAAAAATATCTGGAGGAGGTCATAGCGCTTAAGAGGGCTGTGCCCTACACGAGGTTCAATAATGAGTTTGGACACAGAAAGGGCATGTGCAGTGCGAGATACCCTGTAAAAGCTTCTGAGCACATCCTTAAACTTCTCAGAGAGGCTGTGGCAAATGCGGAGTTTAAAGGGCTTGATAGTGAGAGGCTTGTCATAAAGCATGCATCAGCTTACCCTGGAAGGAAGATAAAGCGCTACATGCCCAGAGCCCAGGGGAAAAGCGGAGAGCACAGTGAGATTACTGCCAATATAGAGATGATAGTAGAGGAGATAGAATGATTGAGCGCAAACTTGTGAAAGAGAATATAAATAAGGAACTCCTGCTTGAGTATCTTCAGGACAGAGTTCGTAAAGCTGGCTTTGGTGGGGCTGAGATACAGAGGACGCTTATTGGCACCAGAATAGCGCTTGTTGTTGAGAGACCTGGTCTGGTAATTGGTAGAGGTGGTAAGCTTATAGCCGCGCTCACAGATGATTTGAAGTCAAAATTTGGTATAGAAAATCCTATCATAGAGGTTGTGGAAGAAAGGAATCCAAATCTTAATCCTATGATAGTTGCAAGCAAGATGGCAAACCTCATAGAGCGTGGCTGGCATTTCAGGCGCCTGGGGCACAACTTCATAAGGGATATAATGCGTGCTGGGGCACCAGGTTGTCAGCTCATTTTTGCTGGTAAACTTACAGGTGACAGGCATAGAACTGAAAAATTCACAAGTGGTCACATAAAGTATTGTGGTGATTTTGCTGAGAAGTGGGTGAAGACGGGCTATGCCGTTGCTTATACCAAGCCCGGGGCTATAGGTGTTACAGTCAGGATAATGGAGATGGGCGCTGTAGAGCCTTCTGAGCCAATGGAAAGGACGGATGAAAGCAAGCCAGTGGAGAAACCGAAGAATGTGGAGAAACCGGAGAATGTAGAGAGAACTGATGAGAAAAGTAAGAAGAAAACAAGAAGACCAAGAAAGAAAAAGGAGGTAAGTGATGAGGGCAAAGGAGATAAGAGCGATGAGTGAGGAAGATAGAGCAAAAGCTTTAGAAGAGATGAGAAGAGAGCTGATGCGTGAGCGTGGTACTGTCGCAATGGGAGGTACAACCAGCAATACCATGCGCATAAGGGAGATTCGAAAAAACATAGCAAGGATTCTCACAGTTGAGAAAGAGGTTCAACAGAAATGAGCGAGATATGTCCTGTCTGTGGACTGCCCAAGGAGCTGTGCATATGCGAGGAGATAGCCAAGGAACAGCAGAAGCTGAAGATAACAAAGACAAGGCGCAAGTATGGTAAACCTGTTACGGTTGTTTCAGGCTTCAGTGGAAAGCACATAGATATCCAGTCACTGACAAAGGAACTCAAGGCAGTTTGTGCATGTGGCGGAACTTTGAAGAACAGCGTCATAGAACTCCAGGGGGATCAGACTGAAAAGGCAAGGAAGTTTCTGGTTTCAAAGGGATATGAAGTGAGTATAGAGGAGGAAGCAAATGATAGGCGATTGCGCTGAGATAGATGTTTTTGGCCGCAAATTTGAGGGCAGGATTGTTGACGAGACAAAGAATATGTTTGTTCTCAGGGTTGATAGCAGAAGGGTTATGCTGCCAAAAGAGGTCTCTGTTATACAGGTGAAAGAAAAAGAAAAAGAAAAAGGAAAAAAGGAGATAATTGACGGCAAAACAATCAAAAAGAGAGTCTGGGAGAAAGGAGGGATTAAAGGATGTCAGAAAAAGTAGATGTAGGAATAGGATTGGGTACAAAAGTGCCTGCAGAGAGGTGCGAGGACCGGTTCTGCCCTTATCACGGCCATTTACGGGTTAGAGGTAAGGTCCTAGAGGGAAGTGTCATAAGCGACAGGATGGAGAGAACAGTGGTTGTAGAGTATGAGAGACTTTTCTATCTTAAAAAATATGAGAGATTTGAAAAAAGAAGATCAAAAACATCAGCGCACAATCCTCCGTGCATAAATGCAAAGGCTGGAGACAGGGTAAGGATAGCAGAATGCAGGCCCCTATCAAAGACGGTTGCATTCGTTGTTGTAGAGGTGATGGAATGAAGGGCGTTGCTGCAAGAGTAACGAGAGGTCTTTCAAGAGGCTCTTTAGTTCAATGCATAGATAACAGCGGTGCCAGAGCTGTTATGATAATCAATGTGCTGGGATACCATGGCACTCACAGAAGATATCCAGCTGGAGGTGTAGGAGATCTTGTTGTTGCTTCTGTTAAGAAAGGTAAGCCGGAACTGAAGAAAGAGGTTGTTAATGCAGTCATAGTCAGGCAAAAGAGGCCATACAGGAGACCTGATGGCCTTGTGATATCTTTTGAGTCAAATGCAGTGGTTCTAACAAACAACAAGGGGGAGTTGAGAGGAACAGCAATAAAGGGACCTGTAGCAAGGGAGGCTGCGGATAGATGGCCGACTATAGCAGCAGCCAGCACGGTGATAATATGAAGATGAAGATGAATAAGAATAAAAAAGTTAGAGCAAATGTTGACAGAAAGTTGAGAGAGCAGTATCATAAGAGAACATTTAGCGTGAGGAACGGGGATAGTGTCGAAATCTTAAGAGGCATATTTAAAGGTCAGAGCGGCAAGGTTAGCGAGGTGAAGGACGGCAAGCTCATAATAGAGGGCATAACCATAAAGAAGACAGATGGTACTGCTGTTCCTTTTCCAATTGAGCCCTCAAATGTTAAGATAACTAAACTTGAGATGAATGACAGCTGGAGAAGGGAGAAGCTTGGAGGTGAGCAGATTGCACGTTAAGAGAATGTCAGCTCCGAAAGGATGGAGAATAACAAGGAAGCACTACAAATGGGCAGTTGCTCCCAGTGCCGGGCCATACCCAAAGAAGGAGTGCATCCCGCTGGTGACCTTTCTCAGAGACTATGTAAAGCTCTGTGATAGTGCTAAAGAGGCAGAGAGAATCGTAGCAGGTAGAAATGTTCTTATTGATGGCAGGGTTATAACAGACCCAGCCTTCCCCCTGGGCTTGATGTGCTCTGTTAGCATTGGGGATCTTCATTATAGAATAACAATGGGTTATGATGGGCTAAAGGCCAATGTGACAGAGAGCGCTTTAACAAAGCTGGTCCGGATAAACAATATAAGGTGCGTAAGGGGAGGTGTGTTTCAATACTCAACACATGATGGAAGGTCCATTCTTCTGAAGGATAAAAGGTATGCTACTGGCACAACGCTCAAGATAGCCGTACCAGGGCAGGAGATCATGGAAGCATATGAGCTGAAAGAGGGAAACATGGCTCTCATAACAGGGGGCAGGCACATGGGCAAGGTAGCTAAGATAACAGGAACAAGGTCTCAATTGGGCTCTGTTTCAAATATGGTTACATTTGATGGTTTTGAGGTTCCATCTACGCTGGTATTTGTGCTTGGAGGAGAAAACTATGGCTGAAGTCATGATCATGAAACCCAGGCTTGCAAAGGTTACAGTTTCCATAAGCGTTGGTGAGGCAGGTGAAAGACTTGCTAAAGCAGAGCAGCTACTTGAGTTTCTCACAGCCAAAAAGCCAGCAAGGGGTTATGCGAAGAGCACTAACAGAGATTTTGGTATAAGGAAGGGTATGCCTATAAGCTGCAAGGTAACTCTGAGAGGTGCTGAAGCATATGATTTCCTTCAGAGGGCTATAAAAGCAAAGAGTAATACCCTTAAAGCAGGGAATTTTGATCGCATGGGAAATTTTTCGTTTGGAATAGCAGAGTACACAGATCTAGAGGGTATAAGGTATAACCCGGAGCTCGGGATGTTTGGCATGGACGTGAATGTGACCCTTGAGAGAATTGGATACAGGGTAGAGAGGAGAAGGATAAGGATGAAAAGCATTCCTGCAAAGCATAGAGTAAAGCGCGAGGAGTCAATAGCATTTGCCAGGAGTCTTGGCATAGAGGTGGTTGAATGAAGGTTAAGACAAGGCAGAAGGTCTATGGGAGAATAGATGGCTGTGTCAGGTGCGGTAGAAAGCGAGGCATTGTGCGCAGATATGGTATGCACCTTTGCAGGCAGTGTTTCAGAGAAATAGCACGCGATACAGGTTTCAAGAAGTACTGGTGATGGTGATAAAATGGAAATGAATCCGTTAACAAAAGCTCTTGTTGAGATAAAAAATGCGCAGACCGCTGGAAAAGGAGAGGTGGCTATAAAACCAACGTCAGATCTCCTTTTGGAAGTCCTTAAGGTCATGAAGGAGAGCAACTATGTGAGTGACTTTCAGACTTTAGATAATCACAGAGGCGGCATTGTTGTAGTAAAGCTGAACGGCAGAATAAACAACTGTGGTGCTATTACCCCCAGGTTTGCGGTTAAGGTGGATCAGATAGAGAATTTTGAGGCAAGGTATTTACCTGCAAAGAATTTTGGAAAGCTGATACTCACCACGGTCGGGGGTATAATGACAAATGAAGAGGCGAAGAAGAAGCACATGGGAGGCAGAGTCCTTGCATATGTATACTGAGATTGAGACGAGGAGGTGTGGTAAAAATGGTAAAAATTGCAAAAGTTGCAAAAATGGTTAGCGCAGAAATTGAAAGAGCCATTACAATCCCTGAAGGCGTAGAGGTTGAGCTGGAAGGTTCGATGATCCATATCAAAGGCAAAAATGGAGCGCTCTCAAGGGAGATAAGAAGAGGGTATGTGACGCTTGAAAAGAGGGAAAACAGACTCATTCTGAAGCCGGCAATAGACAAGAAGGATGCCGTCTCTTTAGTTGGTACATATGCAGCCCATATAAAAAATATGATAAGAGGGGTAAATGATAACTTCGAGTATAAACTCAAGGTTGTTTACGCTCACTTTCCTGTTAAGATAGAGGCAAAGGGTGACAAGGTAATAGTATCAAACTTTCTGGGTGAAAGAAGTCCGAGAGCCGCTCAAATTTTGGAGGGCGTCAAAGTTGAGGTATCAAAGGAAGAGATTGTGGTTAAAGGCATGGACAAGGAGAAGGTTGGTCAGACAGCTGCAAACATAGAAAAGGCTACCAAGATAAAGAAAAAGGACAGAAGGGTATTCCAGGATGGAGCCTACCTTGTGAGGAGGTCACAAAATGAGTAAGAGGTTCAAGCGTCAGGAGTGGTTCAGATACAAGCGCTTAGGCACTTCATGGAGAAGGCCAAGGGGTCATCACTCAAAGATGAGAGTGCATAAAAGATACAGACAGGATGTTGTCTCCATAGGGTATAGAAAAAAGAGAGCTGAAAGATACATGCATCCATGTGGACTGAAGGAGGTTCTGGTGAGCAATCCAGGTGAGCTCGAGGATATAGACCCGAGGATGGAGGTTGCAAGAATAAGGGGCTCTGTAGGAAAGAGAAAGAGGGCTGATATAGTAAGGATTGCAAAAGAAAAGGGTATAAGGCTCTTAAATGGAGGTTTAGAATGACAGACTTGAGAAACCATAGAAGAATGGCATCAGAGATATTGAAGTGCGGGGAATCGAGAGTGTGGATAGATCCTGATCGCACTGAAGATGTTGCCACCGCAGTTACAAGAGAAGACATCAAAAAGCTCATACACAGAGGGCTCATAAAAAAGAAAAGCTCTAAAGGTACCTCTAGAGCAAGAGCAAGAGAGATAGGGAAACAGAAGGAAAAGGGTAAAAGAAAGGGTTATGGGAGTAGAAAGGGCAGTGCAAATGCAAGGTATTCAAGGAAAACTTCATGGGTATCACGGATAAGGGCTATAAGGAGATATTTGAGAGCTCTTAGAGATTCTGGTGCTATTGATAGAAGGCAATACAGGATTTTCTATCGCAGAGCAGCTGGGGGCTCATTCAGAAACGTATCACACTTAAAAACCCATCTACAGATGGCAGGGATTGATTTAAAGGAGGAGAAATAATGCTGAAGAGAAGGAGGGAAGGCAGAACTGATTACAGGAAAAGGCTTAAGCTTTTATCATCTGGAAAGGTAAGATGCGTTATAAGGCTAACATCCAGACACGCAATTGTTCAGTTTGTTGAGTACAGAGAGCAAAAAGATTTTGTGCTTACAGGAGCAACAAGCAAAGAGCTATCTGGCTGGAACAGGAGCACTGCAAGCATTCCTGCAGCCTATCTGACAGGGTATCTTGCAGGTAAAAAAGCAAAAGCGCTCGGGATAGATGAAGCGATAGTTGATGCAGGTTTTGTTGACCCCAGAAAAAATGAGAGGCTCAGATGCTGCATAAAAGGGGTTATAGATAGCGGAGTAGAGATGCCATTTAGTTTAGAGTGCAATGATGATAGAATAAGGGGAAAGCACATAAACACAAATGTTGAGGAGCTTTTTAATAATGTGCTGAAGAGCGAGGTGAATGATGATAGATGATGCGGAAGAGAACAAAGAAGAGAACAAAGAAGAGAATAAAGAAGAGCAACTTAAAGAGGTAGAAGAACCTGTAGAAATCATAAAAGGCTGGGTTCCCAGGACAAGGCTGGGGCATCTGGTGAAAGAGGAAAAAATAAAGTCAATAGATGAAATACTTGAGAAGAACATAAAGATAAAAGAGCCCGAGATAGTAGATGCCCTCCTGGGGGAGTTAAAAGAAGACATAATAGAAATAAATATGGTTCAGCGCATGAGCGACAGTGGTAGAAGGACTCGCTTTGCGGTCACGGCACTGGTAGGAAATGGAAACGGATATGTGGGCATAGGTAGAGCCCATGCAAAGGAAGTTGGCAGTGCTATAAGAAAGGGAGTTGGAAGGGCAAAGCTGAACATAATACACACAGAGAGAGGCTGTGGTTCATGGCAGTGCGGTTGTGGTAGAGCGCACTCAGTTCCATTTGCTGTGACGGGTAAGAGCGGTTCTGCAGAGATAACAATACTGCCAGCACCGAGAGGTTTGGGAATTGTTGCCAATGATACCGCAAAAAGGGTTCTTGTGCTTGCTGGCATAAAGGATGCATGGACCTTTACCCAGGGTGAAACAAGGACAAAGGTTAACATGAGCTACGCTACATTCAATGCACTTAAGATGGTTGTTGGTACGAGAGGTGTAGCATGATATGCATTTTAAGGGTAAGAGGAAGCATCGGTGTTAGAAGGGATGTAAAAGAAGCAATGCGTTTTATGCATCTGACAAGAGTGAACCACTGCGTGGTAACGAATATGAATCCTACTTTAGAGGGTGCGCTCCATAAGGTAAAGGACTATGTGACATGGGGGGAGATAAGCACTGAGACTTTAGCAAAGCTAATTGAGGATAGAGGAAAACGTGCAGGAAACATCCCAATAACCAGGGAGTTCTTAAAGGAGCATGGTTTTGAAGATTTTCTCTCTCTTGCAAAGGCGATGGAGAATGGAGACACCCTTGATGGCATGAAGCCTGTTTTCAGGCTGAGTCCGCCGAGAAAAGGGTATGAGAACACAAAAAGGAGCTTTGCTGAGGGGGGCTCTCTCGGTAGAAGAGAGAATATGGATGAGCTCATAAACAGGATGGTGTGAAAATGCGCGATAGGACCAAAAAGATGAGAGGTTCTGGTACATTCGGTGAGGGTAAAAAGGGAGCAAGAGGTGGTGGAAGCAAGGGAGGAAGAGGAAAGGCAGGCCTTCACAAGCATAAGTACATCTATATGGTAAAATACACTCCCTACGCATATGGAAGGATTGGTTTCAAGAGCAAAACGAGAAGAGAAAAAAAGACAATAAATGTGTGCGATTTAAACAGGTTGTATCCTGATGCAGAGGTTATAGATTTGAAGAGCTCTGGTTACGACAAACTTCTTGGTAGTGGTAGAATGGAGCGAGCTGTAACCATTGTTGTTGATGAGTGCTCTGCAAGGGCAAGGGAAAAGATAGAGAATGCAGGCGGGAAGATTGTAAATGGCTGAGAAGAGCAGACTTTATGTCATAAAACCCGTTCTTAAATACCTGCCAGCTGTCAAAGAGCCTGATGAGCATGTTTCATTCTCAAGGAAGATGATATGGACAGCTTTAGTTGTTGTCATATACCTCTTTCTCTGTTATGTTCCAGTATATGGTTTGAGCGAGCGCTCCATAGACCTTTTTGCACAATTCAGAACAATAATGGCAGGTAATCAGGGCTCACTTATGCATCTTGGAATAGGGCCTATAGTCACAGCATCTATTATAATGCAGCTTTTTGTCGGGGCA
>WOYI011090587.1_pt1 | contig 11808 bp, 12 predicted proteins | sample 6423411 | NCBI WGS metagenome assembly WOYI01 (sample SAMN13441803, study PRJNA592873) | oil field metagenome | biome: oil field; feature: oil-well bore; material: oil-contaminated soil; isolation source: oil-contaminated soil from oil-well borehole | place: Germany: Wietze | collected 2016-10-18 ... | reverse complement strand
ATATTTTCCTCAAAAAACGTGCTGTGGAAGGAAGTGGATTGAGACGGCTAACGTAAAGTAGACACCGAAATCGGTGTATATCCTGTAATGCTGAGGTGTATCATTTGGCGCATTCTGGTTGTTAACTCTCTGTTTGTCTTGAATCTATCAAGTCGGAGGCAATGAGATGGCTATCGAAAGTACACCGCCTGCATCAACTCCCCCCAAGCTGCTCGATCAAGTCCGCGACAAGATCAGGGTTAAGCATTACAGCATCCGAACAGAAACGCAATACGTGCAATGGATAAGGCGCTTCATTCTGTTTCATGGCAAGCGCCACCCCAAAGAGATGGGGCCCGCCGAGGTTGAGGCGTTTTTGACCCATCTGGCGGTCAAGGGTGGGGTCTCGGCTTCGACGCAAAATCAGGCTTTGTCCGCGCTGTTATTTTTGTACCGCGAGGTGTTGGGAATCGAGTTGCCCTGGCTGGATGATGTGGTGCGTGCGAAGAAACCGCAACGTTTGCCGTCGGTATTGACGCGCGCTGAGGTGACGTCGGTGTTGGAGTGTATGGATGGCGTTTACGGCTTGATGGCGCGCTTGTTGTACGGTACCGGGATGCGCCTGATGGAGGTTTGTCGCTTGCGTGTGAAGGATGTTGATTTTGGTCAGCGCGAGATTTTGGTGCGTGAAGGTAAGGGGGCGAAGGATAGGGTGACGATGTTGCCGGATACGCTGGTGCAGCCCTTGCAAGCGTTTTTGGTGAGGCGTCGGCGTTTGTATGAAGAGGATTTTGGCAAAGGCATGGCGGAGGTGTTCTTGCCCGATGCGCTGGCGCGTAAGTATCCCAATGCGGCAACCGAATGGGCTTGGCAGTATGTGTTCCCCTCGGGGAGTTATTCGGTCGATCCGCGCAGTGGGCGTGAGCGTCGCCATCATATTGACGAGAAACTATTGCAACGTGCTATGAAGAAAGCGGTGGGTTTGTCGGGTATTACTAAACTGGCTACGCCGCATACTTTGCGGCATTCATTTGCCACGCATTTGCTGGAGGGCGGGTATGACATCCGCACCGTGCAGGAATTGCTCGGCCATTCCGATGTTTCCACCACCATGATCTACACCCATGTATTGAACAAGGGCGGACGCGGCGTGGTCAGCCCGTTGGATAGGTGAGGTATGGGCGACGCTAATCCCTGTATGTCCTGCGGCGCATGCTGCGCACATTTCCGCATCATGTTGCATAGTGATGAAGTCGAGCCGGTCGGTCGGGTGCCGCGTGCGCTGGTGAATCCTGTCGGTGCGGCTTTTTGCATGAAGGGCACGGATGTTTTTCCGCCGCGCTGCATCGCGCTGGAGGGTGAGTTGGGGCAGGTGGTGCGTTGCACCATCTATGCTGATAGGCCGCAGGTGTGCCGGGAATTCAATGAATACGAGCTGGACGGTATGCCGAACCCGAGTTGTTTCAAGCTGCGCGGGTTGGTGCCGCCAGCGGTCAGGCGCTAGGGAAACGTTGCCGCGAAGGTCGGAATCCAGGTTATTTTCAAATCCCCCCCGCAGTGGGAAGAAAACATGGGTTTGTCCGCATCGCGGCCTATTCTTTATTGCTGGATACCGGCCTCCGCCGGTATGACGGCCTAACGGATTGTCGGGGATGAATCAGTGTTTCGCTAGACGCCCAGCGACAGCCGCTGCGCGGTGATGAAGTCGCGTGTGTTGACGTGACGTACGAACCAGTCCGAGAACGGCCCTTCCAGATATTCCAGTAATGCCTTTTTGTCCCGCGTTTCCTGCCATTGTGCGATACGCGCATTCAGGCGCTCCAAAGCCTGGTCGTGGTCTTTCTTGTGCGTATCCAGCGGGCCGAACTGGGCGGCTTGCATGGCTTGCTCCTCTTTTGCGAATTGCTGTTGCAGGCTGGTGTGCATGGTGGTTAGCGCTTCGTTCAGCGCGCCTTCCGCTGCGTCGTTATCCAGCAGTTCCAGCATGGCCGCATGGGCTTGTACGAAGCGGCTTTGGTCGAACACTTCTTCATTCATCATTCGCCCCTTGCCTGGATATAGGCCGCGGTGACGAAATCCATGCTGCTGACGTGATTGACGAACCAGTCGCGCACGGCGTGTTCCAGCCAGCTGCTCAGGTCTTTGGCGTCGCGGGTGACTTTCCATTTTTCGGCGCGGGCGATCATGTCGGCCAGCACTTTGTCGTGCTCGCCCTTGTGCATGGGGTAGGGCGGGAACTGGACCGACAGCATGAGCTTTTCTTCCTCGGCGAAATGCAGGCGGGTGTGCTCCAGCAGGTTGTCCAGCATGGCATCCACTTGCGCGTGCTCCGCGCCCGTATGCAGCAGGTCGAGCAGATGTTTGCGCAAGGCGACGAACTCGGCGTGGTCGTTGTTCATGAAATCGATCGCAACGCGTGGGTAATTCAGCATGTTTTCCCTTTATGGCGGGGGTGATTACGGGGTGTAAGGCTGTATAATCCGCGCCCTATGCAGATTCTACGCGGCCTCCATTCTACGGATTTTCGACCTCTGGCGGTCACCATCGGCAATTTTGACGGGGTGCATCTGGGGCATCGGGCGATGCTGAAGGAATTGCGCGAGACCGCGCAGGCACGGGGCTTGCAGACGGCGGTGGTGACCTTCGAGCCGCATCCGCGCGAATTCTTCACCCCGCAGCAGGCACCGGCGCGGCTGACCAGTCTGCGCGAGAAACTGGAGCTGTTCCGCGAGATGGGCATGGATCGCGTGTATGTGTGCCCCTTCGACAAGGTGTTCGCGCAGAAATCGGCTAATGATTTCATCCTGACTTTGGTGGAATCGCTGCGCGCGCAGCATGTGTTGATCGGTGACGATTTTCGTTTCGGCTGCGGGCGTGGCGGCGACTTCGCGCTGATGCAGCTGGCCGGGAGGCGGCACGGCTTCGCGGTGAAGGCGATGCGTAGCGTGCTGTTCGACGGGGTGCGAGTTTCCAGCACGGCGATCCGCAATGTGCTGGCGGAAGGCAAGCTGGACATCGCGCGCGATTATCTGGGGCGGCCTTACAGCATCAGCGGGCGCGTGGTGCATGGCGATGCGATGGGACGCAAGCTGGGCTATCCCACGGCGAACATCCAGATGAAGCACAACCTGCCGCCGCTCAAGGGCGTGTTCGTGGTGCAAGTGCATTCGGACGGGCTGGGCGTGTTGCAGGGTGTGGCCAGTCTAGGCCTGCGCCCGACGCTGAAGCACGATGCGAAGTATGTGCTGGAAGTGCACCTGTTCGAATTTGAGCAGCAGATATATGGCAGGCACCTGCGCGTGGAATTCCTGCACAAGTTACGCGATGAGATGAAGTTCGACGGTTTGGAAGCGCTGACGCGGCAGATCGCGTCGGATGTGAATAATGCAAAGCAATGGTTTATCGATCATGAGTGAAGACAAAAAGAAATACCCCCTGAACCTGCCCGACACGGCGTTCCCCATGCGCGGCGACCTCGCCAAGCGCGAGCCGAAGATGCTGGAACAGTGGCAAGCACAGCAGCGCTACCAGCGCATCCGCAAGGCGCCTCATCCAAAGGGGAAATTCATCCTGCACGATGGCCCGCCGTATGCGAACGGCGCCATCCATCTCGGTCATGCAGTGAATAAGATCCTTAAGGACATCATCATCAAATCTAAGACGCTGGAAGGCTTCGACGCGCCCTATGTGCCCGGTTGGGATTGCCATGGCCTACCCATCGAATTGCATGTGGAGAAGAAGCACGGCAAGGACATCCCGCCTGCGGAGTTCCGCAAGTTGTGCCGCGAATATGCGGCGGAGCAGGTCGAGCGCCAAAAGAAGGACTTTATCCGCCTGGGTATTCTGGGAGATTGGGACAAGCCTTATCTGACCATGGACTTCCAGACCGAAGCGGACATCATCCGCGCGCTGGGTCAGATCCAGCAGAACGGTTACCTGTATCAGGGGCGCAAGCCGGTGAACTGGTGTCTGGATTGCGGCTCGGCGCTGGCCGAGGCGGAAGTTGAGTACGAAGACAAGACATCACCCGCCATCGACGTTGGTTTCGAGGTGAAAGACATCGAGGCGCTGGGTAAGGCGCTTGGCGTCTCGCTGCCCGGCAACGCGAAAGTATATGCAGTGATCTGGACCACCACACCGTGGACACTGCCCGCCAACCAGGCGGTGAGCGTGCATCCCGAATTTGAATATCGTCTGGCCAAGACCGACAAGGGTTATCTGCTGCTGGTAGGCGATCTGCTCGAATCTTGCGTGCAGCGTTACCAACTGGAAGCGGAAGTGGTCGGCGCTGGCAAAGGCAGCGCGCTGGAGAACCTGCCGCTGCAACATCCGTTCTACGACCGTATCGTGCCTATCATCTGCGGCGAACACGTCACGCTGGAAGCCGGTACCGGTCTGGTGCACACCGCACCTGCACACGGTGTGGACGACTATGTGGTCGGCCAGAGATACAGCCTGCCGGTGGAGAATCCGGTGGGAGACGACGGCAAGTTCATCTCGACCACGCTGCCGGTGGGTGAGACACCGCTGGCCGGTGTGTTCGTGTGGAAAGCCAACGACATCGTGTTGCAAGCGCTTGAAGCCAGCGGCCATCTACTGCATCAGGAAAAGATGAAGCACAGCTACCCGCATTGCTGGCGCCACAAGACACCCATCATCTTCCGCGCCACGCCACAGTGGTTCATCGGCATGGAGCAGGGCGAGGAAGGTGCGACCTTGCGCCAACTGGCCAATGATGCGGTCGCGGATACCCAGTTCTTTCCGGCATGGGGTCGTGCCCGTCTGGAAGGCATGATGAAGAACCGCCCCGACTGGTGTGTGTCGCGTCAGCGCAGCTGGGGTGTGCCGATGCCGTTCTTCGTGCACAGAGAGACATTGCAGCTGCACCCACGTACGCCGGAGCTGCTGGAAACGGTGGCGAAACGCGTCGAGCAGGAGGGTATCGAGGCCTGGTTCTCGCTGAACAGCGCGGACCTGCTGGGGGATGATGCCGCGCACTACCGCAAGCTGACCGACACGCTGGACGTGTGGTTCGATTCCGGTGTCACGCACTATGCCGTGTTGCGCAAGCGTAGTGAACTTGCCTATCCGGCTGATCTGTATCTGGAAGGTTCGGACCAGCATCGCGGCTGGTTCCAGTCCTCGCTGCTGACCGGCTGCGCTATCGATGGTCGCGCGCCGTACAAGCAGCTGTTGACGCATGGCTTCACGGTCGACGAGAAGGGGTACAAGATGTCCAAGTCGCGCGGCAATGGTATCGAGCCGCAGGATATCTGCAACAAACTGGGCGCGGACATGCTGCGTCTGTGGATCGCTTCTACGGACTATTCCGGCGAGATGTCGTTGTCGGATGAGATCATGAAGCGAGTCACCGACAGCTATCGCCGCATCCGAAATACCCTGCGTTTCCTGCTGGCTAACGTGAGTGATTTCGACGCGCAGCGTGATGCGATGCCGGTGGCCGAATGGCTGGAGATCGACCGCTATGCCTTGGCGCTGATGCAGAAGCTGCAGGACGATGTGCGCGCCGATTACGACCGTTACGAGTTCCATTTGGCGGTGCAGAAACTGCAGGGATTTTGTTCGGAAGAACTGGGCGGCTTCTATCTCGATATTTTGAAAGATCGTTTGTATACCGCAGGCGAGACCTCGACAGCACGCCGCTCCGCGCAGAACGCGCTGTACCACGTCACGCAGGGGCTGGCCCGTTTGATCGCACCTATCCTCAGCTTCACCGGCGAGGAAGTGTGGGCGACGCTGAACGGCGGCGACGAGGTGAGCGTGTTCGAACAGCTCTGGTACGAAATGCCGGATTCCGGCATGAGCGGCGAGCAGGTGAGCGCTTGGTCCAACATCCGCGCCGTGCGCGAACTGGTCAACAAGAAGCTGGAAGACCAGCGTGCCGCCGGTGCCATCGGTTCTGCCTTGCAGGCCGAGGTGGATGTGTATGCAGCGAAAGAGACCTTCGAACTGCTGTCGCGCCTGGATGACGACTTGCGCTTCGTGCTCATCACCTCGCGCGCCAACGTGCATCAGCGCGACGGCGAACTGGAGATCAAGGTCACGCCGAGCACGCACGAGAAATGCGAACGCTGCTGGCACTATCGCGACGACGTGGGCAGCGATGCCAACCATCCCACGCTGTGCGGACGCTGCGTGAGTAACCTGTTTGGTGACGGCGAGGCGCGTCAACATGCTTAAGCGCTGGCTGTTGCTGGCAGTCATCGTTATCGTGCTCGATCAGACGAGCAAGGCGGCGATCACCAGCCACTTCGTCTACGGTGAATCGTTCCCCATCACCTCGTTCTTCAATCTGGTGCTGGCGCATAACACCGGCGCGGCGTTCAGTTTCCTGAGTGATGCCGGCGGGATGCAGCGCTGGCTGTTCTCGCTCATCGCCGTCGCGGCCTCGGTGTGGATCGTGTGGCTGCTGCGCAAACATCAGGCCGAGAAGCTGTTCAGTTTCGCGCTGGCGTTCATCCTTGGCGGGGCACTGGGCAATCTGATCGACCGCATCGCCTATGGTTACGTGGTCGATTTTCTGGATTTTCACGCGGCGGGGTACCACTTCGCCGCTTTTAATGTGGCCGATGCGGCGATCACCCTGGGTGCGGGGCTGTTGATCCTGGATGGTTTTCGTGCTGCCCGTCACGTAAAAAAATAGCGCTATCTTTCTGTTCCATAACCAATCCTCCCGCCTGCGGTAAAAAATGCATATGCATTCTGCATGATAGGCATGCCTTCCTTTTTGTGTTCCAATCTCGCGATTGGTTCACATGACCTGGTGGGGGGGCTGGTGGAGATTCTCAAGCAAAATCTTGCGATCGAACCTGATCTGCAGAATTTTATCGAGTTCGTGCTGAAAAGCGTGAGCGATCTCGGGGGGAATGTGTTCGCCGCTTCTATCGCCGTCCTGGGTCTGCTGGAGCGTTTGCGTCATGCCGGTGCGGCGCTGGGTAATCCGATCCCGGTCAGCCTGTTCCTGCGGGAACGACATCTGGTCGTGCATTGGGGGCAGGGCGAGCAGGCCAGGATTGTGGCGCTGGCCAGAATGCCCACCGCGGAGCGGGTCGCCGAGTTGCGCAGCTTCATGGAGAATTCCGTCGCGCTGGTCGATCCCGAAATCCTGTTGCAGCGCAATATCGACATGAAGCGGCATTTCGACGAGGTGCGCGCGAATGCCGAGAGGGAGCTTGAACTGCTGCAGCAGTCCCTCAAACGAAGGCAGAACGAACTGCAGGAAACCCTCTACCTGGCCGAGACGGATGCGCTGACCGGCCTTTACAACCGGCGCGCCTTCGATGTGCGGCTCAGGCAGATCTTTCTGCACACCATGCGCCAGAAGAACGCCCCCGTCTCGTTGCTGTTCCTCGATCTCGATCATTTCAAGCAGATCAATGACGAGTTCGGCCATCAGGTCGGCGATCAGCACTTGGTCAGGATGGCGGACGTGTTGCGCAAGGTGATCCGGGAGGATGTGGATTTCGCCTTCCGTTTCGGCGGCGACGAGTTCGCCGTGGTGATCTATGCCGATTACCCGCAGGCGTGCGACAAGGCGAAACAGGTGCTGGAAATGATGTCGCACCGGGTCAGTATCGGTGTTTCCACCATCAACAAGGACACGACCGATGAACTGCTGCTCGAGGATTTTGTCCGCCGTGCCGACAATTCGCTGTACGAGGCGAAGCGACTGGGGCGCGGCCAGGCGCGGATTCACCAGTGCCCGAGCCAGCGCGCGGGGTCGTGTGCGGAAGGTTGTCCGGGGATGGCGTGTTGAAGGCTCACAAGGTGTTCGACAGCGCAGTGGATTGCAAGCTGTTGCACAGCAGTTCCACGCAGGATGAAAGTTCGCTGGTGCTGCTGCGCTCCAAACTGTTTGCCATCACCAACCGGCTCAACATACCGGATCACAAGCGCGAGAACATCATGCTGGTCGCGGCCGAGTTGGGCACCAACAATATCAAGCATGCCGGCGGCCGCGGTCTGATCCAACTTTGGCAGCAACCCGGCCCGGTACTGGACATCCTGTCGCTGGATTACGGTCCCGGCATCAACGATATGGGTCGGGCCGAGCAGGACGGATATTCGACCTCGAACACCTTCGGCAAGGGTTTGGGCGCTATCCGCCGCCTGAGCGACGAATCCTATTTCTACACCCAGCACAGATCCGCCAGCCAGATCCCCAAGTGGAGCGGCACGGTCTTTCTGGCCCGCTTCCATATCGGGCAGGACAAGACAAGGAAGCTGGGCAACGATATCGGTATCTATTCACGCTCGCTCTCCGATACCCGGCATAACGGTGATCGTATCTATCTGCAGCAGAAGGACGGCCGCTTGTGCTGGCTGCATCTGGACGGTCTCGGGCATGGTGCGGAGGCGCAGAATGCGACGGCCAACCTGGGGAAGCATGTCGAGCATCACACTGACATCGGCGCGATATTGCATGAAGTGGACCGGCAACTGGTTTCGACGCGCGGCGCAGTGGCGGCGATCTGCGAGATCGATACCGTGCGGCACGGATACCAGTTGCACGGGGTGGGCGATATGCATGCCAGGATCTACGAACAGGACGAGATGCAGCATTTCGGCTTCGCCCCCGGCATACTGGGCAGGGAACACCGGGCGACCAGCCCTGTTCGCGGTAAACTCGGCAAGCGCGCGGTGGTGGTGACGGCGAGCGACGGTATCCGGCGCAACTGGGATACCGGCAATTTCGTCGGATTGTTCAACCAGCATCCGCAATTGATCGCCTATACGCTGGGAAATATCATGGGGCGCATTTCAGACGACCAGTCGATCTGCGTTTCGGTTGTGGGAAAATAATCAGTAACTACTCAGGGAGATGAAATGGTGACCAGGAAAATCAGTAGCGAGAAGTTGAAAGAGCTGTTCGGACTCAAGATCAGCGGCATCGCACCTGAACTGGAAGCGTCCGGGATCAAGTACTTCTGTGGCGACCAGCGCCTGATGGATCCAGAGGAAGTCGCGGATATCAGTCTTGAATTCGAGAGTCTGGTCGTCTCGTTGCTGGGTTCCAAGGATCCGACCGATATTCAGTCGCCGGAATTCCATGCGCTTGAGTTCTTCTTCGGTAGTCTGTCGCAGCAGGTACTGATGCGCGGCGGCCATGTGGAAGATGTGGTGCGTTACACCCAGTCGCTGCAGCTTGGCTTGATCGATGCGCTGTCCAAAGCGAGCGGCATCCCGTTCAGCGAGTCGCGCACGGTTTTGCTCTATTTCACCGGGATATTCAACGAACTCATCATGGCCGTGTTCCGCGCCTACCTTGAAGAGCGCGAGAGCACCATGCAGGCCCAGCAGGCGGAGATACGCGAGACCGCGACCCCCATCACCGAGATATGGGACGGCGTGCTGACCTTGCCCATCATCGGCACGCTTGATTCGAGCCGCACCATGCTGGTGATGGAAGCGCTGCTCAACCGCATCGCAAAAGATCATGCCAAGGCGGTGGTGATGGATCTGACCGGCGTGAAGAGCATCGACTCGCAGGTTTCGCACCACCTGATCCAGATGGTGCGTGCCGTGCAACTGATGGGCTCGGACGCGATCATCACCGGCATCCATCCCGAGATCGCCCGTGCGCTGGTCAGTCTGAATATCGATTTCAACAACATCACCACGCGCGCCAGTATGTCCGACGGGCTCAAGGAAGCATTCTCGCGCATGGGGATCACCGTCTCCCACTGAAGATGTCGATTCCCGGATTACACCTGACGCAGATCGGGCGCGGTGATTTTTTGCTCGATCCGTCGCGAAGTCTGAATACGCGCAACGGCGATCAGTTGGTCGAAACCATCGCGGCGCGCCTGTTGCAGGCGCGGGCCGCGCGTCTGTATTACGACCTCTCCGACCAGTCGCTGATCGATCCGGTGTATTACGCATGGCTGGATATGCTGGCCCGTGCCATGCAGGCGATCAACGTCAGGATGATCTGCATCCAGATGCAGCCCACCGCAGCCTTTGCCCTTTCCCGCTTTTTGCAGGAGAAACCCCGGTTCGAAACTGCCCTCGACATCGACGGCTGGCGCTGACAGCCCCCGTTTGCGGTAACATTCGCAGCTTCCCGTAACACTATTCAAGGATCATCCATGCAAATCCTGCTCGCCAATCCGCGCGGCTTCTGCGCCGGTGTCGACCGCGCCATCGAGATCGTGGAACGCGCCATCGCGCTGCACGGGGCACCCATCTATGTGCGTCACGAAGTGGTGCACAACAAGTTCGTGGTTGAAGGGCTGAAAGCCAAAGGTGCGATTTTCATCGAGGATCTGCAGGATGTGCCGTCCGGTAGCATCCTCATCTTCAGCGCGCACGGCGTGCCGCAATCCGTGCGCCAGGAAGCCGGGGCGCGCAACCTGACCGTGTTCGACGCCACCTGCCCGCTGGTGACCAAAGTCCATCTGCAAGTCTCGCGCCTGCACGGGCAGGGCAAAGAGATCGTGATGGTCGGCCACAAGGGCCACCCAGAAGTGGAAGGCACCATGGGGCAGGCAGAGGGCGGCATGTATCTGGTCGAATCGCCCGCCGATGTGGAAAAGTTGCAAGTGGCGGATGAGCAGAACCTGGCTTACGTGACGCAGACCACGCTGTCGGTGGACGATGCCAGCACCATCATCGCCGCCCTCAAGGCGCGCTTCCCGGCCATCACCGGCCCCAAGAAGGACGACATCTGCTACGCCACGCAGAACCGTCAGGATGCAGTGAAGCTGCTGGCCCAACAATGCGACCTGGTCATCGTGGTCGGCTCCCCGAACAGCTCCAACTCCAACCGCTTGCGCGAAGTCGCCCGGAACATCGGCGTCACCGCCTATCTGGTGGATAACGCCAGTGAAGTGCAGGTGGAGTGGTTGCAAGGCAAGCAAAGCATCGGCATCAGTGCTGGCGCATCGGCCCCTGAAGTGCTGGTCACTGAAGTGATCGCCCGTCTGCAGGAACTGGGAGCGGGGGAGGTGAGGGAACTGGAGGGGATTGAGGAGAATGTGGTGTTCCCGATTCCCAAGTCGCTGAGTGACTGAATTGAGTTTTGCGAAAGCATAAAAAAACCCCAAGCAGCGTTCCAACTGCTTGGGGTTTTTATATTGGGTTGCTTATTGCATCAGTCGCCAGTTTGTCCGATTTCCTGAAAATGTAATGCCGGCCCCCGGTTTGAAGAAGCATTGCCAGTCACATGGTTTTCCGTCCTTCTTGGGGATTTCGGGTGTTGGATTGGTGGAGGTGACGACCTCGACTATTGGATGTCCCTCAATGTAAAGAATGTTTACGCCGACGATGGGGGAATCATATTTAATCCCGGAAAGATTGTTAATGGCACAACCGGTTTGATAGTCGAAGATATTGAGCCAGCCGTAGCCGCCCGGCGAACAAGCCGTACTCAGCGGAACAATCGAGGGTGCCAAAAGCGTGCCTTGCACCAGTTGCGCATCAATGTTTACGCGTTCCTTGGTATCAGGGAAATCAACATACCAGCCACGGCCTGAAAAGCCATCGCATGCCGTGGTTGAGGTGGTGCGCGTGGCTGTGCTGCTGCTGTTGATTAAGGTGCGCTTCACCAGGGAAGTTCGGGCATTGTTCAAGGTGGTGGCCGTGTTGTCGTCCATGATCGCGTACTGGCTCTGTACCTGGGTTGTGCTAAGGTCGCTGACTTCCAGATACTTGCCAGTGCCTATGAAGACAACTCGATTGTTATTGATCTGCCCCAATACGGGCGAGGTGGTGATGGGTTGCGGATCTGTACCCGCCGCATCGGAAAACAGGGTGGCAAATAATATGGCTTCACCATTGCCAACTGTGGCGGTCGTCGCACTATTAATG
>WOYI011520544.1_pt1 | contig 11817 bp, 14 predicted proteins | sample 6423411 | NCBI WGS metagenome assembly WOYI01 (sample SAMN13441803, study PRJNA592873) | oil field metagenome | biome: oil field; feature: oil-well bore; material: oil-contaminated soil; isolation source: oil-contaminated soil from oil-well borehole | place: Germany: Wietze | collected 2016-10-18 ... | reverse complement strand
AGAAAGCCGATCGTGGTCAGCCATTTCTGGTCCGGCCCGACCAGCAGCGCGAGGTCCTTGGTCATGAACCCGTCCTCGACCGCCTGCACGGTGACCCTTTCCAGCGTCTCGGCAAAGCGCGCCAGCTCGGCATTGCCATCCAGCTTGGCGCGGTGCCTCAGCCCGCCCGTCCAGGCGAAGATCGACGCGATGGAGTTGGTGGAGGTTTCCTTGCCGGCCTGATGCTGGCGGTAGTGGCGCGTCACCGTGCCATGCGCCGCCTCCGCCTCGACCGTCTTGCCGTCGGGCGTCATCAGCACCGAGGTCATCAGGCCGAGCGAGCCGAAGCCCTGCGCCACGGTGTCCGACTGCACGTCGCCATCGTAGTTCTTGCAGGCCCAGACATAACCGCCCGACCATTTCATCGCCGAGGCGACCATGTCGTCGATCAGCCGGTGTTCGTAGGTGATGCCCGCCGCCTTGAATTTGTCCGAGAATTCCTCGTCGAACACCTTCTGGAACAGATCCTTGAAGCGGCCGTCATAGGCCTTGAGGATGGTGTTCTTGGTGGAAAGATAGACCGGCCAGCCCTTGACGAGGCCGTAATTCATCGAGGCGCGGGCAAAGTCGATGATCGAATCGTCAAGGTTGTACATCGCCATCGTCACCCCGGCCGAGGGCGCGTCGAACACGTCGCGCTCGATCACGGTGCCATCCTCGCCGACGAACTTGAGCGTCAGCTTGCCCTTGCCGGGGAAGCGGAAATCGGTCGCGCGGTACTGGTCGCCGAAGGCATGGCGGCCGACGACGATGGGCTTGGTCCAGCCCGGCACGAGGCGCGGCACGTTCCGGCAGATGATCGGCTCGCGGAAGATCACGCCGCCGAGGATGTTGCGGATCGTGCCGTTCGGGCTCCGCCACATCTGCTTGAGCCCGAATTCCTCGACCCGCCCCTCGTCGGGCGTGATGGTCGCGCATTTCACGCCGACGCCGTATTGCTTGATCGCCATCGCCGCGTCGACGGTGATCTGGTCGTCGGTGCGGTCGCGCTCCTCGATGCCGAGGTCGTAATATTTCAGGTCGATGTCGAGATAGGGCAGGATCAGCTTCTTCTTGATGAAGTCCCAGATGATCCGGGTCATCTCGTCGCCGTCGAGCTCGACGACGGGGTTGGTTACCTTGATCTTCGACATGATCTTCTCCGGTTGAGGACAGATGTGCTGGCGCCGTCATAGCCGAATATCCGGGGTGTGGAAAGATGGTATGCGATAGTATACCGCAAGAGCCCCGTTCCCCCGCGGAGGCAACGTGCTATGAACGGACCATGAGTGTCAGGGGCTTCCTCGTCCGTCTCGGACTGCTTCTCTGTCACGTGCCGCTTCCGGCCGGCGCCGAGGGGATCGCGCTGCCCGGCCTCGCGGTCGGGATGCAGCGCGTGACGCCGGTGCTCTTCGTCGACCGCGCGGCGGGGCCGAATGAGATCGCGGCGATCCGCAAGCGCATCGCGACGGCGGAGCGGGCCGTCGACGCGGCGTTCGGCGGGCTTCGCGCCTCGATCTCGGCGGCGGTGACATTCTGCTCGGTCCAGCTTCCGCCGCCGCTCGCGAGGTTGTGAAGCACCGGCTGCGCCCGGTCGCTCATCCGACCTTGGCGGCCCTTGCGGCGCGCGCCCGCTTCAGCCGCGCCTCGAGCATTTCCCGGGCCTTGGCTTCCGACCGCTGGGCGCGGATGGCGGCCATGTAGGCTTCCTGCAACGCCGAGGAGGAGGCCTCGATGATCTTGTTGATATCGTTGACCAGCGCCTCGTCGCCGGTCTCTTCCACCGCCTTCAGCACGTCAGCGGCGAGTGCTATGGCGAGTTCTTCGGTCGTTGGCATGGGTGTGCTACCGCGTCTGTTCGCCGAGGCGCCGGCGGACATAGTCCTGAACCGTCGCGATCATCGGGGCCATGTGCTCTTGCTCGTTCTCGAAGAAATGGCCGGCGCCCTCGACCTGCTCGTGGGTGACGGTGATGCCCTTCTGCTCGCGCAGCTTGGCGACGAGGGTGGCGGTGTCCTTCGGCGGCGCCACGCGGTCGGCGGTGCCGTTGATGATCAGGCCCGAGGAGGGGCAGGGGGCGAGGAACGAGAAGTCGTACATGTTGGCCGGCGGCGCCACCGAGATGAAGCCGGTGATCTCGGGCCGGCGCATCAGAAGCTGCATGCCGATCCAGGCGCCGAAGCTGAATCCCGCGACCCAGCAATGCTTGGAATTGGGGTTCATCGCCTGCAGGTAGTCGAGCGCGGAGGCGGCGTCGCTGAGCTCGCCGATGCCCTGGTCGTATTCGCCCTGGGAGCGTCCGACACCGCGGAAGTTGAAACGCAGCACGGTGAAGCCGAGTTCATAGAACGCATAGTGCAGCCGGTGCACGACGCGGTTGTTCATCGTGCCGCCGAATTGCGGATGCGGATGCAGGATGATCGCGATCGGCGCGTCGAGCTGTTTTTGCGGATGGTAGCGGCCTTCGAGACGGCCTTCGGGGCCGGCGAAAATGACTTCGGGCATCGCCTGTCTTCTCTTTGCGGGGGCCGCTCACATCAATTCTGGCCAAGCCATTCTTGACGATTTTGCTCAGGCACCCTAGAACTGTTCTAAATACCGGCGCGTGCCGGTGACCGGGTGGACAGGAGTTAAGCGCCCTGCCGCCGGTCGTCAATGTCTTTGCGGGGCAATTGTCCATGAAACTCTCGACCAAGGGACGCTATGCGATGGTGGCACTCGCCGATCTGGCGACGGTGCGCGACGATCAGCTGACCTCGCTGGCCGAGATCTCGCGGCGCCAGGACATCTCGCTGCCCTATCTGGAACAGCTCTTCGTCAAGCTGCGGCGGGCGGGGCTGGTCGAATCGGTGCGGGGGCCGGGCGGCGGCTACAAGCTGGCGCGCGATCCGGCCGCGATCCGGGTGAGCGAGGTTCTGGAAGCGGTGGACGAGACGGTGAGCGCCCTGCACACCGGGGCGGGCGCCTCGGGCGGCGTCTCGGGCAGCCGGGCGCAGTCGATGACCAACCGGCTCTGGGAAGGGCTTTCGGCGCAGGTCTACGTGTTCCTGCACCAGACCCGGTTGTCCGACGTGATCGGCAATACGCTGAAACCCTGTCCGGCGGTGCCGGCCCTCTTTCAACTGGTGGACGAATGAGCGGGCGCGCCTATCTCGACTGGAACGCGACGGCGCCGCTGCGGCCCGAGGCGCGGGCGGCGGCGGTCGCGGCCCTGGACGCGGTCGGCAACCCCTCGTCGGTCCATGCCGAGGGCCGGGCGGCGAAGGCGATCGTCGAGGCGGCGCGCGAGGACGTGGCGCGGCTCGTCGGCTGCCGGCCGGCGGAAGTGGTCTTCACCTCCGGCGCCACCGAGGCGGCCGGCGTGCTGGCCGGATTGCCGGCCGGGCACGATGTCTATGTCGATCCGACCGCGCATGATTGCCTCATCGTCCATTGCCGGATGGACGGGGGGGCGGAAAGCGGCCATACGCTGGCGATGGGCCATGCCAACAGCGAGACCGGCGTCATCACCGAGCCGCCGGCGAAGGGCGCTGACGGCTACGCCTTCGGCGCGCGGCGGGCGGACTGGCTCCTGCTCGACGTGGTTCAGGCGGTGGGGCGCGTGCCCTTCGCCTTTTCCTGGTCGGGTGCCGATTTCGCGCTGGTCTCGGCCCACAAGCTCGGCGGGCCGAAGGGCGTGGGCGCCCTGATCCTGCGCGAGGGGCTCGGGATCGCCCCGCTCCGGCCTGGCGGCGGGCAGGAGCAGGGCCGCCGCTCCGGCACCGAGAATGTCGCCGGCATCGCCGGGTTCGGTGCCGCGGCGCGGGCGGCCTTGCGCGATCTCGACGACGGCGTCTGGGCCGGCGTCGCCGCGTTGCGCGACCGTCTGGAAGGCCGGATCGCCGACGGGGCGCCGGAGGCGGTGATCGTCGGGCGCGACCTGCCGCGGCTGCCCAATACGAGCTGCGTCCTGACGCGCGGCTGGAAGGGCGAGACCCAGGTCATGCAGATGGACCTGGCCGGCTATGCGATCTCGGCCGGCTCGGCCTGTTCGAGCGGCAAGGTGCGGGCGAGCCGGGTGCTCGGCGCGATGGGATATGACGAGACTGCGGCGGGCTCGGCCATCCGCGTCTCGATCGGGCCGTCCACGACGGCCGGGGAAATCGACGGGTTCGCGGCCGCATGGCTCGCCCGGTATCGGAAGTTTCGCGCGAAGGCGGCGTGAGGAATATCAGGCAAGGCATTGATATGACGAAAAAAAAGACTATGGCAGCCAAGATGGACGAGCTTGACGTGCGCGACGGTGTCGACCGCGAGACGGTCGAGACCGTCCAGAGCATGGGCGCCTACAAATACGGCTGGAACACCGAGATCGAGATGGAATACGCGCCCTTGGGCGTGAACGAGGACATCGTGCGGCTGATCTCGGCCAAGAACCAGGAACCGGACTGGATGACCGAATGGCGGCTCCAGGCCTTCCGCCGCTGGCAGGAGATGGAGGAGCCGCGCTGGGCGATGCTTCGCTATCCCGAGATCGACTACCAGTCGCAGTATTACTACGCCCGGCCGAAAAGCATGGACGAGAAGCCGAAGTCGCTCGACGAGGTCGATCCGAAGCTTCTGGCCACTTACGAAAAGCTTGGTATCCCGTTGAAGGAGCAGATGATTCTCGCGGGCGTCGAGGGTGCGGACGAGGCCCCGGCGGATGCCCGCAAGGTCGCCGTCGATGCGGTCTTCGACAGCGTTTCGGTGGGCACGACCTTCAAGGCGGAACTGGCCAGGGCCGGGGTGATCTTCTGCTCGATCTCCGAGGCGATCCGCGAACATCCGGAACTGGTGAAGAAATACCTCGGTTCCGTCGTGCCGCAATCCGACAACTTCTTCGCGACGCTCAATTCGGCGGTCTTTTCCGACGGTTCCTTCGTCTACATCCCGCCCGACACCCGCTGCCCGATGGAGCTTTCGACATATTTCCGCATCAACGCCGAGAATACCGGCCAGTTCGAGCGGACGCTGATCATCGCCGACAAGGGGTCTTACGTCAGCTACCTCGAAGGCTGCACCGCGCCGAAGCGCGATGTGGCGCAGCTTCATGCGGCGGTGGTGGAGATCGTCATCCTCGAGGATGCCGAGGTGAAATATTCGACGGTGCAGAACTGGTATCCGGGCGACGAGGACGGCAAGGGCGGCATCTACAACTTCGTCACCAAGCGCGCCGATTGCCGGGGGGATCGCGCCAAGGTGATGTGGACGCAGGTGGAGACCGGCTCGGCGATCACCTGGAAATACCCCTCCTGCATCCTGCGCGGCGACGATGCGCAGGGCGAGTTCTACTCGATCGCCATCGCCAACAACATGCAGCAGGCGGATACCGGCACCAAGATGATCCATCTTGGCAGGAACACCCGCTCTCGCATTGTTTCAAAAGGGATTTCCGCCGGAATGGCACAGAACACCTATCGCGGTCTCGTGTCGATGCACCCGAAAGCGAAGAACAGCCGGAACTATACCCAGTGCGACTCGCTTCTGATCGGCGACAGGTGCGGCGCGCATACGGTTCCCTATATCGAGGTGAAGAACAACTCGTCCCGCGTCGAGCATGAGGCGACGACCTCCAAGGTCGATGACGACCAGCTCTTCTATTGCCGCTCGCGCGGCATGGACGAGGAGGAGGCGGTGGCGCTCGTCGTCAACGGCTTCTGCCGCGAGGTGTTGCAGGCGTTGCCGATGGAATTCGCGATGGAGGCGCAGAGCCTCGTGGCGATTTCGCTGGAAGGGAGTGTCGGGTGAGACGATTTTCCGAGCAAAAAATCGTTCGAATTTCCGGTGAAAATTCGGGCGCGGCGCGGATCGCGGAAGGAGAGGTTTCATGATCATCACCACCACCCCCTCCATCGAGGGCCAGAAGATCACCCGCTACCACGGCATCGTCACCGGCGAGGCGATCCTCGGCGCGAATATCTTCCGCGATCTTTTCGCGCAGGTCCGCGACATCGTCGGCGGCCGCTCGGCGGCCTATGAGCAGGAGCTCGGCCGGGCGCGCGAAACCGCGCTTCGCGAGATGGAGGAGCGGGCGGCGATGACGGGCGCCAATGCCATCGTCGGCGTCGACCTCGACTACGAGGTGATCAACAACATGCTGATGGTCTCGGCCTCCGGCACGGCGGTGAGCCTGGGATGAGCAGGGGCGCGCCTCGCATCGTGACGACCGGCAGCGGCGCGGCGGCGGCGGCCCGTGCTGCATTGCGGCGGATTGATGACGGCGAAGCCGCGAAAATCCCTTCTTTCGGGTCCGAATTCCGCCTCAAATCGCCGTCAGGTTGCACCGCGAAGGGGAAACTTCCGGGGCCGTGCCATGACCGTCAGGGTCGATCAGAAGACGATTTTTTCAGAACGGCTGAAGCGCATTCAGTCGGGCAAGCAGTACGAGCATGCCGACGTGATCGGGCACGCGACCCAGAAGCGCTACAACAGGATCTTCGGCAAGAAGAACCAGAAGCCCAAGCGCACCTTCGCCGACAAGATGATGGTGCTGATCGCCTTTCTCTGCGGCATGTCGTCGGTCCTCGTCGGGCGGGTCGCCTATTTCCATCTCGCGCAGCTCGACGGGTTGCCGCCGGCCTTCTACGATCTCGGCGCCCGCGGCATGGTGCTGTTTTCCTTCGTGCTGGCGATGGTCCTTGTCGTGATCTTCCACCTGTCGAACCGGGCGCGGATCCAGGCGCTGATCGTCGGCTGCGTGGTGATGCATTACGGCGAGGCGGCCGTCGCCTCGAACGCGCCGGAATTCTGGTCGCATCTCTTCTCGGCGGAATATGCCGCGACGATGGCCGAACAGGGCCGCGACTACCGGCTGACCCCGACCGGCTGACCCCGCTCCAATCCGAAATCCGTGTGGCCCGGGCCTTTGGCCCGCCGGCCGCCCTTGCTGTTTGAACGAGGAAAAAATGCTGGAAATCAAGAACCTGCAGGTCAAGCTTGAAGACGAGGACAAAGAGATCCTCAAAGGCGTCGACCTGACCGTCGAACCGGGCCGCGTCCATGCGATCATGGGGCCGAACGGCTCGGGCAAGTCGACGCTGTCCTATGTGCTGGCGGGCCGCGAGGGCTACACGGTGACCGGCGGGACGGTCGAGCTCGACGGTCACGACCTGCTCGACATGGAGCCGGAGGAACGGGCGGCGGCGGGGCTCTTTCTCGCCTTCCAGTATCCGGTGGAGATTCCCGGCGTCGGCAACATGACGTTCCTGCGCACCGCACTGAACGCGCAGCGCAAGGCGCACGGGCTTGAGGAAATGAGCGCCGGCGAGTTCCTGAAGCTCGTGCGCGCGAAGGCGAAGACCCTCAAGATCGACGCCGAGATGCTGAAGCGGCCGGTGAATGTCGGCTTTTCCGGCGGCGAGAAGAAGCGCAACGAGATCCTGCAGATGGCGGTGCTGGAGCCGACGATGTGCATCCTCGACGAGACCGATTCCGGCCTCGATGTCGATGCGATGCGGCTGGTCGCGGACGGGGTCAACGCGCTGCGCGACGCGGGCCGCGGCTTCGTCGTCATCACCCACTACCAGCGCCTGCTCGACCATATCAAGCCGGACGTGGTCCATATCATGGCCGACGGCCGGATCGTGAAGACCGGCGGGCCGGAACTGGCGCTCGAGGTCGAGAAGAACGGCTATGCCGGCATTCTGGCGGAGGTGGCCTGATGGCGGCGCCGATGCGGAAGGACGAGGGCAGGGCGGCTGCGACCGAGGCGCGGATCGCGGCGCTGGACCTGCCGAAGGGCGGGTTCTCGGGCGCGGCGCGGGCCGACGCGCTGGCGCGGTTCCGGGCGATGGGTCTGCCGGGCCGGCGCGACGAATACTGGAAGTACACCGATCCCGCCCCGCTCAATGCCGTGGCGGCGCCGGACGCGGCGGTCTTCGCGGCGGACGAAGCCCCGATCTTCGGCGCGGTCGACCGGCTGACGCTGGTCTTCGTGGACGGGGTCTTCGACGCCGATGCCTCGGACGATCCGGCACTTGCCGGGGTGGAGATCACCCGGCTGGCAGAGGCGGCGCGGAGCGATATCCATTGGGCGCAGGAGCTTTACGGCGTGCTCGAGGCGCGGGGCCAGTCGCCGGTCGCGCGCCCCTTCGCGGCGCTGAACACGGCCGCGGCGACGGACGGCGTGCTGATCCGGGTCTCGGGGGCGGCGGCGAAGCCGGTCCACCTCGTCTACCGCCACGGCGCGCCGACCTCGGACGCGATCCTGCATCACTGCGTGAAGGTGGAGCCGGGCGCCGAGCTCACGCTTCTCGAAAGCGGGCCGGCGGCGGCGCGGTTCAACAAGGTGCTCGAGGTCGATATCGCCGAGGGCGGGCGGTTCCATCACGTCCGCGCCCAGGGCCGCGACCATGAGCGCCGGGCGATCACCCATGTCTTCGCCCGGGTGGCGGAAGGGGCGCTCTTCAAGTCCTTCACGCTGACGGCGAACGGCGAGATGACGCGCAACGAATGCGTGATCGAGATCGCGGGCGACGACGCGGTGGCCCATGTCGCGGGAGCGGCGCTCGGCGACGGCCGGACGCGGAAATTCCACCACGACGACACGGTCTTCGTCACCCATGACGCGGTCGGCGGCGAAAGCCGGCAGGTCTTCAAGAAGGTGCTTAAGAACGGCGCGACCGGGGTCTTTCAGGGCAAGATCTTGGTCAAGCCCGGCGCCCAGAAGACCGACGGCTACCAGATCAGCCAGGCGCTGCTTCTCGACGAGGACAGCCAGTTCCTCGCCAAGCCCGAGCTGGAAATCTATGCCGACGACGTGCAGTGTTCGCACGGCTCCACCACCGGGGCCATCGACGAGACGGCGCTTTTCTATCTGCGCTCGCGGGGCGTGCCGAGGGAGGAGGCGACGGCGCTGCTGATCCTCTCCTTCCTCGCCGATGCGATCGCCGAGATCGAGGACGAGCGGCTCGCGGCCGACATCGTCGCGCGTCTCGAAGCCTGGCTCGCGCGCAGGAAGCGCTGATGGCGGTCACCGACGATATCGTCGCGACCTATCGCGGGCCGACGGCGGTCGCGCGCCGGATCCTCGCGGGCGAGCGGCATGAGGCGCGGGCGCTCGCCTATCTGCTGGCCGCGCTGATCGTGGCCTATATCGCGCTCTGGCCCGCGCTGTCGCGCACCGATGTGCTGGCCGGGCCGGACGGGCCGGTGCCGATGACCCAGCGCATGGTCGCGGCCTTTCTCGGCACTCTGGCGCTGCTGCCGGTCTTCTACCTGGTCGCGGCGCTGAGCCGGATCGTGGCCGGGCTCTTCGGCGGGCGGGGCAGCTACTTCTCGGCACGCCTCGTCCTTTTCTGGGCGCTTCTCGCCTCGACGCCGCTGATGCTTCTGCGCGGTCTCGTCGCGGGCTTCATTGGGCCTGGGCCGCAGCTTTCCGTCGTCAGCGGCGCGACCTTCGCGGTCTTCCTGTGGTTCTGGTTCTCCGGCCTTCGGGTGGCCGAATTCGGGGGTGAAGCGTGAGCGGGCTGGTCGATCTTCTCGGCGATCTCGCGCGCCAGACCTTCCGCGATCCGCAAGGGGCGGCGCGGCGGCTCATCGCCATCGACCCGCCGATGGAGGCGCGCTGGCTCGCGCTTCTCCTCGTCGGTGTGCTCGCCGTTCTGGAGACGCGGCTGGCGTTGCTGGCGATGCCGGTGGGCGATCCCTCTCCGGTCTTCGCGGTCGTGGCCGATCCCTGGATCGGCGTGCCGGCGCAGATCCTGTCGCTGGCGCTGGTCGCGATGGCGATCGCCGGGATCGGCCGCATGTTCGGCGGGGCAGGGCGGTTCGCCGATGCGCTCTTGCTCGTCGTCTGGCTGGAATTCCTGCTGACGCTGGTGCAGGCGGTGCAGATGGTGGTGATGTTCGTGATGCCGCCGCTCGGCACGCTTCTGGCGCTTGCCGCGATCGGGCTTTTCCTCTGGCTCATGGTGCAGTTCATCGCGGCCCTGCACGGGTTTCACAGTCGCTTCAAGGTCTTCGTCGGCATGGTGGCGGGGTTCATCCTCATCGTGACGGCGATGGCGATGCTGCTCGCCGTGTTCGGCATCGTGGCCCCGGTCTAGAAAGGCATCCCATGTACGACGTCGAGAAGATCCGCGCCGATTTCCCGATTCTTTCGCGCGAGGTGAACGGCAAGCCGCTCGTCTATCTCGACAACGGTGCCTCGGCGCAGAAGCCGCGTGTGGTGATCGACGCGATGACGCGGGTCTACGAGCATGAATATGCCAACGTCCATCGCGGGTTGCACCACCTGTCGAATGTCGCGACCGACAGATACGAGGCGGTGCGCGGCATCGTCGCGCGGTTCCTGAATGCGCCCGACCCCGAGGAGATCGTCTTCACCACCGGCACGACGGAAGGCATCAACCTCGTCTCCTATGCCTGGGCCGCCCCCCGGATGGAGGCCGGCGACGAGATCGTGCTGAGCGTGCTCGAGCATCACGCCAACATCGTGCCCTGGCACTTCCTGCGCGAACGGCAGGGCGTGGGGCTGAAATGGGTGGAGCCGGAGGCGGACGGGTCGCTCGATCCGCAAAAGGTCGTGGACGCGATCGGGCCGCGGACGAAGCTCGTGGCCGTGACGCAGATGTCGAACGTGACCGGTACGCTCGTCGATGTCGCCGCGATAGCCCGTGGCGCGAAGGCGAAGGGCGTGCCGGTCCTCGTCGATGGCAGCCAGGGCGCGGTGCACCGGCCCGTGTCGATCCCCGAGATCGGCTGCGATTTCTACGCGATCACCGGGCACAAGCTCTACGGGCCCTCCGGTTCCGGCGCGATCTGGATCGCGAAGGCGCGGATGGCCGAGATGCGCCCCTTCCTCGGCGGCGGCGACATGATCCGCGAGGTGGCGCGCGACAGCGTCACCTACAACGACCCGCCGATGAAGTTCGAGGCCGGCACCCCCGGCATTGTCCAGCAGATCGGCATGGGCGTGGCGCTCGAATACCTCATGGCGCTCGGCATGGAGAATGTCGCGGCGCATGAGGCCGGCTTGCGCGACTATGCGCTGGAGCGGTTCAAGGGCCTCAACTGGCTCAACATCCAGGGCACCGCGCCGGGGAAGGGGGCGATCTTCTCCTTCACGCTCGAAGGCCCCGCCCATGCCCACGACATCTCGACCGTGCTCGACAGGAAGGGCGTCGCGGTCCGCGCCGGCACCCATTGCGCGATGCCGCTCCTCGACCATCTCGGCGTGACGGCGACCTGCCGCGCCTCGTTCGGGCTCTACAATACCCGGGCCGAGGTCGACACGCTGATCGAGGCGCTGGAGCTTTGCCACGAGCTTTTCGCCTGACCGGCGGCGTTCCACCTGAACGATGTGGGACTGGAAGGCCGCCGGCAAGCCGAAGGAAGGCAAGCCCTGCAGCGAGGAAGTCTTCACCCGGCCGGACGGCAGGACGCTCCATACCTGCCGTTCCACCAAGGGCGATTTCGCCCGGGCCGCGGATGTCGTGCTCTGCCACTCCTGGTTCGACGGGCATGCGAAGGACGGGCGGATCGCCATCGCGAGCTTCTTCGTGGTCCATGTCTGCCTTCTGACCATCGGCCACGGCTTTCGCGCGCATCTGCGCCCGATGCTCTCCGGCTTCGGGAAGATCGACCTGACGGCGCAGCAGGAGGCCTTGCTGGCGGCCAACGAACCCCGGCGGCTGCACCGCGAACCGCGCGATCCGGGCGTGACCGCCCGCAGTCGAAAGCCCGTTGCACGGCCCGCATCCCGCCGCTATAGAGCGGGGGCGCGGCACCCGTAGCTCAGCTGGATAGAGCGCTGCCCTCCGAAGGCAGAGGTCACAG
>WOYI011439296.1_pt1 | contig 11822 bp, 11 predicted proteins | sample 6423411 | NCBI WGS metagenome assembly WOYI01 (sample SAMN13441803, study PRJNA592873) | oil field metagenome | biome: oil field; feature: oil-well bore; material: oil-contaminated soil; isolation source: oil-contaminated soil from oil-well borehole | place: Germany: Wietze | collected 2016-10-18 ... | reverse complement strand
AACGGAATGTCATCCTCGAAGTCATTGAAGTTGCTGCCGCTTGCCGGTACAGCCGGTGCTGATTTACCTGCAGCGGCAGGCGCGGCACCATAGCCACTGTCACGCGGTGGAGCATCATTTGAACCCATGCCCGGGCTCATACCTTGCCGGCTGCCGAGCATCTGCATTGAGTCGGCAACAATCTCGGTGGTGTAGTTGGTGTGTCCGTCTTTTTCCCATTTGCGCGTTTTGAGCGATCCTTCGATGTACACCTGCGAGCCTTTTTTCAGATATTGACCTGCAATTTCAGCCAGCTTGCGGAAGAACACCACACGGTGCCATTCGGTGGCTTCTTTCTTTTCGCCCGTCCCTTTATCTTTCCACGTATCGGTGGTGGCCAGCGTGATATTCACCACGGCGTCACCATTGGGCATATAGCGCGATTCAGGGTCTTTGCCCAGGTTACCAACCAGAATTACTTTATTTACTGAAGCCATGGAGAGTCTCCTTGATGATGTTTTAAGTTAGCCTTGTTCGGCCAGTGGATTTTTTGCAGTCGCTGGCAAGCGAGGCAGAATAGGCTGCATGGTAATGGCGGCAGCCAGCCAAAGTGTGCTCATTCCGGCTGCAAACACAAATACGCTTTGCGGGCCAAAGTGCTTAGCTATCCAGCCACCCAACGCGCCACCCAAAAACAGGCCCAAGGCTTGCGTTGTGTTGTAAACGCCGAGTGCTGTGCCTTTTGCCCGTGGTGGCGCAACACGAGAAATCAATGAAGGCAGCATGGCTTCCAGCGTGTTGAAGGCGACAAAAAAACTGAGCAAGCCACCCATCACCACATAGAAATGATTGCCTTGCAAACCAAGTACCAGCAGTGTCAGCAGTAACAAGATAATGGCAGAAACAAACACCGTACGCAGTTTTTGGCGCTTTTCAGCGTAAATAATTGCCGGCACCATAAGCACAAATGAGATCAGTACTGCCGGCAAATAAACCTTCCAGTGCGAGGCCAGTGGTAAATCTCCTGTGCTGATCAATAAACCGGGCACCACGACAAACATCATCATCTGTGACATATGGAGGATAAAAATGCCCAGATTAAGCCGCAGCAACTGGGTATTCACCAACACTTCGCGCAATGGAACGCGTGGGCCGGGATGCGGTGGTGGTGGCTCAGGCACGAGATAAATCACGACTGCAATTGCTGTCAGCGCTAACACACCGGTCATCCAGAAAATGCCGCTCATGCCTATGGCGGCGTAAAGCACGGGTGCAATCACCAGTGAAAAAGCAAATACAAGGCCAATGGATGAACCTATCATCGCCATCACTTTGGTGCGATGTTGCTCGCGCGTTAAATCGGCTGCCAAGGCGGTTATCGCAGCGGAAATAGCACCCGCACCTTGCACAACCCGGCCCAAAATAGTCCAGTAAATATCCGTTGCCAGCGCAGCAACCACGGAGCCGATGGCAAAAACCAACAAACCCAAAATAATCACCCGTTTGCGCCCAAAGACATCTGACGCCATACCGAACGGAATCTGAAAAAACGCCTGGGTCAGGCCATAGGCACCCAAGGCAAGGCCCACCAGCGTGAGATTGTCTCCCCCTGGCAGCGTGTGGGCATGAATGGCGAACACTGGCAGAATCAAAAACATGCCCAGCATGCGCAAAGCAAAAATAGAGGCTAACGATACGCCGGCGCGCTTTTCCGCGCGGCTCATGGCGTCGGTTAGTTGGTCAGACATGGATGGGTCAGGTGAATGAATTATGTCGCGTATATTAGTACATTAACTGGTCGCCTTGCGGCCACTTTCGTTACGCTTTGGCCTACTACTTCATGGATACCATCAAAATTCGCGGTGCGCGCACGCACAATCTCAAGAATATCAACCTGGATTTACCCCGTAACCGGCTCACGGTAATCACGGGCTTGTCAGGCTCCGGTAAAAGCTCACTCGCGTTTGACACGCTCTACGCGGAAGGTCAGCGTCGCTATGTCGAATCGCTCTCGGCCTATGCGCGGCAATTTTTGCAGATGATGGAAAAACCGGATGTTGATTTGATTGAAGGGTTGTCTCCAGCCATTTCCATCGAACAAAAAGCCACTAGCCACAACCCGCGCTCTACGGTGGGCACGGTGACGGAAATTCACGATTATCTGCGCCTGCTGTACGCCCGTGCCGGCACGCCACACTGCCCGGATCATGGCTTGCCGCTGGAGGCAATGAGTGTGGCACAAATGGTGGACCATGCGCTGGCCCTGCCGACCGATACGCGCCTGATGATACTTGCGCCGGTTGTCGCTGATCGCAAAGGCGAGCAACTCGAACTGTTTGCCGAGTTGCGCGCGCAGGGTTTTGTGCGCCTGCGTGTGGATGGCGCGGTGTATGACATTGACAGCCTGCCCAAGCTAGCCAAAACCAAAAAGCACACCGTTGATGTTGTCATCGACCGGCTCAAGGTGAAGGAAGATCAACACCAGCGCCTGGCGGAAAGTTTCGAGACTGCATTGCGTCACGCGGATGGTCGCGCGCTTGCCGTGGAAATGGATAGCGGCAAAGAACATTTATTTTCCAGCAAATTCGCTTGCCCGGTTTGCAGCTACTCATTGCAGGAACTAGAGCCTCGTTTATTCTCTTTCAACAATCCGATGGGGGCATGCCCCTCATGTGACGGCTTGGGACAGATCCAGTTTTTCGATCCCCTACGCGTCGTGGCCTACCCACACCTCTCGCTCGCTGAAGGGGCCATCAAGGGTTGGGACAAACGCAACCAGTTTTATTTTCAGATGCTGGAATCCCTCGCTGCGCACTACAGCATAGATACCTCGGTACCTTTTGAAGGCTTACCAGAGAACCTCAGGAAAATTATTCTTTACGGCTCAGGTACTGAGCAGATCAAATTCAAATATCTGAGTGAAAAAGGCACCCGCTTTGAACGTAGCCACGCTTTTGAAGGCATCATCAACAGTATGGAGCGGCGCTACCGCGAAAGTGATTCGCTCAGTGTCCGGGATGACCTGGTTAAATATCTGAATCACAAACCCTGCCCTGAATGTCAAGGCCAGCGTTTGCGCCGTGAAGCGCGCCATGTATTCGTCGGCGGGCAAACCATTTCAGCGATCAGCCATCTCTCATTGGGGCAATGTCGTGATTTTTTTGCAGAGCTGACGCTGACCGGCCATAAAGCGCAGATAGCGGAAAAAATTCTCAAGGAACTCACCTCACGACTATCCTTTCTCATCAATGTCGGCCTCAACTATCTTTCGCTAGATCGTTCGGCGGAAACGCTTTCTGGCGGCGAGGCACAACGTATTCGATTGGCTTCGCAAATCGGCTCAGGCCTCACGGGCGTCATGTATGTGCTCGATGAACCTTCGATCGGCCTGCATCAGCGCGATAACGTGCGCCTGTTGGAAACGCTCATCCACCTGCGTGATCTGGGCAACACGGTGATCGTGGTCGAACATGATCAGGAAGCCATTGAGGCTGCCGACTATGTTGTCGACATCGGCCCGGGCGCAGGAGAACATGGCGGCGAAATTGTCGCCGAAGGCACGCCGCAGCAAGTGGCAGCGAACAGCGCCTCACTCACCGGCGCATTTCTGTCAGGCCGCCGCCGTATTGCCATCCCCGACTTGCGCACGCCGCCTGCCGCCGACCGCTGGCTGAAAATCATTAACGCCAGCGGCAACAATCTCAAGCAGGTGACCCTGGAAATTCCTGTTGGTTTATTCACTTGCGTCAGCGGTGTCTCGGGTTCGGGTAAATCAACCCTGATCAATGACACCCTCTACGCTGCTGCGGCACGCCATCTTTATGCGGCGACAACGGAACCCGCCACCTATGGCGAGATCACCGGTCTCGAATTTTTCGACAAGGTAATCAATGTCGATCAGTCGCCCATTGGCCGCACGCCGCGCTCCAACCCCGCGACTTACACAGGGTTATTAACGCCTATTCGAGAACTTTTCGCCGGTGTGCCTGCGGCGCGCGAACGTGGCTACGGGCCGGGACGTTTTTCATTCAACGTCAAGGGCGGGCGCTGCGAAGCCTGCCAGGGCGATGGCATGATCAAGGTGGAAATGCACTTTCTGCCTGATATTTTTGTCGCCTGCGATGTTTGCCACAGCAAACGCTACAACCGCGAAACACTGGAAGTTCGCTTTAAGGGCAAAACCATCCACGAAGTACTGCAAATGACGGTAGAACAAGCACGGGAATTTTTCGACGCCATACCGCTTGTTGCGCGCAAATTACAAACGCTGATAGATGTCGGGCTTTCCTATATTCAACTGGGACAAAGCGCTGTCACGCTATCCGGCGGCGAAGCACAACGCGTCAAGCTAGCGCTCGAACTCTCCAAGCGCGACACGGGCCGCACCCTGTATATTCTCGACGAACCCACTACCGGCCTGCACTTTCACGATATCGAAATGTTGCTTTCCGTGCTGCATCGTCTGCGTGACCATGGTAATACCATTGTCGTCATTGAACACAATCTGGATGTTATTAAAACCGCCGATTGGGTCATTGATCTCGGTCCGGAAGGCGGTGATGGCGGGGGACGCATCATTGCTTGCGGCACGCCAGAACAGGTAGCCGACGTACACGATAGTCCAACGGGACACTATCTGAAGAAACTTCTCGCTGACGCAAATCGCACTCAACTGACAAAAAAGACCCCAAAGCGCCGTACATCATGAGCAACACTGAGCAACACGCAATACCCTGCCGAAAAGTCGGCGCTGGTGATACGGCGAGAAAAAATCGCACGGCGGAGTTGACGAGCCTTGGAACAACACGGCATTGCCTGAGCGAAACTGAGCCCCGAGCGCAAACCCAAGGTTGAAATCCGGACTTATCCTGAGTATAGTCAACACTGTATTATCAGCACGGCGGCCCTGTTTATTTCTGGCCGCCGTATGTTTTTTATGTACTGTTTTCGCGGAGCACTTTGATGCCGCATTTAATGAATACCTATGGACGGCTGCCCGTCGCCTTTACTCATGGCGAGGGCTGTCGCTTATTTGATGAGCAAGGCAAATCCTATCTTGACGCGATGTCCGGCATCGCCGTCAATACGCTGGGCCACAATCATCCGCGTTTGGTTGCCGCATTGAGCAAACAAATCGGCCGCCTGATGCACACCTCGAATCTGTATCACATCCGCGAGGCCGAGGAAGCTTCCGATCGCCTGGCCAGCATTGCCAAAATGGATGAGGTGTTTTTCTGCAACTCAGGGTGCGAAGCCAACGAAGCCGCCATCAAGCTCGCGCGCCTTTACGGCCATCAGCAAGGTATTGATCAACCCGCCATCATCGTCATGGAACAAGCCTTTCATGGCCGCACCCTGGCAACACTCTCAGCCACCGGCAACCGCAAGGCACAGGCCGGGTTCGAGCCGCTGGTTAGCGGCTTCGTCCGCGTGCCCTTTGATGACCTGGCAGCTATCGAGCAGGTGGCCGCGAACAACCCGAATGTGGTCGCCGTGCTGTTTGAACCAATCCAGGGCGAAGGTGGCATCAACGTCGCGCACAACGAATACATGCGCGCCGTGCGCAAGATATGCAATGAAAAAAACTGGCTGATGATGGTGGATGAGGTGCAATGCGGCCTGGGCCGCACCGGCATCTGGTTTGCGCATCAGCACGCCGACATATTGCCGGATGTGATGACGCTGGCCAAGGGTTTGGGTTCCGGCGTGCCGATTGGTGCTTGTCTTGCCGCTGGCCGCGCCACTGGCGTATTCAAGCCGGGCAATCACGGCTCGACATTCGGTGGCAATCCGTTGGCATGCACTGCCGCGCTAACCACCTTGAAGGTTATCGAAACAGATGACCTGATGACCCGCGCGTCCGAGCTTGGCGAACTTATTCGAGATGGCCTGCGGCATGGGCTGGCGAGTGCTGACGGGCTGATCAAGGGTGTTGTCGAAGTACGTGGTGATGGCTTGCTGATCGGCATTGAACTGGACCGTCCCTGTGGTGATTTGGTCAAACGCGCGTTGGACAAGGGCCTGCTGATTAATGTCACGGTAGAAAAAGTGGTGCGGCTGTTACCTGCCTTGGTGATGAGTGATGCAGAAGGCACCGAGTTGGTCGCTCTGCTCGTGCCGCTCATTCTGGATTTTCTCAAGGAGTGATGATGTCACCGGCGACGCCCATGGCTTCACCCCGTCACTTTCTGGAATTGCGTGACCTCTCACGTGACGAGCTTGATTATGTTTTTCTGCGCAGTCAGCGCATCAAAGCGCGCTTCAAGGCATATGAGCGTTACTGGCCCCTGCAAGATCGCACGCTGGTGATGATTTTTGAAAAAGCCAGCACGCGCACGCGGTTGTCATTTGAAGCTGGCATGCATCAGTTAGGCGGTGCCGCGATTTATTTGAATACCCGCGATTCCCAACTTGGGCGCGGTGAGCCAGTGGAAGATGCAGCGCAAGTGATTTCGCGTATGGGCGATATCGTCATGATCCGTACTTTTGAGCAGGCCATCATCGAACGCTTTGCCAAAAATTCGCGCGTACCCGTGATCAACGGACTGACGAATGAATATCACCCCTGTCAGATTCTTGCCGATATTTTCACCTTCATCGAACATCGCGGCTCGATTCAAGGCAAAACCGTGGCCTGGATTGGCGACTCGAATAATGTCTGCAACACCTGGTTGCAAGCTGCCGAAGTGTTTGACTTCAAGGTGCATGTATCCACCCCGCCCGGCTATGAAGTGGAGCCAGAGCGTGTTGGCCTTATTGGCCTGAATGGCACCACGCACTTTACACAGTTTGCTGACCCAATGGATGCTGCACAGGGAGCCGATCTGGTCACGACCGATGTGTGGACGTCCATGGGGTTTGAAGCCGAAAATGAAGAGCGCACGCGTGATTTTGCCGACTGGCAAGTGGATGCCGAGATGATGCAGATAGCAGCGCCTGATGCAGTCTTTATGCATTGTTTGCCCGCCCATCGCGGAGAAGAAGTTGCCGCCGAGGTGATCGACGGGCCACAAAGCGTCGTTTGGGATGAAGCAGAAAATCGTCTGCACACACAAAAAGCCTTGCTGGAGTTTTTACTCCTCGGAAAAATCAACGATTAAGGGAAAGTCAATGAGTGAAATTAAAAAAGCAGTACTCGCCTATTCTGGCGGCCTGGATACCTCGGTTATCCTCAAGTGGCTACAAGATACCTACCAGTGCGAAGTAATCACCTTCACTGCTGATCTGGGGCAAGGCGAAGAACTGGAACCCGCACGTGCCAAGGCATTGCAACTCGGCATCAAGAAGAAAAATATTTTCATTGACGATCTGCGTGAAGAGTTCGTGCGCGATTTTGTCTTTCCCATGTTCCGCTGTAACACCGTGTATGAAGGCGAGTATTTGTTGGGTACATCGATTGCGCGGCCGCTGATTGCCAAGCGCCTCATCGATATCGCAAAAAAAACCGGTGCAGACGCGATTTCTCATGGCGCAACCGGCAAAGGCAATGATCAGGTGCGTTTCGAGCTGGGTGCCTACGCGCTCATGCCCAACATCAAAGTCATTGCCCCGTGGCGCGAGTGGGATTTGCTGTCACGCGAAAAGCTCATGGCCTATGCCGAGAAACATGGCATTCCCGTTGAGATGAAGCATAAAAAAGGCGGTTCGCCCTACTCGATGGACGCCAATTTATTGCACATCTCCTACGAAGGCCGTCATCTGGAAAACCCTGCGGCTGAAGCTGAAGAATCCATGTGGCGCTGGACAGTTTCCCCCGAGAAGGCGCCGAACAAAGCCGAATATATCGACCTTGAATTTAAACAAGGCGATCTGGTGGCTATCAATGGCAAAAAAATGAAAGCTCACGAGCTGTTAGCCAGCCTGAATCAGATCGGCGGCAAACATGGCATTGGCCGCCTTGATCTGGTCGAAAACCGCTACGTCGGCATGAAGTCGCGCGGCTGTTATGAAACCCCCGGCGGCACCATTTTGTTGCGCGCCCACCGCGCCATTGAATCCATCACCCTGGACCGCGAAGTAGCGCACCTCAAGGACGATCTCATGCCGCGCTATGCCAGCCTGATCTATAACGGCTACTGGTGGAGCCCCGAGCGTCTTGCACTGCAAACCCTGATCGATCATACGCAGCAGACCGTGAATGGCTGGGTGCGCCTCAAGCTCTACAAGGGCAATGTCAGTGTGGTTGGGCGCGACTCGAAGCATGATTCCTTGTTTGATTCGACCATCGCCACGTTCGAGGATGATGCCGGTGCTTACAACCAGAAGGATGCACACGGCTTTATTCGGTTAAATGCCTTGCGGCTGCGTATTGGCGCCAATCGCGCCAGTAAGAAGATCTAAGGCTTCAACAGATCATTAGCCGACAATGTTTGATATCTCCGAAGAGCAGATGACGCAATTCGGCATGACATTCGGCATTGCCGCATTCATGCTTTTCATGCTTTTCATCATCGGTGAGCTGGCCTGGAAATCAAAAGCCGGCAAGACGGGAACCTTTATCCTGTTCTTTGTCCTGGCTTTTGGCATGATCGGGTTCGTTGCTAAAATCATCATTGAGAAATTGTGGGGGATTTAATATGTCGCAGTTTGATCACGTTACCGTGTCCAAAAAAGCCAACGTCTATTTCGATGGCAAATGTATGAGCCACACGGTTCAGTTAGCGGATGGCACAAGAAAAAGTGTCGGTGTCATTTTGCCCGCGAACCTGACTTTTAATACGGGCGCACCTGAAATCATGGAAACGGTTGCCGGCAGTTGCCGCTATCGCCTTCAAGGGGAAGACTGGAAAATCTGCCGTGCAGGTGAGCAATTCAGCGTGCCTGGCAACTCACAATTCGATATTGAAGTGGCGGGTGAGCCCTACCATTACGTGTGCCACTTTGCTTGATTCAGAAGCCACTGTTTAGGAGTCCGCGCCATGCCCTCATTTGATATTTCATCCGAAGCTGATGTGGTTGCACTAAAAAATGCAGTCGATGTTGCTGGCCGCCATATTGGCAACCGCTACGACTTCAAAGGCACTACGGCGAAGGTTGAGTTGAATGAGAAAGACAAAACGCTCACCTTGTTTGGGGATTCCGAGTTCCAGATTAGCCAGATCAAGGACATCCTTTTCCCCGAGATGGAAAAAAAGGAACGCGAAAGCACTAAGCGGCTGGAGATAGGCAAGCTCGAAACAGTTTCCGGCAACAAGGTCAAGCAGGAATTGAAGATCAAGATCGGGATAGAAACCGAACTGGCAAAGAAAATCGTCAAGCTCATCAAGGACAGCAAAGTCAAGGTGCAGGCCAGCATCCAGGGTGACGCCGTGCGCGTGACCGGCGCCAAACGCGATTTGCTGCAAGAAACCATCGCCTTGGTTAAAAAATCGATTACCGATTTTCCGTTGCAGTATGGCAACTTCAGGGACTAAAGGACTAAGCGAGCTTAATTAGCATTTAATTCAAGCGAGTTTTAGGCCACGAATCCAGTGGCTATAGAGTCGATCGGCAACCTGCCGCATGCGTTCAATACGCGCATCCAGCGCTGTATACATTTGCTCAGGCGTTTGCACCGAAGCTGATGCGGCAACGCCCTCATCAGCCCAATGCTTGCCCCAAAGCCGGATCATGCTTTCAGTCATTTCGACATGGCACTGCATGCCTAAATGCGGCCCGCGCACGAATGCCTGGTTTTCGCAGTACTCACTTTGCAGAATGCGCGTTGCGTGGGGCGGCAAACTAAATGTTTCGCCATGCCAGTGAAACGCATCGAATCTAGGAAAATCGGCAGAAATATCACACACCCATTCGGCAGCTAACGTACTGATAAACTCAACCTGCCCCCAACCAATTTCCTTGACGGGATTTTTTGTAACCATACCGCCGAATGCTTTGCTCATCAATTGCCCACCCAGACAATGACCAATCACCGGAACGCCCTTGCTATCCGCATCGCGAATCAGGCTGAGCGTCGGCGCAATCCATGGCAGATCATCATTCACGCTCATTGGCCCGCCCATGAAGCACAGACCGGAAAAGTCATCAGAAGTCGGCGGTGGCAATACGCCGGCATCCACCGTAAACAATGTCCATGGCAATGAGTGTCGCTCAAGGAATGTGGCAAAATACCCAGCGCCCTCATTGGGGCTATGACGGAATATAGCGATCGGTTTCATGTCGGAGTCTCTTGTTTTATCCGCTACAGATTCTAGCGGAACCCTACCCTCTCTTTTGCGGCGCCGTTTTCGCGCAGGTATTGTTGCGCCCCCTATCCGCGAAGCTGCTCCTGCCGAGCCTGCACGCTCCCCGCTAGTGCATGCAGCTGTGTTGGTGCCTATCATTTTGCGTGCGAGTGGTGCCACCCTGCTGCTGACCCAGCGCACGGCGCATTTACGTGATCACGCGGGGCAGATCAGCTTTCCCGGGGGGCGCTGTGAGGCATCCGATGCATCGCCCGAAGCAACTGCCTTGCGCGAAGCAGCAGAGGAAGTTGGGCTAGCTGCCACGCAAATCGAGATATTGGGTCGGCTGCCTGAATACCACACCGTCACCGGGTTTCTTATCACGCCTATCGTTGCGCTGGTAACCCCACCGCTCAACCTTAAGCTGGATGATTTTGAAGTAGCCGATGTCTTTGAGCCTCCACTTGAATTTTTGCTCGATCAGAAAAACCACCAGCGCCATCAGCGCGAATTCCAGGGAGTGACACGTGAATATTGGGCCATGCCATGGCAGGACCGCTATATTTGGGGCGCTACCGCAGGCATGCTGGTTAGCCTGCATCATTTCTTATTTGCCGAAACCTGAATCGATCCTAATCGCATGACACTTCTATCCATTCTTGCCGCGCTGATTCTGGAACAGTTTCAACCCTTGTCTGTCGAACGACTGGTGCGAGCCCCCATCGCCAAACTGGCCGCCTTTCTTGAGCAGCGCTTGAATGATGGTATTCGCCTGCACGGAGGCATTGCCTGGGTGCTGGGAGCCGCTGTACCTACAATAGCATTGTTTATTGTGCATCGTCTGTTGCAAAACGCACAACCCCTATTGGCGGTATTGCTAAGTATCGGCGTCCTGTACCTGACCATGGGTTTTCGTCAGTTCAGCCATTTTTTTACTGACATCCATCTTGCTTTGCAAGCTGGCGAGATTGATCAAGCACGGCATATTCTGGCCGAATGGCGCGGACAGAGCGGCGACCGGCTCTCTAGTAGCGAGATTGCCCGCCTTGCCATTGAGCGCGCTTTGCCTTTGTCTAACACGCATGTCTTTGCGCCGCTACTCTGGTTTGTGCTACTTGGGCCTGCTGGCGCACTGCTCTACCGATTGGCGCAACTGTTTGATGAATACTGGCAGAGCGCAGCACATTATCCTGCGGATGAGTCCGCCGCATTAGAGTCCTTTGGCTGGTTTGCGCATCGCGTATTCGCCTTGATCAACTGGCTACCCGTACGCATCACAGCGGCGATATTTGCCGTGGTGGGCGACTTTGAAGATGCCGTCAACTGCTGGCGTACCCAAGCAGATCATTGGCCAGACAAGGCCAATGGTATTCTGCTCAGCAGTGGCGCCGGTGCCTTGGGCGTGAGACTGGGCATGCCGGTACATGATTTGCCACATGAACTTGAAGCAGACGATGATCGCCCTGAGCTAGGACTTGGCGATGAAGCCGATGCTGATTTCATGCAGAGCACCATCGGCCTGGTTTGGCGCAGCCTGGTGCTGAGTCTGGTAGTACTGACCCTGATGCAGATTTCTGCCTGGGTTGGCAGTTGATTTTTTTCATATGGGAGTAAATATCATGGCAGACAAGAGAGAAGTCGTTGTTTTGAGTGCGGTGCGTTCCGCGATTGGTACGTTTG
>WOYI011313719.1_pt1 | contig 11825 bp, 12 predicted proteins | sample 6423411 | NCBI WGS metagenome assembly WOYI01 (sample SAMN13441803, study PRJNA592873) | oil field metagenome | biome: oil field; feature: oil-well bore; material: oil-contaminated soil; isolation source: oil-contaminated soil from oil-well borehole | place: Germany: Wietze | collected 2016-10-18 ... | reverse complement strand
GTGAGCAGGAACTCCTGAATCTGGTTGGAGTGGGCCATGCCGCGGGACTTCAAAATGTAGAGACCCCGGTTGCGTTCTCCTTTAAGTTCGATATCGCGCAGCAGCAGCCATGTATCGATCAGAGAAGATATCTCTTCGCTGGTGTGTTCCAGGCTGCCTCCAAAATGAGTAAGGTCCGTCAGGAAAGTCGTTATCTTTTTCATCTTCAAGTAATCGATCAGGCGCGTTAAAATGGATTTGACCTCGGATGCTGTTCCCGCGGCGCTCAGGTTACTGATCGGGTCAATGATGAACACCTTGGGTTTGAATTCCTCGATCACTTTATGAAAAGTGACCAGATGCATCTCCAGGCCGTAAAGCGAAGGCCTCGCGGAATGAAACTTGAGGAGTCCTTTTTTTACCCATTGGGCGAGATCCATGCCGATGGAGCCCATGTTTCGGATAATCTGGCTGGGTGATTCCTCGAAGGCAAAATACAGGCACCGCTCACCTCGCCTGCAGGCGGCGTCGGCAAAGGTGGCCGCCATACTTGTTTTGCCGGTGCCCGCCGTACCGGAGACGAGAATCGTGCTGCCCCGATAGAACCCTTTCCCTTCAAACATGGCATCCAGCTTGGGAACACCCGTGGCAATGCGATCCTTGGAAACGGGGTAGTCAAGCCCCAGGGAAGTGATCGGCAGGATGGACAGGCCGCTTTCGTCGATCAGAAAGGGATACTCGTCGGCGCCGTGCGATGAGCCTCGGTATTTGACAATACGCAGGCGGCGGGTGGAAATTTGCTCCTCAATGCGGAAATCCAGCAGGATGACGCAATCGGCCACGTATTCTTCAAGCCCATAACGTGTCAGGGTCTTGTCACCGCTTTCGCCCGTGACGATGGCCGTCACGCCTCGTTCTTTCAGCCAGTGAAAAAGTCGGCGAAGTTCAGCCCGAATGATGCCGGCATTAGACAGTCCGGAGAAAAGCGCTTCGATGGTATCCAGCACAACCCGCTTTGCCCCGACGGAATCGATGGCATTCCCCAGTCGGATGAACAATCCTTCCAGATCGTATTCACCCGTTTCCTCTATCTCGCTTCGTTCGATGTAAACGTGATCCGTGGCGATGAGACCGCGCGACACCATGTTATTAAGATCAAATCCCAGAGACATGAAGTTTTTTGCGAGATCATCAGGCGTCTCTTCGAAGGTCATAAAGACCCCGGGTTCGCCATATTCCATGGCGCCCCGCATGAGAAACTCCATGGAAAAAAGGGTTTTGCCGCAGCCTGCTGAGCCGCAGAGCAGGGTTGGTCTGCCTTTCGGAAGCCCTCCCTTCGTAATCTCATCAAGCCCCTTGATGCCCGTCGGGCATTTTTCAAGAACAACCGCATCATGTTTTCTCTTAACCATGGTCATCTCCCGGAACCTTTCCCCTCGTTAAAAAAGTGGAACCCTTTCCAACAGCGTAAATTAGGTTGAAGTGAATGAATACTTGACAGAAAAAACACTATAAAAGCCGCTTGTTAAGATACACTAAATCAAAACATTCCTTGCCTCTCAAGTTGGGTGCAGGTGAGAGCGAATGATGTCAGTTTCTTTTACGTTGCAGTTTACATACCAAAATAATAATAAATTTGCCATAAGGAAAAAAATAAGGGAAAAAATAAAATGCACAATAATATTTGGCGCTGATGCTGGCCGAAAATGATGCAAGCAGCATGACCATTTGACATTTCCGATAATACGACATATGTCATGGTGCAGAATTTATAAATAATTCTAAGCGGAATCCATAATATGGCAAAGAATTTCATGACTACTGGAACCCATAAGTCCAACTCAACTTTTCTGCCCCGGTCGTTCCTTAAGAACCGGCACCTTCAGTCTGTTATGGCTTCCGCGCGTTTGTTGATCCCTCCCCACCGCCCCCTTCTGGATCATTCGGAGGAATTAATTGTCTGCACACCGGATGGATCAAAATTACTGGCCTACCTTTCGCGTCATCCCCGTTCCCGGGGCTTGATGATTATTCTGCACGGCTGGGAGGGCTCTTCCTCGTCGGCCTACGTTCTGGCCGCCGGCTCCTACTTTTTTGACCGGGGCTTCTCCGTCTGTCGCCTCAATTTAAGGGATCATGGCGATTCGCATCATCTCAATGAAGATCTTTTTCATGGGGCGCGGCTTCAAGAGACGTTTGACGCGGTCAACGCGCTGTCGCAGGATTCTAAAGATTTGCCTGTTTATCTGATGGGTTTTTCTCTGGGAGCTAATTTCGCCCTGCGCATCGCGATCAAACATTCCCAAACACCGATCCACAATCTGAGAAAGGTATTTGCCGTCAGTCCACCCCTGGACCCTTATAAAACAACACTGGCTATCGATAACGGCCTGCCCCTGTACCGGAAATACTTTCTTAAAAAATGGAGGCGTTCTCTAAAGAAAAAACAGCAACTTTTCCCGCAAAAATATAACTTCAAGAGAATTCTGCAGGCCAAGACCTGCATCGATCTGACGTCCGGCATGATGGCGTATTTCCCGGAATTTTCTTCCTACCAGGATTATTTCAAGCTCTACACATTGAATGAAAGATCCTTTCAGGATCTGAATGTGCCGGTCACCATCTTTATCGCGATGGATGATCCGGTTATTTCACTGGATGAATTTCGATCGCTCGGCGATAATCATTTCCTGACCATCTTAAGGCAGCCTTTCGGCGGCCATTGCGGTTTTGTTGATTTGTTCCCCTACCGGCGCTGGTATAATGAAAAAATTGCCGAGGTGATAAAGTGAGTATTGAACCGATGGCGATGGATTTAAACCTGCTTCGGCAAAAAGACGATTTTCCGCTTTACGTCATGAAAAAGTTGGAAAAGATGCCTCCCGACTATCGCGGGAAGCATCTGGAGATTGTTCATTCTAATGCCGCGGGCGCCAATCACCTGGAAGCCGGCGTTGTGGTGCTGCTGGACTATAAAAATTCAGAATTTTGTTTTCAGTTGATTAAACGCTCGGATGCCGTTGCTCAATCCGGTGACATCAGCTGTCCCGGCGGGATGCTGGAGCATTCGACCGATGAAATGTTGAGCCACATTCTGCTGAAAACGGGCATCATCCGTGCCGCGGACGGCCGGATGCTGAACGATCTTGTGCACAACGACGAACAGACGGCTTCTCTCGTCAGGCTTTTTCTGATGAATGCCCTTCGTGAATCCTGGGAGGAAATAGGCCTGAGTCCGCTCAATGTCGCCTATCTGGGCGCCCTGCCCTGCTATTCACTGACTTTCTTTTCCCGCACCATCTTCCCCGTGGTTTGCCTGGTCAAGGAACCCTGCCATTATCAGTTAAACGCAGAAGTGGAAAAAATACTGGAAATTCCCCTGCGTTATTTTTTCCAGGACTCCTCTTATGCCATGCTGGAGGTTGAATCGGGTTCCGGAGATTCTGATTCCCGCCACAACATGAAACTCCCCTGTCTGGTCATTCCGGACGGCCGCGGCCATGAAGACATTCTCTGGGGCGCTACGTTTTTTATCATCACCAATTTCTTAAAACTTATCGCCGGCGACAGCTTGCCCGCCCCGTCCCCTTCGCGCACGGTAAAAAAAATACTCGCACCGCATTACGCATCGGGAACCCGTTGAACTTATGAGTTTTTCATCCATCCATGCCGCAGCCGTCGATACGGTGATTTTTGATTTTGACGGCACCCTGGCGAAATTAAATATTGATTTTAATCAGATGCGGCGGGTTGTCGGAGAACTGGTTGTCCGTTACGGCATCGACCATCAAACATTGCAAAACAGGTTCGTGCTGGAAATCATCAGAGAAGCGGCAGCGCTGCTGCGGGAAACCTCGGGGGAAAATGCGGAGCGCTTCAGCCACGAAGCCTTCAGAATCATTGAGGATATCGAAGTGGAGGCGGCCCAAAACGGCGCCTTGTTCGAGGGCACAAAAGAACTGCTGACGGCTCTTCGCCGAAAGTCTCTGAAAGCCGGAATCATTACGAGAAACTGCGCAAAAGCGGTTTGGACGGTCTTTCCGGACATTGCTTCCTATTGTCCGGTGGTCGTCTGCCGGGACGACGTAACGCATGTCAAACCGCACCCGGAGCAGATTACCCTTGCCCTGTCCAGGCTGGGCGGCCGGGCCGACCGGACCGTGATGATCGGCGATCATCCCCTGGATATCGAAACCGGACGAAACGCGGGCACCTGGACGGCAGGCGTCCTGACCGGCCGTTTTCAGGCCGATGATTTTATGCTGGCCGGCGCCGACATGGTTCTGCCGGAAGCGTCGGACATTTTGAAGCAATTGGGACATAACCCTTTTTGAAAAATCATCTTTGATTGACATCTTCCGTCAAATTATATAGAAACTTTCGGCAATCAACTACCTCGCAGCAAGCTACGGAGAATCAACGCTCGTCTTGCCAAAGCGGGATTGAAAAGAGGTTAATAATTATGAACCCCCATGTTTTTCGTGAATATGATGTTCGGGGCGTCGTTGATCGGGATCTCAACGAAATCTTTATTGTAAACCTGGGACGCGCCATCGGCACCTATGCGCTTCAGCATCAGGTCAAAACCATGATGGTGGGGCGCGATTGCCGTTTGAGTTCGGACGATTATCACCGTTATTTGATTTCAGGCCTGAACGCCGCAGGAATCGACACCCTGGATATCGGCCTTTGTGCGACGCCCATGCTGTATTTTTCCATACGCCATTGCAACGCGGGAGGTGGTGTCATGATTACCGGCAGCCATAATCCGCCGGAGTTCAACGGTTTTAAAATCTGCATCGGATACGATTCCATTTACGGCCCGCAAATTCAGGAATTAAGGAAAATCATGGAAACCGGAAATTATCTGTCCGGCAAGGGGTCTGCCGGGCAAAGAGACATTACGGAGATTTATCAAAACTATCTTTTCGATCACGTTCAGGTTTCTAAAAAGCTGAAAATCGTCCTGGATGCCGGAAACGGCGTCGGTGGGCAATTTGCTCTGCCCGTTTTAGAGAGGATGGGGTGCGATGTGACCTGTTTGTATTGTGAACCGGACGGCAGATTTCCCCATCATTTCCCCGATCCGACTGTTGAAGATAATTTAAAAGACATGATCGGCCTGGTTGCCCAAAAGAAGGCTGATTTAGGAATCGCGTTCGACGGAGACGCAGACCGCATCGGCGTGATCAGCGATACCGGCGAAATCATCTGGGGAGACAAACTGCTGCTTTTGTTTGCGCGTGATATTTTAAAAGACCATCCCGGGGCAACCATCATCGGTGAAGTCAAGTGTTCGCAGGTCTTATACGACGGCATTCAAAAGTATTCAGGCCGGCCGATCATGTGGAAGGCCGGCCATTCGCTCATTAAGGCCAAGATGAAAGAAGAAAAAGCCCTGCTGGGGGGAGAAATGAGCGGCCACTTATTTTTTGCCGACCGTTATTTCGGATATGACGACGCCATCTACGCGGCCGTGAGACTGCTGGAAATCCTTTCCCGGACCCAAAATAAATTGAGCGAGTTGCTTGCCGATGTGCCGCAAACCTTTGCCACCCCCGAAATCCGGGTCGATTGCGATGATGATAAAAAGCAGGCGGTGGTGGACAAAATCAAACACCACTACCGGAATACACCGGGCGTCATTGATATTGACGGCGTCCGCATTCCGTTTGACGATGGATGGGCGCTTGTTCGCTCATCCAACACGCAGCCGGTCATTGTGCTGCGCTTTGAAGCGTCCTCCGCCGGGCGTTTGCAGCAAATACGCAGTGAAGTGGAAAGCCTTCTGGTTTGATGACAACCGCTGTTTAAAGATCAGGGGTATTAAATCTTTTAAGATGGAGTGGCTATGACGAAAATCACACATCGCTTTGCATTCATTCTTTTCCTGGGCCTGTTTCTATTCGGCTGCGGCGATAAGACAACCGGCGTTGAGGGAATCCTTATCGACGGCAAAAATAAACCCGTATCCGGCGTTTCCATTATTTTCAAACCTGTTCATCCAAAGCCGGGCCATGAACAATTCGAGACCAAAACCTCGACAGACGGCAGATTCCAGATCACAGGCATCGCTCCCTCATCCGAGTATATCATGACGATTCTTTCCGGCCGCTGGAGCACCCATACCGCAAAAAAAATAAAAACGCCGCAGCCGGGCGAAAAACTTGTTTTAACCGCACCGATTAAAGTTCGATTCAACCAGTTGAAAGACGGCACCGTTGTGGATACAGCAACAGGTTTGCAGTGGCTTGTTTTTCCCGCCCAAGAGATTACCGCCGCTAATGTAGTAAAGGCAGTGAAGGACCTTCGAGAGGCGGGCTTTGCCGACTGGCGTCTGCCATCAAGCAGGGAAGTGGCAGGCCTCTTGGAAAACCCCGCATTGGCCAAAAAAACATGCTGTGTCTGGACCGCGGAGGACTCTTCGGAATCTGTTGAATGGGTTGCCTATGAGGATGACAACCAGGAGTTATGGACGTCCAAAAAAGTGTTACCCGAAAATAGAATTGTTGTTGTGAGAGCCTTGACGCCGTCAACGGCTGCAGCCCCTGCTCCCTCGGCCGCAACGCCTTAATATTGTTAATATAAATGAATGGTCATTGCGGCGAGCCGCAGCCCTGAACCAAGCAAAGGGTTAGCGAAGCTATCTCATGCCTTGCCGATCAGGCCTTTTTCAAAAGCATAAAGGTTGCCGATACTCGGCAGATATTTTTCCCCGCGCCGTTTGTCACAAGACAGTCGCCGATTATCAGATTCCGCCCCTTTTTGAAAACGCTCGCTTCAGCCAGAAGTTCCCCGTTGGCAACACCGGAAAGAAAATTGCTTTTGAGTTCGATCGTCGTCAATCCCTCCTCCGGACGGAGCTCGGTCATCATGGCATGCGCAATGGCCTCGTCCGCCAGCGCAACAATCAACCCGCCCTGCATGGAATTCGCGCCCTGAAGATATTCCGGACGCACCGGCATCTTAAAGCTGGCGCGTCCATAGGACAGCTCAACCAGCGTGATGTTGAAGAAATCAAGATACGGATTAAGCCCTTTTTGGCCCTTCTGAATATTTTCAAGATAAAGATGGTAATTCATGATAACCGGCCACCTCCATGGATTGTTCTTTTCAGTCCCTATATTCGAATGCTTTAAATTTGTAAATTGAATCTTTTAAATATACCGGATGCACTTTGCTGATGGGCTTGCACATGATTATTTATTTGACATGTATGAACAAGAATTTTATAGTTCACACACATGGGCGGATAACGTCATGTAGAAGAAGGAAGGCTATGCGCGTTTATATCGGTTTTGACGATACGGATGTTTTGAATTCGGACTTTGGCACGGGAAAACTGGCCCGCCGCTATGAACAAATGATCCCCGCGGCGTGTAACGTATGGGGCGTTGTTCGCCAGCAGCTGCTCATGGATCCGGCCATACCTTATACTTCTCACAATGGCTCTGCCTGTGTTGTGGTGGATTGCCCCGATGCGTCTTATACCGATGCCTTGAAAAGCGCCGCCATTACTCATATAGAAGCCATGTCTCTCACCGGAAGCGACCCCGGCCTTTGTCTGGTTCTCGGGAATGATCCGGCCCTGTCCGCGCTGCAATCCTTCGGGCTGCTATGCACGGCAAAGGTTGTAACCCAGCATGACGCGCTTGCGGCGGCAGGACAGGCTCATCTTTCAGGCCACGGCGGCACCAACGACGGAATCATCGGCGCCGCCGCGGCAGTGGGTCTCACCGCCTCAGGATGGAGCGGCCGTTTCATCGAGTATGCAAATTTAAGAGCCCTCCCCGGCCGCCTGACTGTGAACGAACTGACGAAAAAAGGCATCCGGGTGGTTTCCCTGGATCGGGACGCGGGTTGTCCCCGTCCGGATGATTGGGTGGACACAAAAGATTGGTTGAGACCGAGGCTTTGGGGGCATGAAGTTGTGCTTCCCGTAAAACCCGCGGGCGCAGGTTTATGGGAAAGCCTGGGCGAAAAACGAAACCCTAAACAGAAGCATTAGAGAGGTGCCATGATGTCGGGAAAAATATTTTATCGCGAGCGTCACAAAGTGGGAACCAAAGAAAAGAAACCGCGCTTCAAGCTGGTGGCGGTTGCCGGTGTGAACATCACTTTTTATGCCGACCACTTGAGAAAGAAAGAACTGGAAGAAATTGCCGCTTCCGTGGGCGCGGATTTGATTCTGCTGAAGTCCCCGAAAGACGGTAAGATGAAAGAAGATGAAATTGAGGTTAAACAATAGGCTATGGCGCTATTCAGAGAACGGGATGGACGGCGGCTCCATGTAAAGAGCAGGCTCATGGGGGAAAGCTTGGTGGGGAAGACATTTATGGAGAGCCTGAAAGTTGCTCCCCAGGAGCGGCTTTTTCCCGATGTCAACATCGTCAAGATCGGCGGGCAGTCCATCTGCGATCGCGGGATTAAGGCGCTGCCCGCCATTATGAAGGAAGTCGTCTCCAACAAGAAGAAACACATGATTCTTCTGACAACAGGCGGCGGTACGCGCAGCCGGCATATCTATTCCATCGGCCTGGAGTTGGGCATGCCGACCGGCATCATCGCCAAATTCGGCAGTTCTGTTTCCGAGCAGAATGCCCTTTTGGTTGCAACACTCCTGGCCCCGTGGGGCGGAATCAAAATCGGCCACGACGAAATCACGAAGTTGTCGAATTATTTCGCCCAGGATTGTATTCCCGTGATGCACGGCATGCCGCCTTATGACTACTTTGCCCTGCCGGTTACGAAGTCGCGCATTCCCATTCACCGCACCGATGTCGGCACGTTGATCGTTGCCGATTTGATCGGCGCCCGGAGCTGTATTTTCGTCAAGGATGAACGGGGGCTCTACACGGATGATCCGAAGAAAAACAACAAAGCAACCTTCATTGACGAGATTAGCGTGAAAGATCTTCTGAAAAAAAATCTGGATGATCTGATCATTGAAAGACCCTGTCTGGAAATTCTTCAAAGCAGCGAGGTTCTTAAGAAGATTCAAATCATCAACGGTCTGGAAAAAGGAAACCTCACGAAGGCTCTGAATGGAAAAGCTGCCGGCACCGTCATTTATAAAGATTAGATGAGAATTATTTTTCCCTCTTCATAACGTGAACGGCAGTGGCCTTAAAAGAGGCAATAATGGTTGAACCTTCGCACAGACCCAAATCATCACAGGAAGAAACAGTGACGTAAGCCACCACGGGAAATCCGCAGTCCAGAATCATTTTATAAAAGAATGCCTGACGGACAATCTTTTGGATTCTCGCCTCAAAGGTATTGCGGGCGCTCGTTTTTTCAGGCGCATCCTGCAATACGGTGATATTTTCCGGTCGGATACAACAGTAAACATCTTGTCCCGGGGGATAATTTCCCATGGCCTCAATCGTTTTCCCGGCTATGGAAATTTCCATCAAGCCCGCATTGCTTTTTTTGACGGTTCCCTCCAGGATGGTTTCCGTCCCGACAAAATTGGCCACAAATTCGGAATCCGGCTGATTGAAGATTTGAGCGGTGGCGCCCGACTGAATAAGCCTGCCTTCGGACATCACGGTCACATCCTGCGCCAGACGCAGGGTTTCTTCACGATCATGCAGCGCCAGCACGGCGGTAATTTTTGTTTCCTCCAGAATATGACGCAGATCGTCAATAAGTGTTTCTCGCGTCGGCGGATCAAGTGAATTAAACGCTTCATCCAATAATATCAGTTGGGGTTTTAAGGCAAAAGCGCGCGCCAGGGAAACTCTTTTCGACTCACCTCCCGAGAGTGTTTTAGCCGATCGTTTCGCCAGAAAACTGATGCCGAAATAATCGAGTGACTCCGCGACGCTCCTTTCAATTTCACTATTCGTTAAATGGCGGAATTTTAGGCCCAGAGCAACATTTTTATAAACCGATGTATTGAGCAGCAGGGGTTCCTGAAACACAACGCAGACGCTCCGGCGCATGTTAGATCGACTGGCACTGCTGTCTACAGGCATCCCCTGATAATGAATCAGCCCCATGCTCGGTTTCAGCAAACCCGCCATGGTCAAAAGAAGTGTTGATTTTCCTGCGCCGTTGGGGCCGATCAGGGCAAGAATTCTGCTTGTTTCAACCTTCAGTTCATTGATGTCTAATACAGTTACACCGCCGCGCCGAACGATTAAATTTTGAACGGTAAGAATAGGATTCATCTCAGACGCTGCCTTTGCTGCACATGGGTTAGCAGGAGATTAACCAGAAATGCCAAAATCAAAAGGATGATGCCCAGGGCAATGGCAATATCGAAATTTCCTTTACTCGTTTCCATGACGGTGGCTGTGGTAAGCACACGGGAGTACCCTTTAATATTACCACCGACCATGATGGAGGCTCCGACCTCGGAAATGACGCCACCAAAACCTGCCATTACGGCAGCAAGAAGCGGCAACTTGGATTCCTTGATCAATACCCAAGCCATTTGCAAACGACTGGCGCCAAGCGACAAAATCTGCAGACGTAAATTAGCCGGCAGGCTTTGAATGGATGCCAGTGATATACCCATAACAATGGGTGTGGCAATGATTGCCTGCGCGATGATCATGGCATAAGGCGTATATAGAATTTCCAGAAATCCCAGCGGTCCGCTGCGCCAGATCATGATCGTCACAAACAGACCTACCACAACAGGCGGCAAACCCATCCCCGTGTTGATCAAACTGATCACAATCCGCTTTCCCGGAAAGTCAGTTAACGCAACACCAGCTCCGATGGAAACACCGAAGAAAAGGCTGATAAACGTGGCTGTCCCTGATATTTTCAAAGACAGCCACGTAATACCCATGACTTCAGGATCAAAACTGATGATCAACTCAAAAGCTTTTATGATCCCCTGAACAATTAATTCCATTTAGTATATCTAAATTCTCATAAAGAACAAGGAGTTGCAACTTCTTGTTCCAGCACTCTTATTTTCCTAAGTCTTCAACTTTCTTGCCGGCATCCGGGAAAAACAGGGGTGAACCATATTTATCAACGCCAAAAGTTTTAATGATGTCCTGAGTTTTTTTGGAAACCATGAAATCTGCAAATGCTTTGGCTCCTTCGGCATTGGCTTTCGGCCATTTGGCGCTGTTTACTTCAATCACATGATAAATATTGAGCAGTGCCGCATCGCCTTCATTCAGAATATCCAGTCCCAGGCTCTTTTTCATTGCCAGGTAGGTTCCCCGGTCAGCCAGCGTGTATCCTTTTTTCTCAGAAGCCACGTTGAGCGTCTGCCCCATGCCGAGGCCGGTTTCCTGATACCATTTCTGTCCGACTGGAACAATTCCTGCCTCCTTCCACAATTTCTTTTCTTTTGCATGCGTTCCTGAATTGTCACCACGGGACATGAACAGCGCATTGGCATTGGCAATCAGTTTCAATGCTTCGGCCGATGATTTCATGCCTTTAATTTTGGCGGAATCATCCCCTGCTCCGACAATAACGAAATCATTGTGCATAACCAGACGGCGATTGATGCCGTATCCCTGTTCAACAAATTTCTTTTCAGCATCCGGTGAATGAACCAGCATCACATCGGCTTCGCCTTTTTCACCCATCTTCATGGCCTGGCCGGAACCAACCGCGATAGTTTTCACAAAGTAACCGGTTTCTTTTTCAAAGATCGGAATTAACTTGTCGAGCAGTCCCGAATCCTGCGTGCTGGTGGTTGTCGCCAAAATAATATTTTTCTGTTTGGGTGCGGCAAAAACTCCCGCGGCGCCCAGAACGACAAGCGCTGCAACAATGATTATTGTAACAATCCACTTACTGCTCCTGAACATCTTCATGATCTATCTCCTTAATATAAATTATTATTTTATTACTTATGTGTTTTTTGC
>WOYI010716827.1_pt1 | contig 11825 bp, 18 predicted proteins | sample 6423411 | NCBI WGS metagenome assembly WOYI01 (sample SAMN13441803, study PRJNA592873) | oil field metagenome | biome: oil field; feature: oil-well bore; material: oil-contaminated soil; isolation source: oil-contaminated soil from oil-well borehole | place: Germany: Wietze | collected 2016-10-18 ... | reverse complement strand
CCGAAGAAGGCAGCAGAGCCGAAGAAGGCAGCAGAGCCGAAGAAGGGGTGGTTGGCCCAGAAACTTACCCGGCCAAGTGACTGGCCCCCGCCGAAGTAAATTCCTTACGGGACGCTGATAGGAGGAAAGAGCGGATGCCACTCGAAGCCATTGATACAGTCAGCGAAGGACTCAGTAGCGAGGCGGGCGCTTTGCTGCCACGAGCAAAGCGCCAAACGAGCTACAAAGACCCGTTCCGCTTCGATAGCTTGAAATCCTTCAAGGGACTGATGCTGGAATCGCTTACGCATAAGGCCAGCGACATTTTTATCCAGCCCGGCCTGCCGATTTGTGCCCGGATTAACGGCACGAAGATGGCGCTGACTTACCGGACCATCGACGATGTGGAGGTCAAGCACATACTTAAATGGGTCGCCGGGCGGGACACCGCCGAAACCGACATCGTGTCCGGCAGGTCAGTAAATGCCCGCTACGAGCTATTCGACCCCGACCAAAAAGATGCACGCGGTGCGCGAATCCGCTACGGCTACCGGGTTAATGCGTCGCCAATCCTGCACTGGGGTGGTACTTCGGCGCAGATTGTCATGCGGGCAATCCCGACCGATCCGCCGAGGTACGACGAGCTAGGTCTGAGCGAGGAAATTGTACGGGCGGCCACGCCGCGAGAGGGGATCGTCTATATCGCTGGTGCGACCGGCTCTGGCAAGACCACAACCTTTGCGGCCATCATCCGGTACATCCTTGAGAACGAAACCCCGATCAAGGGCAACCTGATTACCCACGAAGAGCCCATCGAATTTACTTTCGAGTCGGTGCTAAGCCGCCACTCGATCATCGTTCAGTCCCAAGTGCCCACGCATTTCGAGAATTTTTACGCCGCGAACCGCGAGGCGATGCGCCGCAAGCCGGGCCTCATCATGATTGGCGAGATGCGCGACGAAGAGACGATTCGTGCCTCAATCGAAGCGTCGCTGACGGGGCACCCCGTCTTCGCCACCGTCCACGCAATCAACGTCGCTGCGGTGATGCGCCGCCTGATCTCCCGATTTCCCGAAAGCGAACGGGCCACTGCGATTTTCGACATCGTCGAAACCGCCCGCTTCATCATGGCGCAGCGTTTGGTGAAGAGCATCAATGGCAATCTGATTGCCGCCCGTGAATACCTCATCTTCGACGAAGAGTCCCGTGATGCGCTGTGCGAGCTTAACCAGATGGGCAAAGTCACCAGCAAGGTCAAGGACCTCGTTGAAGAAAAGGGTCACTCGTTCAGGAAGGAAGCGAAGCGGTTGCGCGAGGCCGGACTGATTGACGATCACACCGCCCTTGCTCTCACGCACATCTGAGTGTGGCGACATTGTGCTATACATTGGGATAATAATTGTGTCTGCACTGTGGCGAAATGATGGCATAAGTGGTAATATTGTGGCGTAAAGGTGTTTGAAATGGTGCTAACATGATGCCACTAAGTGTGGTCCTAGTGTGGCGCTGACTGAAATCATAGTTATGGGGGTGTTATGGCAACGGGTCGATATCACTGGAGTAACTGCGCCCTTCCGGCGCGCTTTTTCAGGATCAATGCGGCAGCGGCCTTGCCGTGGCTAATCGTCATCCTGCATCCGAGTTGGAATACCTTGTGGATCGCCTTGGCAGTGACGGCAATCCTTATCTACATCGAGATGTTCAAGAAAATGACCGTAAAGGCATACATGCGATCCCTCAATATCTTACTAACGGGTCGTGTGAAATCCACAAAGAATCTCATCAAAGAATTTGTCCGATAAAATGAAAGGAAAGAAAGGTATGAGCAAGCCGATCTACGCGGGTGTCGATGACGGCCACTACGCAATCAAAGTCGTCACCGATGCCGGTGGCATGTTCACGATCCCGTCACGGGGCCGCAGCGGACGGCATCTGATCTCGTGGCAGGAGCAGGAAGATAACTGCGGCTTTTATGTGACCGAGGAGGGGAGCGTCTACACGGTCAACGAGTACCTGCAAAACTATGAGGATACCCGCTTCAAGGAGTATCCGAAATCGGCCCTCAATCGGGTGCTGGTGAATCACGCCCTCTGCCAAGCCGGTCTGGGTGGCAAGGATGTCGTTATCGCAACGGGCCTGCCCGTCTCCTACTACTACCTCGCGAACGGACGCAGGGATGAAGCGCTCATTACCGCCAAGGTGGCAAATCTCGCGAAGGCGGTTACGTGCGGCACCAAGCCGGTTGCCAATATTGTGCGCAACATGGTGGCAACCGAGGCAATTGCCGCATATTTCGATCAATTGATGGATATGGATGGCAACCCGACGCCCCAGTTCGACGCGCTGGGTGAGGCGGTTGTCGGTGTGATCGACATCGGCGGCAAGACCACCGACTGCGCGGTAGTGTATCCCGGAGGCGAGCAGGTTGACGCGGACCGCTCCGGGTCGAGCGATACCGGCGTCCTGTTGCTCAATGATGCCGTCGAATCTCGCCTGCGCTCAATGTACGAGCTTGATAATGTGCCACCGCGCATGGTCGAGGCCGCAATCAGTAAAGGCATCGTGAAGATTGCAGGGGAAGAGCAGGATGTCCGCGATATTGTGACCGCCGAGAAGGAGCGGCTGGCTGAGCAGATCATGTCGGGGGTTCGCACCAAGATTGGCAACGGCAAGGACTTGGACTTCGTGCTGTTCGTCGGCGGCGGAGCCATCGTGATGCGCGATCAGCTATCGCACCATTTCCCGCACTACCGTTTTCCAGAGCGACCCGAGTACGCCAATGCACGAGGCATGTACAAGATTGCCAAGTACATCCTCAGCGACGAGGGTTAAGCCATGCGTGCAAGGCGCTTCATCCTGCTGCTCGATCCACGGTATGCCGTCGAGCGGGAGGCGCTGAACACCATCAAGGCGGCCCCGGAGGGGGAGGGCGCCGCCTTCCTGCGGGCGCTCATGCTGATCGGGTTTGGTGAAATCAAAAAGGCCAAGTCCCGCGAGCGGTCCGCATCTAAGCCAGACGACGCGGTGAACCACGGGGAAGCTGCACAGGAAAAAACGGACGATGAAACTGGAACGACTTGAGGTCCGGCTGCGCCCAAAGAACCCCGCTGAGCAAGAGCTTATCATGGCTCTGGAGGCGCAAGACGGCATTTACGGCGGCAAAAACGAGTTAATGCGTGAGTGTCTGCGTCGTGGCTATGCGGCGCTCAAGCAGACGATTGAACGTCTGTCCAGCGCTGGAGATGAGATAGCAACGCTGGATGCGATGGCACAGACCGTCGAGAGCGGTGAATACGGCTACCGCATCATCAAGACCTACCTCGACGCACAAAACCAAGCCAAAGCCGGATCGGACGGGCATCATGCGGGAAAGGTGAGTGCGGCCCCGATTGCCGCAGGCCCGGTGCAGTCGGCGGCCCAGCCACCATCAATAATGACCGAAGTGCTTGAGGCGCAGCAGCCGACCGTGAAGACGGCTCTCGATACCGAGGCGCCCAAGCAGCCAGAGTTACCGGCAGGCCCGGCGCCCACCACCAGCGAAGGCGAGGACGCTCCCAAGCGCAAGGTGGACTGGTCCCGGATGCGGGGACTGGCCGGTTCTGGCGGCGGACAGGATGGCGGGGCATGAGGCAGCAGGGCGGGGAAAAGTCCTTTACGTGGGACGATCCGGCGATCCTGCTGGGCATTCTGGCCACGATCTACTTCGCCTGCTGGGCCGCGTGGTATTTCGCCCATACCCAAATCTCAATGGCTTACACGTACATCAGATACGTGGAGTTATGGCTGCTCAACGCCTTGGGAGGCGTTGTCGATCTGCCGGGAGTGACCACGGTACGGAACTGGGTGCAGGAGATGTGCCAGCCGGATGGACTGGTCAGTCTTTGCCACCGCGACTTTTCGACGGTGAAGTGGAGTGAGATCAGCAATTCATCGGTCGTTATCAACCTGTTTTGTCTGATCCTGATGGTGGTGATGTGCGTGCGGATGTTCCTGCACACCAACGCAACCCATCCGAAGCTGAATTTCACAAAGACCCATAATATCAAGAGCTTCGTTCAGGAGAACAAGCGCCTATACCCACATCTGCGCCTGTTCTCCGAGATTGATCTGATCTCCCAGCCGCTCGACGACCCGGTATTCGGTATGTCACTCACGTCCCGACAGTTCGCTTACCGCCATCGTCTCATCATCGGATGGAAGAAGGAGACGGATGGAAGTTGGACGCCGACCCTCGACCGAGAGAAAGCGATGCAGGTGTTCCGGGTGCAACTCGGGAAACACTGGACGAAATCGACCGAGTTATCCACGAGCGAAACGCTGTTGGTGGCAATAGCGATGCCCCGTGTCGCCGCTACCGATCCGAGCTTGGATGAGGCCGAGTTCAAGGATGCGATGAAGGACAGCGAAAACCTCTTGAGGTGGTGCTGGGATCAGTTCAAACCACCTGCCGCAAAGAAGAAAGGTGGCGCCGAGGCTGACCGACTGGCGTGGTTGCGACCCAAAATCGACCTTGAGTATCCACGCTCGATCATCCGCAAGCACATCGGTCATCCCGCTGTGAATACGGTGATTGAAAAGCACGCCTACAACCGAACCATCATTTTTGCCCTCTTCATGCAGGCCCGGCGACTGGGTGTGCTCCAGCCCGCCGAAATGCGCTGGATGCGCTTTTTCGACCGTGAACTGTGGTACGTGCTGGAAACGATTGGTCGGCAGGCGGGCTTTGCCGAGGCCGCCGCTGTTCTATCCCACTACCTGTACGAGTCCAAATCGGGCAGCGCACTCGACGAGCCGCAAGTAGACAAAGCCATCAACGGCCTCGAACTTGCCATGACCTCTTTCAAATACACCAGCGCCGACAAGGAGCGCTATGAAAAAGGGTAGGGGCCGCCTGAACACCGATGCAATAAGTACAAATTCTTGCTGCAAGAATGCCCGTTTTTGTTAGAATATGTCCGTAACATATTCCTGACTGGGAAAGAAAAAATGATGATGAGAGGTAAAGTGCCCTTGTCAATTTCGATGGTCACTGCGCTGGTCCTGCTCGGCGGATCGCCTGCTGTTAAAGCGAACCAGAGCGCCGTCAGCGAGCCGGGCCAGCGAAAGCAAGCAGCAGCGCAAGCAGCGCAGGATTCAGTTCCTGCTGCGGATGATCCTGCGGCGGTCGTATCGCGATACGGCACAATCATAGATCGCCGCCCAGTCGGAGTGGGCGGACTGACGGCGTGGACGGTAGAGAAGGGGGGGAGGTCGGTTGTGCTCTACACAACCTCAGACGCCCACGCCATCTTCACGGGCGTGGTCTGGGATGCCGCAACAGGCCGCAACCTGTCTGACCAGTTCATTCCGGGGGCGCAGCCAATTGCTGCTTCGCCCATTGCGCCTGAGCAGCCGGGCGTGCGTGCCGCCGCCGCATTTGACGGCAAGTTTACCGGCCCCATCCCGGAGTCCATGAAGACCGTGGATTCCCTCGCTGGGATCACAGAGGGGAAGGGTGGTATCGCAGATACGCTGTACATTATCGTCGATCCGCGCTGCCCATACTGCCGCAAGGCGTACAGCATCACCCGTCAGTACGTGCAGAAGGGATACACGATCAAGTGGATTCCCGCCGTGGCGCTTGGCGATCCCGTCAATGGCTTGCCGCTGGCCGCCACGATCCTCCAGTCAAAAGACAAGAAGGTGGTCGAACGTCTGCTGGGTAAACACGAGCAAATCAGGACCCAGCCCACCAAGGAAACCGAAGAGGCGCTGCGTTCCAGTCTTGCTTTCATGCGTGCCGCATTCGCGCACAACGGCGGCCAGCAGCCCGGTGTCCCGGTCGCTTTCTTCATCGACCGCCGCACGGGCAAGCCGCGCATGACGACCGGAGTCTCCGAGTTGGTCGTGCTGGAAGACATCTTCGGGAGACTCTGAGGTGAGCAAAATGTCAGGTGATTCAATGGATAACTTCGCTCCCGAGCTACGCATCTTCGGGAATGACGAACAGCTTGTGGTCGCTTTCGATTCACTGTCCCGGATGGATGTGAAGCGGGCCGCTCGCAGCATCCAGATACCCGCCACCTTCAAGCAGCTTTCCTTCGCGCTCGACGGCTTCGATTCTGCTACCGATGTCGGCGGGCGCCGCACGGTCGCGGGCAAAATCAATCTCATAAGCACCGAGGCGAACGGCGGCGACACGAAGCACGAACTCGCGTCCTGCCAGTTTGTGCTTCCAGCCAATGGAAAGCCCAAGAATGGCGTGTTTCAATTCCCCACTGTAGAGCAGGTGGAATTTGCCGTGCGTCAGGGCGTCTCGGACGCTCTTGTCGCGGCCCTCACCAACTTCTACTCCGTGGGGAGCAGTGATGTCGTTGCCGGGCATCAAGTTGTCATGACTCCCGCATACAGCGGCATGGGCGCCACACCGGCTGTCCCCGAGGCGTCCCGCCGCCGCGCTGCGGCCAACGACGAACCCAAGGCATCCCGTCGCAAGATGGCGCTCGCCATCGTTGGCGCTCCAGTGCTGATATGGTTCTTGGCGTGGGGTGGCGCCAAGGTATTCACCCCGTCTGCGCCGGTGCAGGACGCGGTGGCCCGCGCAATGACGCAAGACCCTGCATCGGTGGCCTCGCAGGTTGAACTGACCAAGCAGACCCTACAGCAGATGGGGCTTGACCCCGGACAGAGCGGTGATATTGGATGTTTGGCTCCCCAGTGAGGAGACACACCCCGGCCCTGACGGGTGATTTTTCCCTGATCCCTGTGGAAGAGCGGTTGCAATGGCGAGATGCGCTGGCCCGCCACCTGCTTAACCAAATGCGCCTGCCGAGTGGGCACCCTTTGCCCGTATGGAAGATTGAGGAACATGTGGTGCCGATGAATTTGGCGGTAGCTGGAGTGCTTGAACAAGGTATAACCGAGCCGCAGGCGATAGAAGAACGGTTTAGCTCCGAAGGAGCCATCAGGAGCGATTATGCGAGCGGCTAATGAATTAAAAGAAAGCAAGGCAAAAGGCACCCTTGGCAGGCAGATTCTGGTTTTTGCGCAGGGTTTGGGATTCCGTTCGCTGCTTGTGCCATCCCCGGAGGTATTGGCGGAAACGGTGGTGATCCTGCATCCGTTGGTTGCGTTGTCGGACAAGGTGTTACCGTTGAAGTCGTACTTCAACATGGTGCAGCAGGTGCAGCGCACGACGCACCTTGCGTGGGCGCTCGCACAGGCGCTGACCAAAGACCTTCCCGCTGATGCACCAGAGGTCAAAGCCGAGCGGGCCGCTGCGCTGGAGGTGGAGTTGCGGTCCAAGGGCGCGGTGTACCTCGCTGCGGCTCTCGCCGATGAGGCCAAGAAGAACAGTGGCGTGGGGTCGCAGGCGACACCTGAGCAGCGGGCCGCTGTGGAGCGCGACCTGCTCCAGAAGATCAATCAGGACGCGCAGCGTCGCCTCTGCACAGAGGATGTTTTTATGGTGGCGTGCGCGTTCCTTGAGGTCGAGATTGCCAAGCAGGGGTCGGTTTATTACCTCAAGGGCGAATCGCCTGACTTCAAGGAGACCAAGAAAAACCGAAACCCGCTCAACCTCGCCGACGAAGTGACGCTCAAGACGCTATCCAGCGGCTTAGCGCGGCCTGATGAAGAGCGGGGTACGGTCGAGCGTGGGCAGATCGACAGCGGCTTTAACCACCTCGCGAAGCTCAACAAGCTGCATCTGACGATGGCCGAGGTTGTCCATTGGATCAAGGAGGGGGACCAGAAGAACACCCCACGACGCAAGATTGATGTGCGCAAGCAGTATGGGCTGTCACATACCGACTATGAGCGGATCATGTCGATGGCTCGCCGAGAGGGGCTGATCTCATTCAGGAACCGCAAGAAGGACCCCTCCAACAGCTACGTGCTGCGGGCAAAGAATCATCAGCGCGTGGTTGAGTACGCCGAGAAATTCGGCCATTCGCCGCAGAAAACCCTTAACAAGATTCTGGATGACTTCTTCGACCTGATCGAGAAGCGGCGCGAGAAGTCCAGCGTGGGGAGTTGATATGGCAGGTAAACAAAAGGGCGGGGATGAAGGCCCGAAAATCAGCCCGGAAGAACGGGCCAGACTAGCGAGGTCGGCGCGGCAGGTTGCCGCCTACGCCAACTTCCTGCGCTGGGCGGCCAACTTCCGGCGCGACGAAGTGCTCAAGCATCCCAACCATGATCGGGTGATGCTCCTGTCGCCGATGCAGAGTGGCAGGTTTTGCTTCGCCATTGAGGGTGACACCCTGCTGCTCGGCGTGCAGGACTTCGAGGCTGTGTGGATGGCTGCCATGCCATTCGATTGTGCCTATGTGTCCGACCGTCTCTACCTATCAGTCGAGGGTGTGGCTTGCATGGATGCCAAGCTCCCACCGCTCGCGCTGGGGATTTTTGTGGACGACCCCGCAAAGCGGGCAGCAATGTCCGCCGCTCGGTTCGTGCAGCCCACCCGAGTTTACGTCAGCGATGGCAGGATCGCGGATGTGGGTCGGGCCTTCGGCCTTGGGTTCCCCATGAAGCAGGGCGATGTCATCAAACAGCTTGTGGTGGCCGCAAAGGACAAGCTCCGGCAGCAGGATATGGGCAGGTTCTTTTGATCGAGCCAATCCGACCCTACAGCTACGAAATCACGCCCCGCCCCGTCGCCCTTGGCGGGGGCTGGCGGCTGCGGCTGCTGGAGAATGGCGAGGAGGTCGGCGGCGGGGTGTTCCCGCTGTCGGCCTACCTGTCGCCGTTTCCGGCCACCGATGACGCCAGCGAGATGGCCGATAAGGCCGCCTACGAGGACGCCTTGGGCGAGGCTGCGGAGTGGCTGGACTCAAGAGGTGGGGTGTAGCAACGGGGCAGGGGCTGTAATCCCCTGCCGCGCGCATCATCAAAGTCTGGGCGAGTTCCAGTCATCGTCTGCTCGAAAATGTCGAAAGACTGGTCATAAATCGAAATGCCCCGCGCCCGCAGCAGATGATCCAGCGCGGTATTACGGAACACCACAACATCATCATCGGCGCATTCCGTGAGGCTGTTGCGCAGCCATTGCGGAATGCCGCACTCCCAAGTCCAGCCCCCCTCATCGTAGTCGTCGGGCCGCCCCTTGAGCGTCCATGCTTCGATTTCGGCGATCCACGCCAGCACCAGTTCGCGGCTTACCGGCGCGTCTTTCATGGCGAAGTAGGGATGGCCTGCCGGTAGCAGGCGGGAATGCCCGCCACAGACCAGCGTACCAGCAGGGAATACCCCTTGGTCATGCTCGGCAGATCGGAAAGGCACTGCCGCCGTCCTGCCGTGAATCGTCTTGCGGCCACAGACGCCGCACAGGGTGTAGCGCTGGCCTTTGGTGGTGGTGCCTGACTGGCCAGCGGCCCGCCTCAGCCGTCCGCCGCACTCACAGCGCAGGTCGGCCAGCCGTGCGCCGCGTTGCGCCCGCCAATGGTGCTCTTTTTGGCAGTCCTCACAGATGGCGGTCGGCATGTCGTGGTTTCCTCAACTGGTCTTCTTGTGCCGATCACAGGCTGGGCGAGTTCCAGTCATCGTCTGCGCTCAGCCCAACTTCATCCATGCGCCGCGCGTTGGTGCTCTGGAGCCACTGCTGGTCGAGATTTGCTTCCTGCGCGCTGCTCTCAATCGCCAGTTCGCGGGCAATGATCGCCTCTTCCAACTGGGCCACAAGCTGCGGCTGCGGCTCTCGGTACTCGGCAAGCAGATTCCGTGACACTTCCGGTGGTAACTGGTTGATGGCGGAGCGTACTTCATGACCGTAGTCGGCCAGTACAGGCTGTTTCGAGAGGATGATCTCGGCACTCTGCGAAGGGAACACAGAGGCTGTCACGCTCTGGAATTGATTGGCTGATGCCATTGCTGTATCTCCTCAAATGTCAAAGTCGTCGCTACGGTCGAGCCTTTCGTACTGCGACAGGATTGCGTCGGCGTCCGCCTCCAGATAGGCGGTCTCGGCACTCTTGAGTGCTGCGCCGACGAACTCGCTTTCAGTGGTAATGGCAAGCGCCTGACTGCTGAAAAGAGACTTCAGTTGGCGCCTTTCCTGAGTCGAGCCGGGGGTTTCTTCGATGGCGCGGAACGCATCCATGTACTTTTCGTGCAGGGCCTGATGCGCCGCCGTGTTGCCCGCGCTCGCGTCGTCCGCGAACTCGACTGTGGCCACCACGGCGGCGCTGATCGCGGTAAAGGTGCGGATTTCGGCCTCACGGCTCTGCATCACGCGCTCGGTCTTGAGAATGTGCGGCGGAGTGCTGCGCAGCCAGCCGGACTCCCGATCTGCCAGCGTCTCAATCGACATGCGCAGTTTGTCGCCGTCAGCGTCTGCACGCAGCGCGGCATGGGCCACGTTGTCGAAGGTGATCCCGGCATTACCGGACGCCTCGATAGCCTTGGCTCTCATCATGGTGGCCCCGATCACAAACCGGCTTGCTTCGCGTATTGATAGCATGGGTGTCAAATCTCGGGAGCCGGGTTTTCTTCGGCTCGGCTCAATCGGGTTTCCAACAAGGTCTTTACGTCCCTCAATACTTCGGTGCCACCGGGTAACAGCCGGGCGGTTACTGAGCTTGCTATGTCGAGCAGTACCCCATTCGGACTGTAGGGGTTATCAATAAACAGCCGGGCATTGCCCGGTGTCATCGTGGTTTGGTCGAACATCTGCTGGATTTGGTCCGCATCCCGGCAGACTGGAACCAGCAAAGGAGCGAAACGCCCTTCGTAGTGCTCAACTATAGCGTCGAATACGCTATTTTTCTCGTCTTTTAGCACGACTTCATCGATCTTCATGCGATTCCCGATATGGGCGGCCACGGTCAGCCGTACATCCGAATCCGGGTGTTTGACCAGAGGCGCGAGCGCTGCCGGGCGAGTGTCGATGTTCGCTGCAAGCGCCTGCATGGCGCGAGCGTGCTGAGAACAATGCTCGACCAGTGCAAACTGGAGGTCGTCGGGCAGGCGCCGCTGCTGTGCGGCGGCCATCGCGACGGCGCTGGAGTCTTTCCCGGCAATCAGCATTTCCACCTGTGCATGGGCTGGAATGCCCCGGCTCTGTGCGTAGAGGAACTGGATGGCTATCTGCTGGTGGGCGCTGAAATGGGCCGTCTGGCGCTGCAACGCCTCTTCCACGCGGTCGAACGCGCTTTGCACTAGATCGCCCAGCCTCTTGCCAGCATCCGCCAAGGCGTCGATATTCGCGTGTATGACCACGCCGAGGCGTTTGACGGGGCCAATACTTGCCTGCGTTGCAAGGAATTCCTGCGCCTTGAGAAAAGTCGGCTCCCTCGCCATGGCGTCGCCTCCGCTCAGGCTGTCAGTAGTGTCGTCCCGGTGGCGTGCAGCACCGTGGATCGGACATCGGGGGTATAGACAATCACTTCCGATCCGCCGTCAAGCGGATAGTGAACCATGTCGGTCCCCGTGTCCTGTAGCTCTTTGGCAATGGCCGTGCCGATGGCTGTCAAGGCCATCGGCGAGACGGAGCCGGGCTGCATCATTGTGTCACTTACCCAGCCATCACTAGAATGACTGCTGGAATTATGCACGTAGAGCGTTTCGAGCGACACGCCGGGAAAGAGATCAGGAACGAGGAAGGTCGCAGAAGCCCTGTCTGGAAGGGCGCTAAGCGCATGAAAGGCGCTTTTCAGGTCAGCCGTCGAGACTGCACGAGCGAGATCGCCGGGGATGCGCTCTTGCACCCAGCCTACGGACTTGTCAAAATCATCGCGTATCATATTTTTGATTACCCGACTGTTTTTAGGTTAAAATCACTTTAAGTTTATATCCATGCCGTTTCATTGAAAAGGGGTGATCCACATGGCCCAAATGCCGTTTTCGCCATGCGATCCCGCAGCGGG
>WOYI011441018.1_pt1 | contig 11832 bp, 10 predicted proteins | sample 6423411 | NCBI WGS metagenome assembly WOYI01 (sample SAMN13441803, study PRJNA592873) | oil field metagenome | biome: oil field; feature: oil-well bore; material: oil-contaminated soil; isolation source: oil-contaminated soil from oil-well borehole | place: Germany: Wietze | collected 2016-10-18 ... | reverse complement strand
ATTGACTATACGAAACGTTGGAGGCAACATGAACGCACAATCTGAAGTTGTCAGCGCACACATCCAGGAGAGCACTCTCCTCCAACCCGCGATTCAAGCATGGAAAATCTACCTGCGCGATCAGGGCAGGTCTCACCATACACTAAAAGCCTTCACTGCTGACCTGGCACTGCTGGAAAGCTTTTTGCCGGCTGATAAAACCATCGGCAGTATCACCACAAAAGACCTTGAAGATTACCTCACCTGGCTCGAGAAAGACCGCGACGTTCCCTGCAGCCCCAAAACTCTCTCCCGCCGGATCACTTCCATCAAGTCGTTTTTCCGCTGGCTGGTGAAGGGCGGCGTGCTCAACGCTGACCCGGCTGAAAAAGTGATCCAAAAGACGGTCATCAGCCCTCTCCCGACTGTGCTCACTCCAAGCGAATGCACCCAGGCGCTGGACGCTGCCGATGCATTGCGGACAGCTGCCAACCCGGACCCGCGTCCCTACACGCTGATGCTGCTTGTGCTTGAAACCGCCATGAAAAAGGGCGAATGCCTGAGTTTGATGACCAACCATCTCGAAATCGAAAACCCCGACCAGGCTTACATCCACGTGCGTTATGGGCAGTCGCGCTATCGCTACAAGGAACGCAAAGTGGGGGTTTCCCCGGAGTGGGTGGCAGCCTATCACGAATATGCTGAAAAGTACCAGATCAAGGACCAGGTCTTTCCCTGGTCACAACGGCGCCTCGAATACTTGTTGGAGGATGTTACCAAAGCTGCCAATATGGAAAAGCACATTTCCTTCGACATGCTGCGCTGGACGAGCGCGCTGATTGACCTCTCCAATGGGGTCGAAAAGGACAAAATCCGCCAGAAACTTGGCATTTCCAAGGTGCAATGGCGCGAAGTGAGCAACAAACTACTCAGCCTGGCAGAGGAGAATGGTTATCCCATTCCAGAGGAAACTGCTGAAGGCGAGACGATTTAAAAAAACCATTTAGAATTGAAGAGAATATGACATATACCGTTAAAAACCAACGGAAACATCGGTTTCCATGGGGCATCCTGTTCGGTTTGGCTGCCCTGATTTTTGTTTTGCTGGCAGTGCTGAGTGTGAATGAGATGCGCAACGGCAACCCCGGCTTCCTGACCAATTTATGGCAGACGCCAGACCGCTATGCGGATGATCCCTTTCTTGCCAACAACCCCAATGCCATTCCGGTCCCAAACGAGGTCAAAACGATCCTGCTGCTTGGCTCGGATTTTCGTCCCGAACTCGGCTACCGCACAGATGTGATGCTGCTGCTGGGGCTGAATACCCGTACCAACGAGGTACACCTGATCTCCTTCCCGCGCGATCTGTGGGTCAACATCCCAGGGTTGGGCGAGCAGCGCCTGAATACCGCGTTTCCTTTTGGCGACTGGCAGGGCTTGAGCGACACTTTTGCGGCTAATTTTGGTTTCAGACCTGACCACTATGCCATGGTGGACTTTCAAGGCTTTAAGCATCTGATCGATGTTTTGGATGGGATCGTCGTCACCGTCGGCGAGCATATGGAAGACGAATGCCACATGAACCCCTCGGGCTGGTGCGTGGTGGAGCCTGGCGAAGTGCCAATGAACTCCGACGAGGCGCTCTGGTATGTACGCGCACGTTTAAATTCTTCGGATTTCGACCGTACACGGCGGGCACAGGAAGTCATCCAGGCGATGGCAAAAAAGGCCTTTCAGCCATCTGAGATTCTGAACCTGGATAATGTCATCCGGGCGATCTTCAGCACAGTCCAGACAGATATGAGCGTCTCGGATTCGATTCTCTATGCTTTGCCTGCAAGGAAATTTGTGGATATGAAGTTCACGACCTTTCGGTTGACCCCTGATGACGCCGTGCCAGGCACCACCTATGGCGGGGCTTCTGTGCTCTTCCCCAACTACCCTGCCATCCGGGAAAAATTACTTCAGTTTTACTGGGTCAATTAGCTGATCCGGCGCATGCAATTGGAGATGCAGGATTTCGTTTTCATCTCCGAGCAAGCGCCACGCCTGGGCTATACGCAGCCCTGCCACCCAAAGAATAGATCCTCCGCTCAGCACCAAAGGCCATCTTGCCCGCGCTGACCGGGGGATTTTTTGGTTGACAAAGAAGTCGCTCAACTTCTGATGCTTCAGTACCATGCCCAATGGAGACCAGCGCTCACCGGTTTGCATCGGGCGGACTTCCAGCGGCCATTCGAGGTCCAGTGGATTGAGCCAGGCATGAAGCGGATGAGTTTTGATTTCTTCAGGCAGGGACTTGTACTTGCTGATATCGATCAATTCTGCTGTAAGCTCCCAACCCGCGTTCAGTTTTACTTTGCCGCCGCGTTTCAGCTTAAGCCCGGAGAGGTCTGTGAGTTGAGGGTAATCCCTATGCCAATGCTGATAGGTGCGGGATGCAATTACAAATTCACTTTCGAAACAAAAAACCCATAAGCCTCCTGCCAGGGGGGCCTGCGCAGTGCCGCCCGTGATCGCTGCCAGGGCTCTTTCGACCGCCTCAAAACCAAGGTCCCGTGACTCGGGGCTCAATCGCACAAACGCCTGCCTGATAACCAGCCTTTGCAGGCTGAGATGCAAGCCCAAGAAGACCTCTCTGCTGAACACCAACCCGTCTTTCTCAGTCCGCACAAGCGCACGCCCAAATGCCTCATCAGCCAGCGTTTCAAGCAGTTGTCGGTCGGCTGAAAGAGTAAGCGCGGTGCGGACGAGCGCCTGCCTGAAACCCGGATTGTTTTGTTCCAGCTGCGGGATCAGTTCGTGGCGCAAGTGGTTGCGGAAGAAACTGAGGTCGGCATTGCTCTCATCTTCAAGCACTTCCAGATCATGAGCCTGGCAGTATTCGTGGATCTCCTGCCGGTAGATCTGGAGCATAGGGCGAAACAGGGGCAATTCGGGATCGATCCCGCTCAGAATACTCCGGGGCTGCATGCCTGTCAGCCCGCTCAAGCCGCTGCCGCGCAGAAAGTGCATCAGGACCGTTTCCACCTGGTCATCCGCATGGTGCCCCACCACCACCCCCTGGGCGCCGTGTTCACGCGCGAGGTTGAACAAAAAACGATAGCGGCAGAAGCGAGCTGCTTCTTCGATGCCGAGTTTGTTTTGCAGCGCAAATTGCCCCACATCCTGTCTTTCACTGAAGAAGGGGAGCCCCAATTCCGCCATGCGCTGGCTCAAGGCGTCTGCCTGGGCTGCGGAGCTCGCGCGCAGGGCGTGATCGAGATGCCCCACGATCAGTTTGAAACCGCCCTCTCTCAGGCAGTGAACCAGGCAGAGGCTGTCCGCCCCACCCGAAACCCCCACCACCAGTGGCAGTTCGGGGTTGACGCCGCAATCCTTGATTAAAGACTGAGTGATCCGCTCTGCTAACATGCCCAAATTATAGCATCCGCCCTCTTTTTCCTCGACAACTCAATGTTTTGATATACTAATGGAATGAAACCCACACCTTTTGTCATCGGTCTCACAGGCAACATTGCCTCCGGTAAAAGCGTCGTCTTGCAGTACCTGGCAAATCTTGGCGCTCTGACGATCGATGCAGACCTCGCGGCGCAGGAAACCTACCTCCCCGGCAATCCTGCCTACGAACCCATCCTGGCGCGTTTTGGTTCTGATCTCACATTTAGCGATGGGCAGATCAACCGCGGCAAACTGGGGCGCATCGTTTTCCGTGATCCAACCGCACTGACGGAACTGGAAGCGATCATTCACCCCCTGGTTACCCGCAGAATCCTCGAACGCATTCAAACGACCTCGCGGAATGTAGTCGCCATCGAAGCTATCAAACTCTTCGAAGCAGGGATCGACAAATATTGCAATGCGGTTTGGGCGATCGCCGCAGACGATGAGGTACGGCTTGAGCGCTTGATGGAAGGGCGCGGATTGGATGAAAGCGCTGCGCATCAGCGCATCCTTTCCCAGTCACCACAATCTGAAAAGATTCTTTTGGCAGACCATGCTATTTACACTGACACCAGTTTTGCCCACACCTACGAGCAGACCCGCGAGCTGTTTAGCGGTTTAGGGCTGCCGCCTTTTGAAGTCGTATCCGGGGAGGATGAGATTCGGCTCAGCCATCTTGACCCAACAGATTTTGCGGCTGCCTCCTCTTTTATGGAGGAAAAGACCAAACAAAAATGGGAAGACGAAGATCTCTACCGGTTGCTCGGTCAGCGGACGGTGGTGGCGTTTTATAAGGGTGGGCAGTTGGTCCAACTGATGATTTTCCGCATCGAGCAAAGTATGGCTATTTACCTGGCGCATGCGCCTTTTCGGTCCGATCTGCTGCCATCAAAGGTCAGTTTTCCCCTGCTGAAGCAGTACCTGGCAGGGCTAAGCGACATGCTGATCGTGGCAAAGGATTTCATCTTACCGGAAGAAGCAAAACTGCTGGGATTCACCTATGGCGACGATGACCCGCCAGTACACCCGGTGCTCTATAACAACTTCCTGCGCAAGCATGGACTGATGCCTGGCGAGGTCTATTTCACTAAAATTCAAGGATAACAGGTAAAAAAAACGTTTTAGGGGGTATACTTTAATGCAGGGAAGGCATTGCAAGTATGCAGGAATTGTGGAGTAATTTTCTATTCATACTGGAGCGTTTCACATGGTCCAGTCTGTTGGATATCGTACTTGTCACGATCTTTTTTGCATCCATCCTCTACCTTTTACGCGACACAGGAGCCCAAACCCTGCTCCGCGGAATCTTCCTGATCATTATTCTGGTAACATTGCTGATCTCGGTGCTTGATCTGCCTGGTTTTTCGTGGCTGGTCGACACGATCTCTCCCGCGCTGATCTTCGCGATTCCTGTCGTTCTCGCTCCAGAGATTCGGCATGGACTTGAACGCATGGGCAACGTCAGCGATCTGGGACTATTTAAGCATCGAAGTGCAAAAGACAGTGAACGCCTCGAGCAGACACTTCAAGCCATCACCAGCGCAGTCGGGCAGCTTGCCCAACGCCGGCACGGCGCGCTGATCGTCCTCCGGCGCCAACAGTTCCTGGATAGTTACTACAAGAACGGTGTGCTTCTGGACGCCATAGTCACTCCTCAACTTCTGATGCAAATCTTTTATCCCAATACGCCACTGCATGATGGCGCAGTTATCATTGACGGAAATCGCATCATGGCAGCTGGCTGCGTGATGCCGCTTTCGAGCAGTGGCGTGCTTAATGCCACGGTCGAACGTTCGATGGGTTTGCGCCACCGTGCCGCGCTTGGTATTAGCGAAGTCAGCGACGCTATCGCTGTAGTCGTATCAGAAGAAACTGGCACAATCTCCATTGCCCATCGCGGACGCCTGATCCGCCGCCTGGACAGCGAACGCCTCTTGAACAATATGCGCGCCTTCATGATCTCCAATGAAGTTACAAAGCGCCAAAAATCGTGGCTGTCTTACTTCAAGCTTCACAAACCTGAGGAAGAGGAGGAAACTGATGAAAATAATACGTAAATTTGTCTCCTTCCTGCCCACTTTGCTGACTGCCCTGGTATTGGCCATCATTGTTTGGGTTTCATCTGTTACCGCCAGTGATCCCAATCAGACCATCACCTACGAGACGCCGATTAAACTTGAAATATTGGGGCTAAACCCGGACCTGGTGATTACCTACCAAGAAGTGGAGGGCGTCAAGGTCACACTTAGAGCTCCCCGATCGGTCCACGCCCGGCTGGCAAACGATCCAGGCCTGATCAACGCAAACATTAACCTTTCAGGGCTGGAAGCTGGTGATCACATCCTCATCCCTGAGGTGCTTGTTGATCTGAAACCGGTTCAGGTGGTGGAAGTCTCTCCAGCTTCCGTTGAGATCACGCTCGAGAAGGTTTCTTCCAGAACCATGTCCATCAGTCTGGTCCAGACGGGAACTTTGCCGGTGGGGTTTCAAATCCGCAGCGCAAGATTGAGTCAATCTGAAGTCAAACTGGTTGGACCCGAATCACTCGTGAATACCATCGTGGAGGTTGCCGCGACTATTAACGTTTCTGAACTTACATCCAATATCAACCGCACGCTGGATCTAAAGCCTGTCAATGAGGCTGGAGTCGTGGTGGAGGGTGTCGTCCTCAGCCCCAGCCGTGTGGATGTGAGCATCGAAGTGGAGCAGTTGATCGGCTATCGAAATGTTTTTGTCAAAATTGTTACCAACGGTGCCGTGGCGCAAGGCTATCACCTGACCAGTATCGTGGTTGATCCACCCACTTTAACAGTCTACGCCTCGAACCCTGACCTGATACGCAGTATGCCTGCCTATATAGAGACCGAACCGGTGAACTTGAACGGCGCACAGCAGAGTTTTGAGTCGCGGGTGGGCTTACAACTGCCGGAAGGCATCGTGGTGATCGGCGATCAATCCGTTGTGGTTTCGGTGGGTGTTGAAGCAATCTACACCTCCACCCAAATTACCGGAGTGCCCGTTACAGCGATTAATCTCGCGGGCGGGCTGCAGGCAAGACTCTCTCCTCAAAACGTGGATGTTTACATCTCCGGTCCAATGAACCTGCTCGAAAATATTGGAACGGCTTCGGTGCACGTTACTCTGGATCTTACCGGGCTGACAGAAGGCACTTACCAATTATCCCCTACAGTCGAACTCGAGAGGCCGGAACTGCGGCTCGACTCGACTCTGCCTGGCTTAATTGAAGTCGTAATCACGAAATAGAATAGTGAACAAATAAATAGGATATTTAATGGATAAACCTGTCATTGTGCTCGTCGGAAGACCAAACGTGGGTAAAAGTACCCTTTTCAACCGCCTGGTGGAGCAACGCCTCGCCATCATTGATGACGTGCCGGGCACCACGCGTGATCGCCTGGTGGCGGAAGGCAACTGGTCTGGATATAACTTTTTCGTGGTTGACACGGGCGGCATTGACCCCAGCAAACAACGCGATCAGGCACCCCTTTCGATTGGCTCGGCGGCGTTTATTGATGAAATCCGCGCCCAGGTGGAAGTGGCTATTGAGGAAGCGGATGTGATCGTGTTGGTGGTGGACGCGCTCAGCGGGGTTACCCAGGCCGATCGCGAAGTGGCAAACATGCTGCGCAAGCGCCAACGGCAGGAGGAAGGCAAGCTGATGCCGCCGATTGTGCTGGCTGTCAATAAAGCCGATAGCGAAAATGCCCGCCTGAACGCCATGGACTTTTACTCATTGGGGATTGGCGAACCCTATCCGATCTCTGCCATCCACGGCACTGGAACTGGCGATCTGCTGGATGAGATCGTGGCGCATTTTCCTGCCCAGGTGGAAGAAGAAGTCGACGAGACCGCTATTAAAGTTGCCATCGTCGGCAAGCCGAACGCGGGCAAAAGCAGCCTGCTTAATAAGATCATCGGTAAAGAACGCGCGATCGTCAGCGATATTCCCGGTACCACGCGCGACGCCATCGACACACCCGTTACGATTGACGGCCAGGATTACATCCTGATCGACACCGCTGGAATACGAAAACGCGGTTCCATCATCCCGGGTGTTGAGAAGTACTCTGTTCTGCGAGCCATGCAGGCGATTGAACGCTGTGATGTGGCTGTGCTGGTCGTGGACGCGACCACCGGCATCACCGCCCAGGATACCCACATTGCCGGATACATCAATGAAGCCTGGAAGAGCGTGATTTTGGTGGTCAACAAGTGGGATCTCATTGAAAAAGACACCAACACCAGCATGGAATTTGAACGCCAGGTCCGCCAGCAGCTGAACTTTTTGCCATACATTCCGATATTGTTCCTTTCAGCATTGAGCGGTCAGCGTGTGCACCAGGTTTTGCCCCTGGTAAAGCAGATCCAGCAGGAACGCCTGCGTAAGGTGCCGACCTCCCAGTTGAACCGCATCCTGGTAAACGCCCAGGACTTGCATCAATCGACTTCTGGCACTGGCAAGCCTTTCCGAATTTATTACGGCACACAGGTGAAAACTGATCCACCGACGTTCTTGCTGTACTGCAACGACCCAACCCTGGGGCACTTCACCTATATGCGTTTCCTGGAGAACCAGATCCGCAAGGAGATTCCCTTTACCGGTACGCCCATCCGACTCGTGTTGAAGAAACGCGAACGTAAAAGCTTGGAAGATTAGTTTGCCAGGTTTGATTTATAATACCGGAATTCACGCTGCACGCGAGCGTGATAGAATGGATGCTTGTGGAACAAAACGAAACTGAAACCAAGGAAGTTGAACCAACACCCGAAGTGGCACCCGAAAACAAAACCCGCGGTTTTTGGCGCGATATGCTCGAGACCATCCTCATGGCGGTGGTTTTATTCCTACTGTTGAATGCCGTCACCTCGCGTGTGCGGGTTTACAATGTAAGCATGCAACCCACACTGCATGAAGGCAACCTGCTGGTGGTAAACAAGCTGGCCTACAAACTGGGTGAACCCAAACGCGGGGATATCATCGTCTTTCATTACCAGGGAACCGTCACGGAAGATTACATCAAGCGCGTGATTGGTCTGCCCGGAGATACCATTGACATTGGCGGTGGGGTTGTGCGGGTGAATGGCCAGGCTATTACCGAGCCATACATTGCTGAATTACCTGGATATACTGGCACCTGGAAAGTGCCCGAGGGGGAGCTGTTCGTTCTGGGAGACAACCGCAACCGCTCGTCTGATTCGCATGACTGGGGTTTTGTGAAGCAGGAATGGGTCGTTGGGAAAGCGATCCTCGTATACTGGCCGCTCGACCGTATCCGTGTTTTAACCAACATGGACCTGGTTCATGCCGAACCCTGAAAGCACCCTGCCTGAATGAATCGAAACATCAAATCTCTCCCAGAAATTCCTGAAGTATGCCCTCGCTGCTACTTTGGCAGAATTCAGCCTGGAAAACGCAGTTTTGCTGCGCGTACGGCTGGCAAACCGCTGATAGTGCCGGATTTCCCAGCCTGGATTTGCGATGTCTGTGGATTTACCATTTACGACCCGGCTTCATTAATGAACCTGCAACGGCTGCTGACAAATCCCCCCACACCGTATTCTCAATACACGGGGCCAAAACCGACTGAGGGCAAACCTTCCAAATCGCAGCCGAAAACCGACCAACTCACATAATTCCTATACACTTTTTCAGTCACCCCGGTTTGGTAAAAATTTCAGAAGTCTCATTAAAGGGAATGGCTGTCCCTAAGTTTTTTTTAAGATACTTACCTGAAATCGTGTACGTATGCCAGTATCCTACAGGGAGATTGTGACGGGCTTGATGGAGAAGCTAGTGGGAAAATAAGCAGTACGCAACTTTTTTCGTTGACTCATATTCATGATGTGTATATTGAAGTTATATTAATAATTGAAACTTCTACACGTGGTAAAATGATTGGAGAGGCCATTTTCACTCTGAAGGGAGTGAAGGATGAAAAAACGGATTTTGAAGTCAATGGCATTCGTCTTGGTTTTAACGTTGCTAATTGGTGTGTCGGGTGCCCAAGCAAACAGTCAACATGATCAACTTAAGCAACATTTTGACAAAGCATTGAGTGCCTACTCCTCTGCTATGGGAGCCAAGTTGTATCAAAAGAATGATCTTCTTTCAGATCAGGTTCACAACCTAATTGTTGAGAGAAAGCTTTTTTATGAGCGCTACTTCCAGTTGGGGTTGCATTCAGAGCTTTTGAATATTTCAACAAAATTTGAACCAACGGCAGCGGTCCAACTTTCCGAAAACACCTACCAGGTGCAAGAAATGGTCACCTTAACAGGAAAACCGATTTTACAAGTAGCAGAGGATTACCCTGTTTACAGAGCCTACCTTCTGGCTGCAGAGATGGCAAAGGATGCAGATCTTAGCCGTTACCTTAAGCAAACAGCAGAAGAGATCCGTGCCGCTGTGCAAGAGTCTATAGACGCGAACACCTTCGAAATCACGATCATAAACCTGCATAAGGTTGCATTCAATCCTCAGACCGGACAACTTGTCTCCGACTGTTTCACGAGTGAAGCGAATGACGATCCTGGAACAGACAAGGTTGAATGGGTTGATGGTAAAGCAATGCGCGTGGAGCCAGATTTTACCCATTTGCCCGACTATGAGATTTACAATGTCACTGTAGAGGTTTTGGCCCAACAAATCCTGGAGGATCTAAAAGCAGTATCTTCAGGAAGCATTAATTCAGATTACATCCTCCAATAATCAGGGTCGACTGACGCTACTTTTGCCAGAACCTGGGTAAGGAATACCAAATTAATGGCTCGTGATGTTTTCCGGGATACAACTTCCTGGAACCCAAATTATGGTTCACCAGATGATTGTCTTGATTGTGCAAATTATGTTTCACAAGCAATGCGTTATGGTGGATATACCAATGATCGATTAAATTACCCCTGGCAACCTGAATTAAGCACCTGCATAAATCTTTATTAATGGTCATGCTTAGGTGTGGCTAAGAATTGATGGAAAATCAATAATGAAAAGAAATGGCCTCTCTTTGTTACTTGCTTTGATTACCCTTCTCACAGCTTGTGCTCCAATCCAGAAGGAGAATCCAATTGCTTCTACTTCTACTGTGGAGGGCACTCAGATAGCTGAACCAGAAAAAACACCCATTCAAGGATTGCCTGAGGAATTAACTGAAAACCGACAGGGAATCAGTCTGCCTGTTACGGTCAGTTTTGTAAAAAATCAATGGTCTTCTGACGCTGAGATTATCACTGTTGACATAACTGATGATCTCAATTATGCCGCAATTCCAGTTAAAAGAGAGACAGTGTTAAAGTCTCTACCTGCGATAGACCAGGACGGCAATGTTTATCTGCTCTATGGAACGAATTATGGCGCTAACGCAACATTCTTCTCCAAATTGGGTATTGATGGTAGTATCGAAACGATAAATCTTCCTGTAAGCGGTCCAATTGTTGATTCTGTTTGGATCGGCAATCGCTTGTTTATCAATCGGAAGAACCTTCTGATTGTCAGCACTGACATGAGAATTGAAGAACAACCAGCTATCAATAAGTTACCTGATGGAAATTCGGGCCTCGGATTCATGGGATTGGCAAATGAAACTGAAAAAAGCTTGGTATGGTTTTCCAGCCTACCCCTTCTTGAAGGGGATGAACAATACGCGTTCTACCGAACCTATAACACCAAAACCGGCGAAACCTACGAAGGAAAATTGGAAATTCCTTACAGCATCCCGGATTATACCCCTACCAATAATCCAGATGACCGGCTGGGGACTATTGTCATGGGTATTGATACCGCTTCCAAACATGTGCTCCTATGTTATGGACAATATTCAAAGGATGACAATAGTTTGTTCTTCATTCTTGAGCTCCGTGATCCTGTTAATGGGGAAGCTGTGAGCACTGAACAAACTTGCTGCCTAAATACGCTGATTACTTCTTCGGGAGCATTTTACTCCTCCAATCAACCTGTAGAGTCGTGTGGTTTCGACATCGTTCGGCGCTATTCAGACGGTTCTGATGTGATCGATTTTTCAAGTGATACGATCTCTAGTCCTGATTCCCGGAGGCGGTTCTGGCATTGGCATGGAACTAATGGTGATTACTGGATTGTCATGGATCCAGAAACACTGTCTGTCCTGGATAATTCGGGAGGACAACTATATCAATACAGCATGCCTGATGAATCCTTTAAGGATTGTCATCCACCTTACTGTATAAGCCCTGCTTTCCTGATCTCACAGGAATAATTTTTGGACGATCCAGGGCAAAAAAACCCAATGGCAGAGAATGAAAAATCATTTCCTGCCATTATTACTTTATTTTCCCGAACCCGGTCTGATTCAGGTTAATCACAGGCAAGAAAGAGACGATATTCTATGAAATTGGGTGCCTGAATCCTTGCCG
>WOYI011040807.1_pt1 | contig 11849 bp, 10 predicted proteins | sample 6423411 | NCBI WGS metagenome assembly WOYI01 (sample SAMN13441803, study PRJNA592873) | oil field metagenome | biome: oil field; feature: oil-well bore; material: oil-contaminated soil; isolation source: oil-contaminated soil from oil-well borehole | place: Germany: Wietze | collected 2016-10-18 ... | reverse complement strand
CGACGTGCCGTCGTTGCTGAACCGCATCTGCGAGAGTCCCGAACCGCCGGTGTCGCTCGCCGACAGGACGAGGTTGACCGCCGCCGTTGTCGTGTACGCCGCTACACCATTGATCGAGATGGCACCGGCTGGAAGCGTCGTCTCGTATCCTATCGTGTCGGTAAACGACGCACTCGTATTGCCCGCGACATCACGGTACTGGACGTAGACCGTATTCGACCCTGTGACGCCCTCGAGCGTCCAGCTCTTGGAGGTCGCATAGACCTCCCAAGCGCTCCAGTCCACGTCGTCATTGCTGAAGCGCATCTGAGATACGCCCGAGTCCGGGTCACTGGCGCTCAAGGTGAGCGATGCCGTTGTCGTGTTCGTCCAGCCAGTACCCGCGTTCACCACGACCGAGCCAGCGGGCGGGGTGGTGTCCACGGCCCGCACGTCGTGGCACCCGCCGCAGTCCGCTTCTCCCGGCCAACTCGGATAGCCTGTGTGACACGAGTCGCAGCTCGACGAGCTGTTGTAGTAAGCACCGTTGTGGTTCGTCGTCATGCTGGTGTGGAACGCGGGGTGGCAGGCACCCTGCTGGCATGTCTTGTTCCATGTGCCGATACCGCCCGCCGGATTCGCGCCGGCGTGACATGTCGCGCACTCGTACGAGTGCTGTGCCAGCAGACTGTAAGAGTGGCACAGCGAGCACTCGACGTATGTGCTCCAGTCCTCCCCGTGGTCGCCGTCCCAGGGCGCGACAGACATCGCAACATCGCCTGCGCCGAGAGTCGCCGCGTGGATGGCTTCGTCGTCGCCGTGCGGACTGGACGAGTCATGGCACGTGGTGCACACGCCGGAGGTTGGCACGCCGCCCGCGTGACAGACGGCGCACGATGTCCGCTCAACCCCACCCACGACCGTGCTCGCCGACACGTGCAGTGCGGCAAGCCCGATCTCTGCGTTATGGCAGCCGTCGATAGTGCACGACCCCGCAGGGGCCGCATGCTCCGCATCCACCTCGGCGTGCATCGCAGGCGTGCCCGCTGTATGGCAGTCGCCTTCGGCGCACGTGTCGTTGTCCCACGCGGCGGTAAGCGAGGAGCGCGGGACCGGGTGGCAGGTGGCGCAGTCGTCGCCGGTGCTCGAGGAAGACGGCTTCGCGTGTTCCGGGCCGAGTTCGAGGTCGTGGCATGACGCACACACCTGCGCCGGATAGTTGACGCCCATGATCGTGATGGTGGCGTCCGCGGGTGTGACGGTGTGCAGCGCCACCGAGTACGAGCCCGGGTTGTGCACATTGTTGTCGCCCGCTGCGGCGTAGTCGTTGCCGTGGCACTCGTAGCAGCTCTGGCCGTCCGCCTGGTAGTGCCCGGGGGTCGGCTTGAGCCGCAACCAGTTGTAACCGCCGTCGGGATGGTCCGGATCGCCCAACGTCCCGCCGTTGCGCAGCAAGCCCTCGACGTCATCGGTCGACGCCGCGAGCGACACGTATGCGCCCGAAGCGCCGGAGTCGCTGTCCCACCCGGTGACCTCCACTGTCACATGACATGTCAGGCAGAACTGCCGAACCGACACGGCGTCGGCCGTCCCGAGATCCCCGCCCAGCTCGTCGGAGAGCAGCGTGGCGTTGCCACGGCTCGAGCCGTGTGGGTTGTGACAGTCGTAACACGGCAGCGGCGCGTTCACGGGCAGCGTGCCGCCCGCGCTCTTGATGCGGTGGCCGCCGGAGGCCATGAGGCTCGTGTCGTTGGCCTCGTGGGTGACGAACTGCTTGATGTTCGCTGCGTCGGCACGTGACCCGTCGTGACACTGGAAGCAGGCCGCGGCGTAGGTGCCGTTCTCGCGATCGGCAAGGGCGGTGGCGCCATCAGGCGTTGGCCTGAAGGTGTCGTTCAGACCGTCGTACGGGTTGGCCGAACCGTGCGCGTTGTGGCAGTAGCGGCAGTCGCCCTGTGTGCGTACGTCAGGCGTGGTCGTCGCCGGGATGCTTGCGTGTGCGTTCCTCGCCGGGTCGGCGTATACGGTCGCGCCGGCATACGTGCCGGCCACCGGGTAGCCCGTGGCGTCACGCGATGGATCGGACAGCGCCGGATACACCCCGGTCCCTGCATACCAGCCCTGGGCGTCGTTGTGACACGCGAGGCACCAGGCGGTGCCCGCCCCGGTCACCGTGACGCCGTTCACCGTCTTGGCCGGCAGCTTCGGGCTGAGCGCGGGGTCGCCGTGCGGCGAGTGGCAGTCGGAGCACGAGTTGGTGAGATCCATCGGCGCCGGGGCGACGGCGCCCTCGAGCGTGTGTCCGCTCACCCCCGCGAAGGAGTCCGGCCCGTCCGCCACGTTGGAGGTGGCGCCGGTGCCGTCATGGCAGAATAGGCAGGTGGGCGCCTCACCGGGAGCGGCCGATGCGCCGCCCTTCATCAGGCTGCCCCTGGTGGTGGCCGAATGCGGCACGTGACAGGCGTTGCAGGTGCCGATGCCGACACCGCCCGCGTGGGGGGATGCGGCAGCGGCGGAGGCGGGGATCGAGAGTGCGAGCAGCACGCCGAGCAGCAGAAGGGCCGCCACGGCACGACGAGTCACGATACCTGCTCGTGTGCCCGCGCAGGCAGAGCCCACCCCCCGCATGGGCGAGCGATCGGACATGTGGTTCCCGCGTATCCGTCGTGGACGCTTATGCTTCCTAAAGGAACAGAATACGTTGTTCCACCCCGCGGAACAACGTCCGCCCATCCCTGGCTCTCCACCACGAGGCAGGCGTCGTTCAGCACACCACCGAGCGCATGACGCTTTTCGCGTGCTACAATCTCGCACCTAGGGCCCTTAATCGAGACGCGACCGCGCAGGCGGCGTGTACCCGAGGGAGCACGTGATATGAAGCGCACCATGCTCGGCGGCAAGATCCACCGCGCCGTCGTCACCGAAGCGAACGTGGACTACGAGGGCAGCGTCTCGATCGACGAGGACTTGCTCGTGGCCGCGAACATCCTGCCGGGCGAGGCGGTCCACATCTGGGACGTCACCAACGCCGAGCGCCTCACCACCTACGCCATCGCCGCCCCCCGCGGGAGTGGCGCCGTGTGCGTGAACGGCGCGGCGGCGCATCTCGTGCGCGAAGGTGACCTCGTGATCATCGCGTCGTTCGTGGAGCTCGAGGACGCCGAGGCCCGCACCTGGGCACCGCGTGCCGTGTTCGTGGACGTCGGCAACCGCGCCGTCGAGGTCCGCGCCGAAGAGGCGTTCCGCGCGCACTAGCGTTCGCGAACCCTGGCCGCTTCGGGTATCATTGCCCGCCGAAGGGGAGTAGCTGCCCGGCATCGCAGCCGGGAGGCAGGCCGTCATCACGGGCACCCCAGCCCCGGCCCTGCTGCGCGGAACACCTCGCGTGCGAGACCTTCAGGATCGTTCGTGTCCTGACCCGCTGCGCACAGGAGGACGCATGTCCAGGCCCGTTCCACTCGACCCCTCGGCCATCGACCCGAAGTATGTCGTCGACGCCGCTTCCACGCTCGAGCCTGCCGAGGTGCTGACCCGCCTCGACGTATCGCCCGACGGCCTCACCCAAGCCGAAGCGAACGCCCGGCTCGAGGCCATCGGCCCCAACGAACTGCCGGAGGGCGAGAAACACACGATCTTCGGCATGATCGTGAGCCAGTTCAAGGACTTCCTGATCCTGCTGCTCATCGCAGCAGCGATCATCTCCGGCCCGCTGCTTCACGAGTGGGCGGACACGATCGCCATCCTCGTGATCGTGGTGCTGAACGCCGTGATCGGCGTGTTCCAGGAGTACCGCGCCGAGCGCGCGATGGAGGCGCTCCGCGAGATGGCCGGCACCGTGGCATCCGTGCGCCGCGACGGCCGCGTCTTCGAGCTCCCCGCAAGCGAGCTCACCGTTGGCGACATCGTGCTGCTCGACGCCGGGCGCGTGGTGCCCGCCGACCTGCGTCTCATCGAGGTGGCATCGCTCAAGATCGCCGAGGCCGCGCTCACCGGCGAGTCGCTGCCGGTGGAGAAGCAGGTGCGGCCCATCGAGGAGGCCGATGCACCTCTCGGCGACCGCACCTCAATGGCGTACAAGGGCACGCAGGTCGTGTACGGCCGCGGCGCCGGTGTGGTGATCGCAGTCGGTCTCGGCACCGAGATCGGCAAGATCGCCGGACTGCTCGGCTCGAAGTCCGACCAGACCACGCCGCTGCAGAGGCGCCTCGCCGCCTTCGGGCGCACGCTCGGCATCGTGGCTATCGGCCTCACCGGCATCGTGTTCGCCATCGGCATGATGCGCGGCGAGGACGTCGTGACCATGTTCATGACCGCCGTGAGCCTGGCGGTGGCGGCCGTGCCCGAGGCACTGCCGGCGATCACCACCATCGCGCTCGCGTTCGGCGCGAGCCGCCTGGTGAAGGCAAGCGTGCTCGTGCGCAAGCTTCCCGCGGTGGAGACGCTCGGCTCGGTCACCTACATCTGCACTGACAAGACCGGCACACTCACCGTCAACAAGATGACGGTCGAGAACGTCGCAGCAGGCGACACGAAGCCCGGTGCGCTCGAGCAGAACGGCTCGGCCGGCGAAGGGTGGCACTGGCTCGCGCACGCGTTCTCGCTCTCCAACGACGTGAGCGGCGAGGTCGACAAGCTTGTGGGAGACCCCACCGAGGTGGCATTCTACGTTGCGGCCGAGAAGGCGGGCTTCACCAGAGCCACGCTCGACACGGAAATGCCGCGCTCGGGCGAGATGCCGTTCGACTCGGACCGCAAGCTGATGACCACCGTGCACGCGCTGCCTGAAGGCGGCTACGTCTCGTTCACCAAGGGCGCCGCCGAGGCGATCGTGGAGCGGGCCGTGGACGCGATGGGCGGCGACGGCGCGCGGGTCGCGCTCGACGCGGATGCCGCTGCCGCCCTCGTGGAGCAGTGGTCGGAGCAGGGCCTGCGCGTCCTCGCATTCGGCATGCGCAAGCTCGACGAGCTTCCTGCCGATCACGAGATGGCTGACCTCGAGAGCGAGTTGACCGTGATCGGCTACGCAGGCCTCGTGGACCCGCCACGCGAGGAGGCGGCGGCCGCGGTCTCCGAATGCAAGATGGCCGGCATCATCCCTGTGATGATCACCGGCGACCATCCCGCCACCGCACTCGCGATCGCCAAGCGCCTCGGCATCGCGGACCACAAGGAGCAGATGATCACCGGCCCCGAGCTCGACGCGCTCTCGCTCGAGGACTTCGAGGGTCGCGTGGAGGGCATCCGCGTGTACGCACGCGTGGCACCCGAGCAGAAGCTCAAGATCGTGCAGGCGCTGCAGGACCGCGGCGAGTACGTGGCCATGACCGGCGACGGCGTGAACGATGCGCCCGCGCTCTCAAAGGCAGACATCGGCGTGGCCATGGGCATCACCGGCACCGACGTGGCCAAAGAGGCCTCGGACATGGTGCTCCTCGATGACAACTTCACGTCGATCGTGGGTGCGGTCAAGGAAGGCCGCCACATCTTCGACAACATCCGCAAGTTCATCAAGTACGCGATGGCCGCCAACTCCGGCGAGATCTGGACGATCCTGCTCGCCCCGCTCGTGGGCCTGCAGATCCCGCTGCTGCCGATCCACATCCTGTGGGTGAACCTCGTGACCGACGGCCTGCCCGGTCTGGCGCTCTCGAGCGAGCCCGCCGAGAAGAACATCATGCGCCGGGCGCCGCGTGCGCCCAACGAGAGCATCTTCGCCGATGGCCTCGGCATCCACATGATCTGGGTGGGCCTCGTCATGGGTGCCGCCACACTGTTCACGCAGGCGCTGTTCGACACGCCGGGCCACGAGACGCACTGGCAGACCATGGTCTTCACCGTGCTGTGCCTGAGCCAGATGGGCCACGTGCTCGCCGTGCGTTCGGACCGCGAGTCGTTCTTCAAGCAGGGCTTCAAGTCGAACCTGCCGCTCACGGGTGCCGTCATCCTGACGTTCATCCTCCAGCTGGGAACCATCTACATCCCGGTCGTGAACGAGAAGGTCTTCAAGACCCAGCCGCTCACGTGGGACGAGCTGCTCATCGCGCTCGCGATCTCGAGCGTGGTGTTCTGGGGCGTGGAGCTGGAGAAGCTGATCAAGAGGCGGATCGACACCAGGAACGCTGCGGTGGCTCCGGTCTAGGTTTCGAGCCACTCCAGCAACTCGGCTATGCGCCGCCCGTCCGCACCTTCGGCGAGCGGCGCAGCTGCTTCCAACAGCGCCCGAGCGCGAACACGTTCGGCCGCCGCCTCGGCATCACGGCCCAGCATGCCGAGCGCGTCCGCCCGGGCGACAAGCAGTTCGGCGAGCATATGCGTGCGGAACGTGTCCAGCCCACCGCCGGCCGAGAGGAGTGTGACCAGACCTTCGCCGGAGAGCGCGTCGATCACGTCGGCGCCGGTGTCGAGCAGCTCCTCTACCGCCTCGCGGGAGAGCGCGATCGCGGCGTCGGGGCGGTGCTCGCGCAGCGCCGCGATAAGGCGGCGCAGCACGTCGCCCATCTGCTCGATCTGCCGCAGCAGCCAGTCGGTCTGGTACACGCTAGTCCTTGCGATCCGTGAAGCCCACGTCCCGGTGCTTCCCGTCGCACAGCGGCTTGTTGCGCGATTCACCGCAGCGGCACAGCGTGCAGTGCTCCGTGGAGTGTCCCTCCGAAGAGGGTTCGCCGAGGACCGCCACACCTCCCTGCACGAAGTACGGGCCTTCGGCTGACGCGATCACGACCGGCGAGCGTTCGTCGTAGTCGCGGTACAGCACGCCATCGACAGTGCAGCTGAGTGCGCCCGAGGGACACTTACGGCAGAGCGCGATGATCTCCTCGACGGTGGCGCCGTCGGGATCGACCCACGGACGCTTGCTGCGATCGAACACCGAGGGGAGTTCGAGCACGCAGTACTCGACGTGCGCGCACAGCGCGCGGTTATCGTGGATGGTCACACGCTTGCCCACGTGGTCGACGAGTGCTCCGGCTCCAGGCTTCCACTTCTTCGCGCCCGAGAAGCCGGACAGCACATGCGACCCGTCACAGAAGGGCTTGCGTTCGGACCCCCCGCACCGGCAGAGCAGTGCGCTCTCGCGGATGGGGATCTCGGCGCGGTCCGGGCCTTGAAGCGTGCCCTGATGCCCGGGGTCGACCCCACGGCGATAGCGTAGCGGGCCATCCTCGGTCGGCTCGATGTGCGGATCCTCGTGGGTTTCGTCACTCATGTCCTGCTCGCTCTCTCCCTCGGCACCCGACACTGCGAGCATACCAGGCGCGCGCCCGTGTATCCTCGGCGTACTGCTCGCACCCACCATGGGGAGGCACTGTGTCACTCGGCAACGATCCGCGCCGGGATGGATCGACACCACGGTCCGCTCCTCGAACTCGGCTCCGCAGCCGAGTGGCGGATATGGCTGGCGGCCGAACCGCAAGCGGAAGCCGCATTCGCCACGCTGCCCGGTTCCGCCAAGGAGATGGCCCTCGCCGAGAGCCGTCAGCCCGCCTCCCCATCAGCTCGCGGCGGACCTGAACGACCGCTCGGCACGTCGGCACGCATGCTCCCCGACGTCGAGTGGCCACGCTTCGGTCCGCTCACCGAGCGCAGCATCATCCCCCGCGTAGAGCGCCCGCACCGCATCCTCGAACCCCGGCAGATCGCCCGCCACCGCGTTCATGAAACGGAACGCCGTCTCCTGGGCACGTCGCCTCACTTCGGCGCCGTCGTCGCTGCGGCGCGCCTCGTCCACCAGCCGCCGGATCGCCGCCGAGGCACCGCCCGGCTGCGCCGGCACTCATGTGCACCTTCCGGCCCACCGTTCCGGCCGCTCGGCCGGAAGCAGCGCCGCCTACCGTCGGTGTGGGGCATAATCACACGAAACCGCCCTCTGGGCGGACGTCCTGTCCCCTGTCGAGAGGAGTCATCTCCATGAGTCTCAAGGGCACCCGAACCGAGCAGAACCTGCTCAAGGCCTTCGCCGGCGAGAGCCAGGCGCGCACGCGCTACACCTACTTCTCGAGCGCGGCCAAGAAGGAGGGCTACGAGCAGATCGCAGCCATCTTCATGGAGACCGCCGAAAACGAGCGTGAGCACGCCAAGGTCTTCTTCAAGTACCTCGAGGGCGGCATGGTCGAGATCACGGCCATGTACCCCGCAGGCGTCATCGGCACGACCGCCGAGAACCTGCTCGCGGCCGCGAATGGTGAGCACGAGGAGTGGGGTGAGCTCTACCCCGAGTTCGCACGGGTCGCCGAGGAAGAGGGCTTCCCGAAGGTGGCCGAGTCGTTCCGCGAGATCGCGGAGGTCGAGGAGAAGCACGAGGCCCGCTATCGCAAGCTCCTCAGCAACGTCGAGAACGGCACCGTCTTCAAGCGCGACACCGTCGTTCGCTGGAAGTGCCGCAACTGCGGCTACATCCACGAAGGCACCGAGGCCCCGGACCTCTGCCCGGCGTGCGCGCATCCGCAGGCCTACTACGAGATCTTCGTCGAAACGTACTAGGCGTCTGTGACGCTCACGGGCGGCCCGTCCCGGAGCGATCCGGCGGCGGGCCGCTTCGTGTCTCTACATACGCTGCAGCAGTTCATCGGCCGCGCGCACCGTCTGGAGGATCTGCTCCTCCGGCGTGCACGTGGCGGGCGTGTCACCCGGCTGCTCCCCGTAGTCGCCGAAACCGGCGTGGTTGCCGCCAGAGATCGAGACCCGAAAGGCGTTCTCCGGGAGGAGCGCGCGGCCCGCCACCCAGTTCTCGCGATCGAGCACGCCGTCCAGGGTCGCGGTCACGTCGGTCACCGAGACGCCGCTGCCGCTCAAGTCGGCGCCTGACGGCGGATAGGCCGCAAGCAACAACAGGCCCTCCACCTCGGATTGCGGGGTGTCGGCTATGTACTGCGCCGCCATCGCACCTCCCAGGGAGTGCCCGCCCACGGCCCACCGGGTGACCGCGGCAAGCTGCGGGGAGGCGATCACATCGTTCGCGGCGCCCACCTCGAGCACGGCGAACGAGAGCGGCACCTCCACGACCACCACCGCATGTCCTTCGGCGGCAAGAGCGCGCGCGAACGGCGCGTACGAGCGAGCGTCGACCCGCCCGCCGGGGTAGAAGACGAGACCGGTCGCAGGCACGCCCCACTCGGATTCGGGCAGGAAGACCCAGCCGTGATCGGTGTGCGTGACGGAGACGCCGTCTCCGCTCTCGAGAGCCGTCAGGGCGCGCTCGCCCGGGCCGAGCGGCGGATGCGCCCACACGAGGAAGGCTGCGGCGGTGAGCGCGAGCACAAGCGCGCCCGACGCGAGCGCCCGAAGGAGTGCGCGCTTCAGCCCCGCACCCCGGTCCGCATCACCCGCCCGTGCTCCTCGCATCGCCCACCTCGTCTCGCCTGCCCGCTCAGAACAGTCTAGCGCGGCGAGAGACAGCACGGATCTCTCCACAGCATCACCACATCCCCCCGACACGTGGCGCACGTCGCAGTCCTAACGTCGGTGGCAAAGCGCAGTCGTTCGAGAAGAGGGTGGGATGTCACGCACGAAAGGGATCAAGCGGTACCGCGCGTGGATCGCGGCAGGTGTGCTGGTTGCAGTCGCCGGCACGGCGTTCGCGCTGTGGCGTGGCGCGGACTCGACCGTGGCGACAGTCACTTACGAGACCGAGGCCGCCGCACTCGGGACGATCTCGGTCACCGTCGCCGGCACCGGCAATCTCGAGGTGGATGGCACCACCGAGGTGTACCCCGCAACGGCAGGGTACGTGGCCAGCGTTGCGATAGCGGAAGGCTCGATCGTCACCACCGGCGACGTGCTGTTCACGCTGGAGGAGGCAACGGCCGAGGCGAGCACCGCGAAGGCGCTCGCCAGCCTGAGGCAGGCCGAGCACAGCGTCGCACAGGCACAGCTGCAGGTGACCAAGGCTCAGGACACCCTCGCGGCCCTTCAGGCGCGCAGCACCGAACCCAGCTCGACGGTGACTTCGGCGGACATGGCCGCCGCGCAGGGCGACGTGACCGTCGCGAAAGCGGGTCTGGCCTCGGCGAACGCGCAAACGACCACCGCGGGACTCTCCTATGCAGACGCCGTGGATGCCGAGGACGAGCTCACGGTCACCGCCCCATGCTCGGGTGCGGTGTACTCACTCGACATCGCGGTGGGCGACAGTGTTGCCGCGAGCGGCGGGGCTGACTCATCGAGCAGCGGGACGACCGGCATGACTGCCCCGGCCACGAGCACTACCTCCAGCAGTGCTCCGGTCACCCTCGCGCCCGAGCAGCCACTGTCGGTGCATCTCACCGTGAACGAGGTCGACCTCCCCTTGCTCGAGGTCGGTCAGCGGGCCGATCTTGAGTTCGACGCCTTCCCCGACCTCACAGCCACCGGCAAGGTCTACGAGATCGCCGAGGCCGGCTCGAGCTCCTCGGGCGTGGTCACGTTCGACGTCTGGGTCTCGATCGATGTGGCCGATCCCGCACTACGGTCCGGCATGTCGGCCGCGGCCACGATCGTCACGGACGTGGCGAAGGGCGCGCTGGTCGTCTCCAACTCGGCGGTGCAGTCCGACGGCAACGGCGGCTACTACGTGCTGGTGATGGATGCCGGAGCCACGGAGCCACGGCAGGTCGCCGTCGAGACGGGTCTGGCGAGCGCGACGCAGACCCAGATCCTCTCGGGCATCACCGATGGAGACATGGTCGTGACCCAGACCGTGGACAACACCGATGACGAGACTTCCACCGGGGCGGGCGGCGGCATGATGGTCCCGGGCATGGGTGGCGGTTTCCGTGACTAGCGCCGCGCCCGCAGTGATCGACGCTCGCGACCTCGTCAAGGTCTACGACGGGGCCGGTGCCGAGACCCATGCGCTCCGCGGCGTGTCGCTCACCGTGCGCGAAGGCGAGTTCGCCGCCGTGATGGGACCGTCGGGTTCGGGCAAGTCGACGCTCATGCACATACTCGGCTGCCTCGACACGCCCACCGAGGGCACGTACCACCTCGCCGGCCGCGACGTGGCGACCCTCGACGACCACGAACTCGCCGAGGTCCGGCGCGAGACCGTGGGGTTCGTGTTCCAGTCGTTCAACCTGCTGCCGCGCTCGACGGTCATGCGCAACGTGGTCATGCCGATGCTCTACACGCGGGTGCCTCGCGACGAACGTGAGGACCGCGCCGCTGCGGCCTTGGCGGCGGTGGGCCTGGAGGAGAGCCTCTGGACGCACCGCAGCAACGAGCTCTCCGGCGGCCAGATGCAGCGCGTGGCGATAGCCCGCGCGCTCGTCAACGACCCGTCGCTCATCCTCGCCGACGAGCCCACGGGCAACCTCGACACGGCAACCGGCGACTCGGTGATGGACCTGTTCGTCCGTCTGAACGCCGATGGCCGCACGATCGTGCTCATCACGCACGAACCCGAGATCGCCGCCAAGACCCGGCGCGTGGTGCGCATCCAGGATGGCCTCGTCGTGGAGGACGCCGCCGCCATCGACGCTCACGTCCGCCAGTACGGCAACGGGGTCGCGGCGCCGTCCGCGACCCCGCCCAACATCTCCGGGAGTGACGCTCCCTCGTTCGCAGGCGGTGGGGCCGATGCGCTTCAGTGACCTCATCTCCGAGACGCTGCACTCCCTCACCTCCAACAAGGTGCGCAGCGGTCTCACGATCCTCGGCATCGTGGTGGGCATCGCGTCGGTCATCGCGATGGTGGCGATCGGGCAGGGCTCGCAGGCATCCATCGAGCAAAGCATCCAGTCCGCCGACTCCAATATCCTCACCATCTCGCCGTCCGCCGGCGGTCAGAGCGGCCCGGGAGCGCGGTCGTTCGGCGCCTCGGTCGAGTCGCTCACCCGCGACGACGCCGAAGCGCTCGAAGCGCTCTCGCTGATAAGCGGCGCGGCGCCCTCCTCGCA
>WOYI011102136.1_pt1 | contig 11850 bp, 10 predicted proteins | sample 6423411 | NCBI WGS metagenome assembly WOYI01 (sample SAMN13441803, study PRJNA592873) | oil field metagenome | biome: oil field; feature: oil-well bore; material: oil-contaminated soil; isolation source: oil-contaminated soil from oil-well borehole | place: Germany: Wietze | collected 2016-10-18 ... | reverse complement strand
TTGAGGAAATAGTCCTCCCTGAACCAATTGATATTCTTCAAGGCGGTAGTGTTGTCTATTTTGCTGCGCTTCGGGAATTTTCTAATGAATCCCCTTTTACTGCAAACACCAACCTAACAGAATTAATAAAAAAGTCATCAATGTTAGATAGTCCTGATTTAGTATATGAGGAATTTATTGCGAATAAAGAGATGATCCAAGAATTTCGAGGTATCATTGAAGATATTATCCGTGGACATTTCAAAGAAACAGATATAGGCCTACAATTTGTAGAGAACGACTATCCAAACAAACAAATTGCCATGGAAAATACTGCTTCAGGAATATTGCCTTTTGCGATTATTGACCGTCTTATAGAGAATGGTACTTTATCACGAAATAGTGTGTTGATCATTGATGAACCAGAAATGAACTTACATCCAGAATGGCAAATAGCATTTGGAAAGCTTCTTGTTTCTTTGGCAGAAAAGCTTGCTATTAAATCGCTTCTCATTTCTCACAGCCCTTATTTTATCAGGGCTATTGAAAAGACGCTGAGCCAAAATAATTCTGTCAAAAGTGCTTTTTACCTGATGTCACCCAAAGATAAGCTGTATACAGCAGAGAATGTCACCGACAAAGTCGGGCAGATTTATGAACACCTGTATAAGCCTTTGGAAGAGCTGTAGCTGGTATGGGAGCATCTGAAAACATATGTAGACCTCGAAAGAATTATGAGACAACATTAGGTAAAACATCCTATAGCGTTGATAAGGGTTCATATCTTCTAAACTCAGACATACAAGCGTATGACTTTGACAGATTGTGTAAAAGCCTTAAGAACATGAGAGGTGATTCTACATTGTCATCGTGTGATGCCCTTGTTGAGAAGGATGGCTCTGTATATTTGATTGAATTCAAAAATCAACCAAATAAGAACATTAACAATGCGGAAATTCAAAAGAAAGCGTTTGATTCTGTCACACAACTCTTAGTGACTTGGGAAAGGGATACATCCCAGCGAGTCTTATCAGAGAAACTGGTTTTGTTTGTGGTATATCATAATCCTGAAGACGATGAGAGTTTTGAAAAGATTAGGAACAAGACGTTTTCATTTATAGAGTCTGATCAAACTGAACCCTTATTGTTTGGTATCAATGATGATTTGAAAAGTCTTTTCCGGGAGGTCCATACAGTTGATATCTCCGATTTTCTAGAAACCTATTATTTTTCATACTTGACGGATCAACCAGACTAGGTGAGTTTGGACAGTTACCTGAATGGGCATTATGTCCAAATAGATGCAGGCCCTCTTTCCAACGGAAACAGGGCCTGCGTTTAGAGAAAATCCACCAGAAGGTGATACCCAATTAGAACACATTGGGTATCCTCTTGCAACATCTAGTAGCTCTTTCCCCTATAGAGATTGATGTCAAGTGCTGTAAGTTTTTTCGACAAGCTCTCTCTTCTCTTTTCCACTGAAACAAATTCCTGGGGGTTCCACAATCTCTCAGCCATCACCGAAAGACGGGGGAAGAGCATGTATTCAGCTAGCCTTGAGCTGGTTACCTTCTCAGTCCAGAGGTTGCCTTGGCCTCCAAGGATCTTTGATTGTTTCTCTGTATCCAATTCTTTTGGTATGGGGTTGAATTCTGCGGTTTTCTCAATGGTGGTGACACCAATGTTACCTGGCTCCTCGTAGGAATCGAGGTGCTGGTAGTCAAAATAACAGCCTGCAGTATTGGGACACATGATGACATCGTGTCCTAAATTGCTTGCCTCGATGCCACCCTGATCACCTCTCCAAGACATCACGATGAGGGATGCGGGGAGGCCGAGCTTTTCTGTGCCTTCCAGTACCTCATCCCACCCTATGGGGCGTTTCCCCTCCTGCTCAACCATCTTGCAGATTTCGCTGGTCATCCAGCTCTGCAGCTGTTTTGCAGTGGTAAGCCCTTCTTTCTCCATCCGATCATTGCACTTTGGACAGGACTCCCATGCAGTATGGGGGCATTCATCACCGCCGATGTGGATGTAGGGGTCGGTAAAGAGTGTTGCAGCCTTTGTAATGGTAATTTGTAAAAAGTGCATCAGCTCTTCATTCCCTGCACACATGACCTCATCAAAGATGCCCCAGCGGTCCTGTACTTCGTACGGGCCACCTGTACATCCGAACTCCGGATATGCTGCAAGCAGGGCCGAAGCATGACCCGGTGTCTCAATTTCGGGGACAACCATCATATGGCGCTGGTGGGCATACTCCTGGATTTCGAGGATCTGTTCATCGGTGTAGATGCCACCATACTCTCTGCCATCACAATAGTTGAGCAGTTTCCTCTTTGATGCAACCGTCTCCAGCTTTTCATATCCTTCAACCTTGATCCGCCATCCCTGGTCATCTGTGAGGTGCCAGTGGAAGCGGTTAAGATGATGGAGCGCAGCGACATCTATGAGTTTCTTAATGAAGGCCACTGAAAAGAAGTGGCGGCTTGTATCGAGCATGAACCCTCTCCAACTGAAGGTCGGTTCGTCCTCAATCATGCAGCAGGGGATGATGTTGTCATTAGCCAATGCCATCTGTCGGATGGTCTGCAGTGCACAGAAAGCCCCGGAGGGTTCGCTGGCCGTAACCACAATCTGGTTCTTATCAACTTTCACCTGGTATGCCTCTTCACCCATCGACGCACCTTTCTTGAAGAGGATATCTTCGTCTCCCACCTTGCAGGCTAGCTGTTCGGTGGCTAGGACTGCCACATCAGTGAATATGGGGTCAAAGCTGATAGTAGTCCCCCTGTGGATACGAAAGGAGCCTTCCCTTTCTTCCAGGTATCTTGGGAGCGGCATCAGGAGTTCACTTGCCGTACGCTGTTTCTTTTTTTGCATGCTATCTTCCTACCATGCGATATCTCCCCTGTCAAGTACAACCGTTGAACAAACCAGTGTATCATGGTAGGGGCGGAAAAGTTTTTGTTGACAGATGGATTGGTGGGTGGTAATCTTGGTTTGTACAAAGAGCAAACAAACTGAATATGCTAACCAACCCGACTTTTGTCGGCCGATGGTTACCAGAAATTCCTCTTAAGTATAGAGAAGGCTATGAGAATAAACAACAACAACTTTCAGAAGAATGCAAATACCTCCTTGGTTGCCCAACTCATTTGGAAAAGTCCTGGGATCAGCAGAGTCGATATCGCCCGTGAGCTGAGTCTCTATCGCTCGACAGTCACCAACATCATCTCTGCCCTGATAGACAACGATGTCGTGTACGAGGGAGAGGAGGGACGTGGTATGAGTAGGGGGGGGCGTAAACCCATCATCCTTCGCCTTAATGAGAAATTTGGCTGTGTGGTCGGCTTTGACATCCAGCCCTCACACTTTCGTGCAGTCATCCTTGACATAAGCGGGGCCATACTGTTTCAGGAAAAGGGCTCTGTTCCCAAAGTTGGTTTTGAAGGTATCCTTACCTTCCTTATGGATCTTGCCCTCAAGGGAGTTGAAAAGATAGGGTTGCCCTTGTTGGCAGTATGCGTTGGCATTCCGGGGATAGTAGACTCAGACAGGGGCGTCATTGCATATGCCGAACCTTTTGATCTTCACCATTTTGACATCTATGGTTTTTTTGCCAAGAGGTATGATGCTCCTGTATTTGTAGAGAATGATGCCAACTGCACAGCTTGGTTGGATATGACCATCAACCGGACGATCAAGCTTGGGGATTTCATGTGTCTGTTGGCAGACTACCATGAAGGAAACTACCAGTTTGGTGACCGTTCGGGCATAGGTGTTGGAATAGGCCTTTCCATTGGGGGAAAAGTCTACCGTGGTTCACACTACAGCGCAGGAGAGTTCTGTTCCCTTACATGGAGAGGTGGTTGTGTAGGACAGACAGGGCTGGATGAAAAACTGCTGATGCTCTCCGCTACTGATGAAGAGGCATGGAGGGCTTGGATGGTTGACCTGTTCTCCTCTCTAGTTTCTGTAATTTCTGTCTTGGATCCCAGGGTTGTTTTTATCCATGGCAAACCGTTTAGCGACAAGAAGAAGATCGAGGCTATGTTGGAAGCAGACTGCCCCCAATTTATGGCAATTCTGGAAAAAATACATTGTAAGCTGATATTTGATGCTGACGACGAGTCGGTGGTCGCCAAAGGTGCTGCAATGATGTACTTGCAGAAGCTGTTTGCCGTTCCAGAACTTTCCGAAATGGAAAGCAAGGTCCACTTTACGTGGGATGATGTGATAGAACAGGCTAATCGCAGGAGATTCTATACAAAGAACGCTATGGGAGAGCTTGATGAGTAAGGAACAGCCTAGGAAGGATATCCTCAACTCTGTGCATAAGGAGCAGAGACGATCGTATTGGCTGCTGGTACTACCGGCTGTGCTGGTGTACTTGTCTGTAATGGCTTTCCCTACGATATTCTCCATCGTGTTGAGTATGACCAACTATAATGGTGGCAAGATTTTTGGGGGACGGGTTCCTGTTGAGTTCGTTGGTCTGAAATGGTATAGGAGACTTTTTGTCGACGAGTATTTTTATCTTGCCCTGAAAAACAACATGTGGATAGTGCTCGTCTCGGTTTTGGGCCAGATACCCCTCGGATTCTTCTTAGCCTACGTTCTCTACAGAGGTCTGGTGAAGATGGCTGACTTTTTCCAGACCATGATCTACCTGCCGTGTGTCATTTCCACCGTAGTCATCGGTATCCTGTGGAAATCTTTCTTCTCACCAAATGGGGCTTTCCCTGAAATAGTGAGGCTTTTCAATCCAACCTATGAGTATGGGATATCGAATAACCCAATTCTGCCGGTCCTGTTTGTCATACTCTGGATGTATACAGGTACCTATCTGATCATTTTTATAGCCAACTTGCAGAAGATTGACAGTGCAGTCATTGAAGCTGCCCGTATCGATGGTGCAAGCGAAGGCCAGTCCCTACTCTACATCATTCTACCAGCACTATCGGGTGTCATTGTTACCAGTTGCATCCTGGCCATCAGCGGATCGTTGAAAAGCTTCGACCTCATTTATGTGATGACTGGTGGCGGCCCTGCTAACCAGACCAGTGTCCTTTCTGTCTATATGTTCGACAAGGCCTTTAAGGGGGCACCGAACTACCCCTTAGCTAATGCGATCAGCACCGTGATGGTCACCATCAGTTTCGCACTCATCGGTCTTACCAAGTGGGCTGAGAGCAAATTTGGGGGAAGGGAGTAAGATGGCGGATATCAAGGATACAAAAAGCACAAGAGCCAAGATCAACAAGGTTCTGACCTATGCTGTGATGCTCTTCTTTACACTTATGGCCATTTATCCCTTGTTCTGGTTGCTGATGAACTCCTTTAAGACAACCACAGAGTTCCAGCTGAACAAGTTGGGGTTCCCTAAGGGCTGGACTCTGATTAACTATAAGGATGCTTGGGTGCGTGGGAAATTCCCTCATCTCATCCTCAACAGTATGATTTATACTGGTGTGACCACCATAGTGACACTGGGCTTCTCCTTCATGGCAGGATTTGCCTTTGCTAAGATCCCGCACAAGGCAACCAAACTCCTGCACGGCTCGTTTATCATCGGACTGCTGCTTACCTTGCAGTCGATCATGGTCCCACTGTTTCTTCTGATTAACTGGACAGGACTCTACAATACGCGCCTTGGTGTCTTGATCCCTTACATTGGTATTGCAATGCCGATGGGTATCTATCTGGGCACTGACTATATCAAGAGCATTCCCGATGCCCTCATTGAGTCAGCCAGGCTTGATGGAGCTACCTACTTTAGGATTTTCCGCTCCATCATTGTACCGATGGCACTTCCTGTGGGGGTAACCCTTGCAATCCTGACGGTAACAGGGACATGGAATGAATTTATGCTTATAAACATCCTTACCAGCAGTGATGCGCTGAAGAGTCTGCCTGTTGGTGTGCAAAAGTTTGCAGGGGCCCTTTCCAGCGACTTTGGCAAACAGTTTGCTGCTCTGGTCATTGGCCTTATCCCTATGCTGGCATTCTATTTAGGTTTCAGGAAAGAGATTACCAAAGGTGTTGCTGCAGGTGCGGTAAAAGGGTAAGCCTCCAAGGTTGTTGGTCCTGCCAAATCCTGATGAAAAAAGTTTGACAGGTAGGTATGAGCATGGTACTATTAGTTTGTACAAAGTATGAACTAATGAATTCAGGAGGGTTTCTTTCCAGTGAAAAGGGGGGAAACAATACAGAAGGCAAGTGCTTTCACAAGGTTACGAAGAGTCATTAGGAGGTAACAATGACTGGTATGAAGAAAGTTTCAATTTTGGCCCTAGCGTTGCTTTTGGTCGTTTCGTCGACCTTTGCACAGGGAACCAAAGAGGCCTCGGCTGCCGCAGGGCAGGTAGAACTGACTGTTCTGAACTACATTGATATGTCGGAGCCGAACAGTGCGAATGAAGTTGCAATGGTCTGGGACAAATTCAGTGCAGAGAATCCTGACATTAAGGTTGTTCGTGAAGACCTATTCAACGAGCCTTTCCACCAGAAGACAGAAGCCTACGTTGCAAGCGGACAGCTTCCTGATGTCCTCTACATGTGGCCAAGCGGACGTTCAAGCAGTCTCCACACAACCAAGAGCGTAAAAGATCTTATGCCATTCTTGGAAAAAGACGGTCTGGTCGATTCCTACAACCCTGCTACCTTGGTTCCACAGTTTGCTGGTTTCCTTGGGGAACTCCCCAATGGTATCACCACCACGCACATGCTCTATGTGAACACAAAGGTTCTCAGAGAGAATGGCCTTTCCATGCCCAAGAGCTATGCGGAGATGAAAGCTATGGTTGCTCCCTTGAAAGCAAAGGGGATCGACTTGATAGCCATGGATAACATGGACGCTTGGGTTATGCAGAGCTGTCTCTTCTCAATGGTTGTCGGCCGTTTCGGTGGAACTGACTGGTATCCAAGACTTGAAGCTGGAAAGATCAATTTCAACGATGCATGGTTCATCAACTCACTCAGCCTGATCGGGGACATGTATGCATCAGAGATGATCAAGCGCAACAGTCTCACCAGCCCTTACGGATCAAGCCGTGGTCGTTTCGCCTCAGGCAAGGCGGCTTTCTATATCGACGGTGACTGGTCGACTGCAGCTTTCCAGACTGACATTACCACCGGTCAGGCTCTAATCAGCCGCAATGCACAGGCAAGTGACTTTGAGATGATCGTCCTGCCAGCAATTCCTGGTGAAGTCATCAGCAATTCCAACAGTGGTGTTGTCGGTACCGGTTTCGGCATGAGTGCCAACCTAGCCTCCGGTTCTGCGAAAGAAGCTGCTGCTTGGCGTCTGATCAAGTTCCTGCAGGGCGAGTATGTGCAGACCTACCGCCTCTCCACAGGTGCTTCCTTCCCCTCCAACCTCAATGTTGATGTTGCCAAGGTCGTTAAGGAAGCTAATCTTGAGCCTTTCGTTGCCAAGAGAGCTGCTTACTATGAGAAGTACAATACGATCACCCCGGTTATCGATGGTGTGCTCGCCGGTGATGTCTACAATGTCATCAACACTGGTTTGCAGGAAATCGGTCTTGGCAAGAAGACTCCTGTCCAGGTCGGACAGGATGTGCAGAAAGCATGGGAAACTTGGAAAGCCAATAAATAGGCAACTGTACTAAGTAAGACTTTAATAGAGGGACCGGTGATGGTCCCTCTTGTTTCAGGTCTTATTTCTTATTGCATCACTGCTAACATTCCGGTTACCTGCTGCTCCCATAGAGATCGAAGACCTTGAGACTCTCCTTAAACTCCCCGAGTGAAATCTTCTCTCGTGTCTTGAAGATCACAACCTTTTGGGCTGTAGGTCGTACGCAAAAAAGGTTGTCACTGAAGGTCCCCTTACGTGAGCCTGCATCAAGGGCGACCTGGAAGGCCGGAGCCTTGCTGCTGAGGGTAACAGCGAACCCTTCCTGTGCCTTTTCAACCTGTAAGGTCAGAGAGGGATCAAGCAAAGCGCACCTCTTGGGGCGGTCGAGTAGCATGACGTCCTCGATGTAAAGCTCGTCTGCCTCCAACTTGATCGAGAGGAACATCTTTTTGGGATCAATCTTGTTCTTATCCAGTTCAATGGTGCATACATGTGTGCTGCTTTGGCTTGGAATATCCAAAACATACTTCTGTTTGGACACCTTCTCGCCATTGAAACGATAGGCCTTCACTGAAACCTTTGCATTGGCAAGTGGTGTGCTCTTGTCGTGGACCACATAGAGCTCGACCTTTCCCTTTTCCTTCATATAGGCGATGGGAAGAGAAGGGGCGTAGAACTGCCTTGCACTGTAGTGTAGCAGTTTCCACTTCCCTGTATAGTCGATGGAAGACCAGGAAGCTACTGGCCAGTTGTCATTGAGCTGCCAGTAGAGCGTTCCCATGCAGTGGGGGCGTAAGGTCCGCCAGTATTCGATGGCAGTCTTCATAGCCATAGCCTGCTGGACCTGGGATAGGTAAAGCATCTGTTCAAAGCCATGAGGGAAGCGAAAGTACCGGCTGAAGTTTTCAATGATGATGGAATTTCCCCGATCATTTTTCTGATGGTGCTCCATCACCTCACTGGTGAGGTTATGCTCCGTAACCGGTGCATACTCCTCGACGGTCGAGAGGGAAGGAAAGCTCTGGTAGCCAAACTCACTGACGAACCTTGGGCTGATGGAATAATACTCCTCAAAGGGTTTTCCCTCATGCCAGACCGACCAGAAGTGCATATCACCCTTGTTGTCATCATGCCAGTTGTCCGAGTAGTCTCCCGGACCGGCAGAAGGACTCGATGGCCACCACTGCCTGGAAGGGTCAAGTTCTTGGATGACCCTTCCAACAGTCCCTTCATTTAGACGATCATAGTCGATGACATACCGCCAAGGATTGCTCTTGGAAGCCTCATACCAGCCTATGGCACCCAGGTCCTCATTGTTCCCACACCATAAGGCGATGCTTGCATGGTCGCGTAGGCGGGGAATCTGGTAGCGTAGCTCAGCTTCCACATTGGCGAGGAACTCTGGATTCGAGGGATACATTGAACAGCTGAACATGCAGTCATGCCAGAGAAGCAGGCCCTTTTCATCACAGAAGTCGTAAAAACTCTCCATCTCATAGAGGCCACCGCCCCAGAGCCGCAGCATATTCATGTTGGCATCTATGCAATTCTGTAGGAGCTGTTCATAGCGTTCCTCTGTGAGACGGGAGAACAGAGCATCGGCGGGAATCCAGTTGGCTCCTTTGGCAAAGATATCCCTTCCATTGACAGAGAAGGTCATACCCTTGCCCTCTTTGTCCTTATCTACCTCAGTCTTGACCTCAATGGTCCTGAAGCCGATGCGTTTTGTCAGACTCTGCTCTCCGATGGCAAGCTCTAGGGTGTATAGCGCTTGATTGCCCTCGCCGGCTGGCCACCATAGCTGAACATCCTTACACACCAGAGTGAATACAAGCTTGTTGAGTCCCGTTGTGAGGTCTACATTGCTTCTCTGACGGGCTTTGCCCAATGTGGCTATACTGGGTAGCCTCTGGTCCTTGGAGGAGTTGTAGATTACCTTGATACGAGCCTCCCAATCACCAGAGGCAAGCTTCTTGGTATCGGTCACCACTGATTCGATGATGCCTTCATTGACAAACTGGAATCCGATCGGTTCATATATCCCGAAGCTCATAATGCAGGGACCCCAGTCCCATCCGCTATGGCACTGGGTCTTGCGGATTAGGTTTCGGTGCTTTGCCGATACAGGGTAGATAGAGTAGGGGATTGGATAGGAGAGCTTTCCCGCTTCACATATGGCCGCATTCTCTGCACTGGTAAATTCCAAGGTAAGGGTATTTTCCCCGACTACAAGCAAGTGTGTAAGGTCGAAACGGAACCTGCGGAACTGGTTGTCGCAAGATCCTGCCTTTTTGCCGTTGACGACCACATCAATGATGGTGTCAGCCATGGTGAGGGTGATTACCGCTTGTCCCGAAGCAAGGTGTTCTTTGGTTACTGAGAAAGTCTTGCTCAAGATCCAGTCGCTCTGGCCTACCCACTGGATGTCCAGCTCGTTGGTTCCCCAATAGGGATCGACGATAAGCCCCTGTGCCAAGAGTGCCGAATGGATATCACCTGGAAGGGTGCAGGGAATTGAGGGATTCTTAAGGAAATATGTGCAATGGGGTGTGATGGCCTTGCTGTCTTTTGGAGAGAGGGCCCACTGCCCGTTAAGATCGATCGTATGCATGAATGATCCTCCTCTCTACAGTATACCATACTAGGGATATCTCTGGGTTTGGAAGATACATATTGTCGAGCATCTTGTGTTCCGATAGACTTGGGGAAAAAGGAGTGAGCAGAGCATGCATACAAATCAATTCAGAAAGCTACTACAAGAGAACAGACCTTCGATGGGAACACGGATCATCAGCACCTGGCCCCTTATGGTCGAGGCAGTAGGAGCGAGCGGACAGTTTGACTATATTGAGTTTGTTGCTGAGTATGCCCCCTTCACTGATGCTGACCTGGAGAATGTCGTCAGGGCATCAGAGTTGCACCAAATGTCTTCCATGATAAAGATAGATTTCCAAAATAGGTTTTATGTAGCCCAAAGGAGCTTGGCTGCAGGATTCCAGAGCATCCTTTTCACCGACCACAAGAGTGCAGAAGAGGTTCGTTCCTCAATTGTGGCCATCAGGGCGGACACCCCACAGGACAGGGGACGTTTTGGCAAACCAACACGCCGATTCATCGGATTCGAACCAAAACTGAGCCAGATGGACTATGCAAAGATGTTGAGGGAGACAGTGGTTGCCATCATGATCGAGAAGCGCCAGGCCTTTGAAGAGCTAAAGGATATCTGTTCAATAGAAGGGGTCGATATGGTACAGTTCGGCCCTTCTGACTATGCGATGAACAACGGATGGGACTTCTCCGAGCACAAGGCAGAGGTCAGAGACGTGGAGAAGCGCATGATAGAGATCGCCTTGGAAAAGGGAGTTGAACCCAGGTGCGAGATAAACCACGCAGAGGAAGCCAAGCCCTATATGGCCTTGGGGGTGAAACACTTCTGTCTGGGGGATGAGCTACGTAACAATATGGTCTATTGGAACACAGAAGGCAAGGCCTTGCGGGAATTGGTGACGAAAGACTAGGATCCTCATGAGTTTATAAAACAGTGTCCCCCTGTAATTCCCTTTTGGTCAGATGCATGGATACAAAACAACGGCCTCCAAACTGGAGGCCGTTGTAAAGATAAACAATCGCTAAAAGGTTTTCTCTTTTTCCCTTAGGTTGCTGCGTAGGTGAAGGTGACCGTCCCTGTATAGGACCCTGCCACTGCAGCATCAAATGTTGTTGCATCGACAGAGAGAGCAACCGCATGAGATTCTGTGGCGATACCGGTCAGCGAGGCAACGTTCAGTATCTCCAATCCGGTAACTGGTGTTGAGCCTGTGGTTGTAAGCGCTACTGAGTTGACAGTTACGGTGTAATCGATATAGGAGTCCACAGCTGATACAGTACTCTTCATAGGTGTTGCATCCATGGTGAGCGTATATCCGGAGCGGCTATTGGAGAGAGTGCTTAGGTAAGCGGTGAAAGTCTGTGCTCCACTGGTGGTGATCGCAAGGTCTCCATATGCTTCCAGTGCATTGAATGCACCTACATTAGCTGCTGTAGAAGCGGTTGTAGTTACCTTTATCATGCCTACGCCGGCTACCGTTGTGCTGACATTAAAGCTGTCTGTTACAGCGAACATGGGGACCGCTACAAACAATAAAACAAAAAGTATTGATATAAAAGTCTTTTTCATACATAAGCTCCTTTAGGAGCAATGCTCCTGGATATGTACTTGGAGTTACCATTTCCTTTAGTACACCATTATAGTAAGAAATAAACCCTAC
>WOYI010280162.1_pt1 | contig 11851 bp, 10 predicted proteins | sample 6423411 | NCBI WGS metagenome assembly WOYI01 (sample SAMN13441803, study PRJNA592873) | oil field metagenome | biome: oil field; feature: oil-well bore; material: oil-contaminated soil; isolation source: oil-contaminated soil from oil-well borehole | place: Germany: Wietze | collected 2016-10-18 ... | reverse complement strand
ATACTCCATCACGGCATCATGCATGGTAAATGGTTGTGTCTCTACCTCCTGTACAATGACCTGGGTTTGATAATGATAAATCTGTAAAAAAATGTCGCAAAGAGTGGATGCTCTATGCCTTGGGCGGGCGCCCTACATCATCAATACAGACATCTTCCCGATGAGGTGTGTAAATGGTATAGTGGAAAGGGGTTACTGTCGACTGATCACCCTTCCTGATCATGTGCCAGGCAAGCAGCTCGCTTGTCGTAAGGCTGATCAGAAAGGTGATCAGTAACCCAATGGTGATGCTTCTTTTTCTCAGCAAAACAATTTCTTTCGTTAGTTGTTTCTGTTGACTGAACAAGAGAGGAGCAAAAAAGTTTGCCGGGTCACTCTTTTTTGGGAATTTTTTCAAAGTCTCACACCTTAAAGGCATCCCATCTGCAAAAAATGATGTATATTAGTCTCCCCAAAAAAATATGGATATGATATATGGATATGATAAGTGATCTGGTAAAAGTATATTGTCGCAACACGGGTGAGGAGAAAGAGGTGCCGGTCGGTACACCATTGACCGAGTTGATAGCTCATTTCAATGTGAGGATGCCTTACCTGATTGCCAATGCAAAGGTGAACTACAAAACCGAGTCGCTGACCTACCGGGTCTACCGGCCCAAGATCATCGAGTTTGTCGATCTGAGTGACTCCTCGGCGATGCGCACCTACGTGCGGTCGCTCTGCTTCATCCTGGCCAAAGCAGTAGATGACCTGCTGCCCAACGCCGAGATGTATATCGAACATGCCGTATCGCGAGGGTATTATTTTCAGATTGACTCAGATGTACCGGTCGGTAAACCGGAACTGGATGCCATCCGCAATCGCATGCGGGAGATCGTGGCGGCTGACATACCATTCGTACAGGTGGAGGAGGAGACATCAAAGGTGGTGCAGCTGTTCCGCGAACGAGGGATGGAGGACAAGGCACTGCTATTGGAGACCTCTGATCTGATCTATGCCCGCTACTCAAAGCTGGAGGAGTATATCGACTATTTCTACGGTTGCCTGACACCATCTACCGGCTACATCACCATGTTCGATATCCAGCCCCATAACGGCGGATACCTGCTACGGGTGCCCAACCGTGAACATCCGGTAGAACTGGAGCCGGTGATAAAACAGGAGAAGCTGTTGAATGTCTATCGCGAGCATCTCAAGTTTTTGAAGATCAGCAGACTCGATAATGTGGGCGATCTGAACAGAGCCAAGCGGAATAACCGCATGTCGGAGGTGATACAGGTGGCAGAGGCATACCAGGCAAAACAGATTGCCGATATCGCCGAGGAGATCACCCGCAGGTTCCGAGATGGGGTGCGTGTGGTGCTGATATCGGGACCCTCCTCCTCCGGTAAGACCACATTCCGTAAACGTCTCGAGGTGCAGCTGATGGTCAATATGCTGAAACCTGTGGGCTTCTCACTCGATGACTATTTCATTAATCGCGACAAAACGCCACTCGATGAATATGGTGAGAAGGATTACGAGTCGCTCTACGCACTAGACCTGCCCCTTTTCGAAGAGCATATGCTCCGGCTGATGGGGGGAGAGGAGGTGGAACTGCCCACCTACAACTTCGTGACCGGTACCAGGGAATATAAAAAGCATTTCCTGAAGATGGCAGAGAACAGCATCCTGATCGTGGAGGGTATTCACGGCCTCAACCCGGAGCTGACCGCCCATATCCCGCGGGAGAAGAAGTTCCTGGTCTATGTCTCAGCGCTCACCTCAATCTCGCTCGATGATCACAACTGGATACCTGCCTCTGATAACCGCCTGTTGCGCCGCATCGTGCGCGACTATCGTTACCGCGGGTACTCGGCTGAACAGACCATCTCACGCTGGGACAGCGTGCGTCGTGGTGAGGAGAGGTGGATCTTCCCCTACCAGGAGAATGCCGATGTGATGTTCAACTCGGCCATGATCTATGAGCTGGCTGCCATCCGCCGTCATGCCGAGCCGATCCTGATGCAGGTGCCACGCACGGTGCCCGAGTACTCCGAAGCCTACCGCCTGCTCAAATTTTTAAGTTATTTCAATTATATCACGGATCGTGAGCTGCCGCCCACCTCCCTGCTGCGCGAGTTCCTGGGAGGTAGCAGTTTCAGATACTGAAACATATGTCAGAGGTTATTTGCGCCATATCCACCCCTCCCGGCATGGGAGCCATCGCGGTGATCCGCCTCTCGGGTGAGGGGTCGGTAGCCCTGGTGGATTCAATCTTCCAGGCCGCTTCCGGAAAGAAGCTTGAGTCTCTGCCATCTCACACCGTCCATTTCGGGCGGATCAGCGACGGAGAAGAGCTGCTGGACGAGGTGCTGGTAACACTCTTCCGCGGTTCACGCTCCTTTACGGGTGAGGAGAGTGTGGAGATCTCCTGCCACGGCTCGATCTACATCCAGCAGCGCCTTATGGAGCTATTGATCACGCAGGGAGCAAGAATGGCTGAAGCGGGTGAGTTCACCCGTCGCGCCTTCCGCAACGGGCGGTTCGACCTGAGTCAGGCTGAGGCGGTAGCAGACTTGATCGCCTCCTCTTCCCGGGCTTCCCATCGGGTGGCGATGAACCAGATGCGGGGCGGTTTTGCCCGTAAGCTGGCGGAGCTGCGCGATAAACTCCTGCAGTTCGTCTCTCTGATTGAGCTGGAGCTCGATTTCTCTGAAGAAGATGTAGAGTTCGCCAACCGGGAGAAACTGTATGAACTGACGAACGAGATTGAACAGGAAATTCAAACCCTGGCCGACTCCTTCCGGCTGGGAAATGCCATCAAGAGCGGTATTCCGGTGGCCATCATCGGAGAGACCAATGTGGGTAAATCCACGTTGCTGAATCTGTTGCTCAACGAAGAAAAAGCCATCGTGAGTGATGTACACGGCACCACACGTGATGTGATCGAAGATACCATGAACATCGGCGGGGTTATGTTTCGTTTTATTGATACGGCGGGTATCCGGCAGACTGTCGATGCCATTGAGACAATGGGCATAGCGCGTACGTTTCGCAAAATTGAACAGGCTTCCATCGTCTTGTGGATGATTGATATGACGACTCCCCGGGCGCAGATTGAAGGTCTGGCCACTTCCATCCTCCCCACACTGAAGGATAAACAGGTAATTTTATTGTTCAACAAGGTCGATCTGATCCCGGATGAACAAAGAGCGGATTTTGCGAACCTCCTTCCCGCATTGAATGCCGACAGACTGTTTATCTCCGCAAAGCGGCAACAGAACACTGATCAGCTTCAGGAAATATTGGTGAAAGCTGCTGCCATCCCCTCCATTGGCGAAGACGATGTGATCGTGACCAACCTGCGCCATTATGAGTCGCTCAACAGCGCACTCAATGCTGTCCGTCGCGTGAAAGAAGGTCTCGAGACAGGCATCACCCACGATTTCCTCTCACAGGATATCCGCGAGTGCATGTTCTACCTTGGCGAAATTACCGGCCAGATCTCCACCGAAGAGATCCTCGGTAATATTTTCAGTCGGTTTTGTATCGGAAAGTAGAGCTGCCTTTTGAGATTTTGTTAGATTGCCGGAAGAATGCGCACCATGGAAACACCATTAATCTCTTTAAGTTTTTTGGCGATCGATTTATCTACTGTTTTTTGGGTGACATCAATAATGTTGTAGGCAATCCCATTGTATTTGCGATTCAACATGCTGTCGATATTGATGTTTTCGGAAGCCAGGATGCTTGAAATCTGGCTGACCATGTTCGGGATATTTTTGTTTGCAATTGTAATACGACAACCGTCGTGCCGTTCCATTGTGGCAGCCGGAAAATTTACCGAGTTGGTGATGTTGCCATTTTCCAGAAAATCTTTTACCTGGTTTACGGCCATTACAGCACAATTGGTTTCCGATTCTTTTGTTGAAGCGGCCAGATGTGGAATGGCAATAACCTTGTCCATTTCTAATACTTCTTTATCGGGGAAGTCGGTAATGTATTTGGCTACTTTCCCTGATGCAATTGCATCTTTTAAATCGTTCAAATTGACCAATCCACCACGTGCGAAATTCAATATCCGAACGTTGTTTTTCATCATCTTGAGTTTGTCCTTGTTGAGGTAACCCTCGGTCTCGGGTGTGAGCGGGATGTTGAGAGTAACATAATCGGCTTGCGCCAACAAAACCTCTATCCCTTGTACCCAGTTCACCTCGTTGCTTAATTTCAATGCTTGTGGCACTGAAATGTATGGGTCGTAGCCAATCACGTTCATCCCCAATGCTTTGGCGGCATTGGCTACCAAAACGCCGATTGCGCCCAACCCGATTACGGCGAGTGTTTTGCCTTTTATCTCTTGTCCGGCAAAGTTCTTTTTGCCTTTCTCTACGAGTGCTGGTATTTCGTCACCTTTGCCAATCAGTGATTTAGCCCAATTTACACCATCGATGATGTCACGCGAAGTAAGCATCAGTCCGGCAATCACCATTTCCTTTACGCCGTTTGCATTTGCTCCCGGAGTGTTGAAAACCACGATCCCTTTTTCTGTACATTTTTCTATTGGAATGTTGTTGACGCCTGCACCCGCTCTTGCTACGGCTTTTAGTGACGACGGAAGTTCCATTTGGTGCATTTTATAACTGCGCAACAGGATCGCGTCTGGATTGGGGAGTTCGCTGGCGATCTCGTAATTACTTAAAGGAAAAATAGATAGCCCTTCAGGGTCGATTGCATTTAACGTTTGAATCTTAAACATTTGGATTGTTATCTTTAAAGTGTGTTGAATCATAATCTCCAAACAAGATACAAAGGTCACAATTTTATTTCTTAACTGAGCAAAAAAAATGAATTTTGTTGCAAGGAGGCCTTTGATTCAGGGTACCATTGACGCTCTATCCGTGGGCTAGGTTACAGGTATGCTTCCATGAGATGTTGTTTTGTCTTCCTGATGCTTCAATAATTATTTGTATATTTGTTGTTTAGAAACTACAACAATGAAAAGAGCGTTTCGTTTTTTGAACAAGCCCTATCCGCTGAACGATGATTTAAAGCACAATGCCCAAATCGTTCTGTTTCTGAGTATTGGGATATTTGCATTCTTGTCACTCTTTCAGCCGATTGGTATCAGCGCTTTTTCAAGAAAAGAAATTATATACCTGGTCTGTGGGATCGCTGCATCCCTGTTTTTTATCCTGACCTTGAATCTGATTGTTTTGCCAAGCATCTTCCCCCGTTTTTTCAACAGTAGCAGGTGGGATATAAAGAGAGAGATTGGTTGGGATTTGTGGATGTTGCTCTCAATATCAAGTTGTGCGCTATTGGTCTATTCAAAAATAGTGGGACCTATTGGCATTGAACTCTCTGACGTGTTGAAGATCATATTGATTGGCTCTGTTCCGGTGGCGCTGCTGATCATCATCAATTATAACCGTATATTGCGCTCCAATCTGAAGTCGGCACAGATGCTAAACCAAAAGCTGATAGAAAAAAGGGAGCAGAGCCGAAAACTGATTCATTTTGAGTCGGAATACAAGAACGATGAGATCACGCTGAACCCGGAATCGATATCTGTGATAAAATCGGCAGATAATTATATCGAGATCTATTACGAGCGTGAGGGAACGATGCGGAGACATACCATCAGGAGCACCTTGAACAAAGCAGAAGCAACAATACAGAACTGTGGCTTTTTCTTCCGATGCCACAGGAGTTTCATCGTGAATATTCATCGAATCATGGAGGTGCAGGGGAATTCCCAGGGATATACCTTGTACATCGAGAATCTGGATTTCCCCGTCCAGGTTTCACACATGTATATCGCTGAATTCAAAAGACTCTTGCTTTAGTCGTTTGACCACTCTATTCCCCTTTTTCACCCCTTAATCATCTTTTCATCCCTAATTATTTGCCGGGCATCCCCATTTTTTTGCCGTCCGCTATTTCATCCCTAATTTTATTGGTGAGTTTTGAAATTGTTTTACCGTTCCTTCACGTAGCGGAGAGAAGAGAAACTCAATTTAATAATTGGCTTGCATGAAATATTGTTCTTGCTCGCTACAAATAATCAAACAAAAGAATGGAAGAATTTAAAATAGGTGATCTGACAGCCAGGCTGCCAATCATACAAGGAGGAATGGGTGTGTGCGTCTCTATGTCGGGATTGGCTTCCGCCGTTGCAAATGAGGGAGGAATCGGGGTGATCTCTGCTGTCGGTATCGGCATGTCGGAGCCCGATTACAGGAAGCACTTTCGTGAATCGAACAAGATCGCGTTGAGAAAAGAGATCCGTAAAGCACGCTTGAAAACGCGGGGGATCATTGGTGTGAATATCATGATGGCTACCTCCGACTTTGATGAGCTGTTGAGAGTGGCTCTGGAAGAAAAAATCGATGTTGTTTTTATCGGTGCCGGTTTGCCCCTAAAAATACCTGCATTCCTGGAAAGCATTAACCAAGGTGATACCACAACAAAGATTGTACCCAAGGTCTCCTCCTCCAGAGCTGCGAAATTAATTTTCAGACACTGGTTGGAGAAGTATGACAGGATACCCGATGCCGTGGTGGTGGAGGGTCCCCTGGCAGGAGGCCATCTCGGTTTTGGCAAAGCGGAGTTGCAGAACAACCAGCAATCTCTCATTACGATCCTGAAAGAGACTGTCGCCGAGATGGATTTTTTTCAACAGGCAACCGGCAGGGAGATCCCTGTGATAGCTGCAGGAGGCATCTATACGGGAGGTGACATGTACAACATGTTGCAATCGGGAGCCAAAGCCGTGAAGATGGGTACCCGTTTCGTGACAACCACGGAATGTGATGTCTCGGAAAAATTCAAACAGAACTATATCGACTGCTCAAAAGAGGATATTGTGTTGATCGATAGCCCGGTAGGACTCCCGGGCAGGGTGATCGTCAATGATTTTGTAAGGGAGATTCAGCAAGGTGCACAGAAACCTGTGAGGTGTCCCTGGAAGTGTCTGAAAACATGCGACTACAAGAAAGTTCAGTTCTGTATCTCCGAAGCACTGTTTAATGCAGCACGAGGAGATTTTTCACATGGTTTTTCTTTTGCCGGAACAAATGCCTATAAGGCCAAAGCAATCATCTCAGTCAGAGAAACCATAGATCAGTTGAAAGAGGAGTATTACAGGGAAGAGATTCGGTTCCAACCGGTTGAAGTATCTGCCTGCTGATTCACCCAAACCGTCTTTTACACATTTCCTGATATTGCGCGTTTATCATCTTTTTCATTCCACAAGAAAGAGATCATCCGTCCGTTTTCGGGGGGACAGTATGCTGTCGCTCCGGCCTGCACATACCCGTAAAATCGATATTTGATTTTTTTTTATCTATTTGTTCTGGCTCTAGATAAAAGGGAATCAGTCAATTATTTTTTTTTGTCAATGTTTGTTCCCCCTTGTTGTAAACTATTTGTTAGTGTGACTGTTATATTCAGTGCAAAGAATTATTTAAAATTGTTTTAAATAGACAGATAGATGACCCAAGAAGATTTACCTGCGATTTTCCGTGACTTCAATCCACTGGAAGATAAAATGCTGCAAATCATCGACCGGGAAGGCAATCTGATCCGAAAGGATCTGATGCCGGAGCTGGAGGATGAGACCATTATAGAAGCCTACCGACAGATGTTGTACGAGCGGATCGCCGATGAGATGGCGGTCTCCTACCAGCGACAGGGGAGGATGTACACCTTTACCCCTAACCTTGGCCAGGAGGCAATCCACATCGCTGCCGGGATGAACATTCGGTATGAGGACTGGCTTGTTCCATCTTTCCGTGAAATGGGCATTCTGCTATCGAAAGGGGGAACCATGAAGGAGATGTTCCTCTTCTACCTTGGCAACGAGTGGGGTGGTAGCTTTCAGCAAGCTCATCATACCCTCCCCATTTCCATCTCAATTGGTACGCAGTTTCACCATGCCACAGGCGTGGGTTACTCGGTGAAGTACCGAAAGAAGGATGAGGCGGTCTTCACCTTTATCGGTGACGGCGGTACCTCCGAGGGCGACTTCAGCGAGGCGCTCAACTTTGCCGGCGTTTGGCAGGTACCGGTGATCTTCACCATCCAGAACAACCAGTATGCCATCTCCGTGCCGGTGCAGAAGCAGACCAACTCACTCAACCTGGCGGTCAAGTCGGTCGCTTTCGGTATCCCTGGCATCAAGGTGGACGGCAACGATTTCTTCGCGATGTATCTCGCCTACAAGACCGCTGCCGAGTATGCACGGTCGGGCAGGGGAGCGGTGCTGATCGAGGCACTCACCTATCGTCTCGGGGCTCACACCACCTCCGATGATCCCTCCAAGTACCGCGAAAAAGAGGAGGAGCAGCTCTGGGCCATGAGCGATCCGCTGATCCGCCTGAAGCGATACATGCAGGATGCCGGTATCTGGTCCATCGACGAAAAGCAACTTCGGGAGGAGTACCGTGAGGAGATTGACCGTCAGTTTACCGAGGCGGAAAAGGAGAAATCATATCCCTTGGATGATGTGTTTGTGCATATGTACAGCGATATGCCCGATGAATTGAGAAGACAGAAAAAAGAGTATGAACAATTCTTAAGCTGGAAGGAGAAAAGAGGATGAGCGTGATGACCATGGTGAAGGCGATCAACAATGCGCTGGATATCAAACTGAACGAGGATGAGAATATTGTGATATACGGCGAGGATGTAGGCGTGGAGGGAGGTGTCTTTCGCGTCACCGAGGGACTGCAGAAGAAATATGGTGTTGAGAGGGTGTTCGACTCACCCCTGGCAGAGTCGGGTATCGTGGGTACCGCACTCGGGATGGCTGTCTCGGGTCTCCGCCCGGTGGTGGAGCTGCAGTTCGATGGGTTCACCTTTCCTGCCTTTAACCAGATCCTCACCAATGTATCCCGGATCCAGAACCGATCACGTGGCAAGTATCGGGCACCGATGGTGATCCGCTTTCCCTATGGGGGTGGGGTCAACGCACTGGAGCATCATTCCGAGAGCCCTGAGGCGCTTTTCGCCCATATACCGGGACTGAAAGTGGTGATCCCCTCTACCCCTCACGATGCCAAGGGGATGATGATCAGTGCCCTGGAGAGCAATGATCCCATCATCTTCATGGAGCCAAAGCGGATCTACCGTGCCATCAAACAGGAGGTCCCCGAGGAGAAATACAGCCTTCCTCTCGACAAGGCGAGGGTGGTACAGGAGGGAAGTGACATCACACTGGTGGCTTTTGGTGCCTTGATCCGCGAATGCCAGAAAGCGATCGTGATGGCGGAGGAAGCCGGCATCTCAGTGGAGCTGATTGACCTGCGCTCTATCTACCCAATTGATCGGGAGACCATCCGCACCTCTGTGCGGAAAACGGGAAGGATGATCGTGGTGGCTGAAGCACATGAATCGTTCAGCGTGGGATCGGAACTGATTGCCATTGCCAACGAGGAGGCATTCCTTTCCCTGGAGGCTCCCCCGCGCAGGGTGGGTGGCTTTGACACCATTGTCCCCCTGGCCCAGGGAGAACCCTATTACATCATCTCTCCCGAAAGGATTCTTTATGAAATTGAAAAAACCATTCATTTCTAAGCGTTAACAGCATGAACTATATATTTAATTTTCCTGACCTTGGTGAAGGATTGGAAGAGGGAACCATCCTTGAATGGTATGTGAAAGAAGGAGATCAGGTGAAAGTGGGGGACCCCGTGGTGCAAATGGAGACCGATAAGGTGGTGGCCGATATTCCCTCATCTAAGAATGGTGTAATCACTGCCCTTCATGGGAATCCGGGCGATGTGATCCGGGTGGGTGCTCCCCTTATGGAGATTGAGGTTGATGGAAAAGAGCAGATTAGCTCTACAGCGCGTCACTCCTCAACAGAGCCGATTGTTGAGGGAGAGGATGCCGCAGCTGTGGTGGGCACCATGGAGGTGGCTGGCAATGAGGCAGCTCCGCTGGCTTCAAGCAGCGAGGGGCTCGCCTCGGAGAGAGGACAAAGCGAGCCTGAGCGCAAAGCATTGGCGACACCCGTGGCACGTGCCCTGGCTAAGGAGATGGGCATCGACATCAATGTGGTGCCGGGCAGTGGTCCCTCCGGCAGGGTGAAACGGGAGGATATCCTCCAATATGGCAGCGACATGGCTGCAGAACCGGTGAAGGATGCTTCCATGGAAAGTTCCGATAACGATGTGACCTACCAGCCGTTGACACAAATCCGCAAGACCATCGCGCGCAACATGCTCAACTCTAAGCGCAATACTGTCCATATGTCGCTGTTCGAAGAGGTGGAGATCTCGGCACTCAAGGTGGTGATTGCAAAATACAAGCCACTCTATGCAGAGAAAGGGGTGAAGCTTACCTATCTCCCCTTTATCGTGAAGGCGGTGGCACTGGCGCTGAAGCATCACCCGCAACTCAACTCACAGATCGATACGGAGAATAACCGGATGATCCTGTACAACCGTTGTCATATTGCCATTGCGGTGGATGCTCCCGATGGACTGGTGGTGCCGGTGATACGAGATGCCGACCGCATCTCCCTCTTCGAGGTTGCCAGCCAGATAGGAAGGTTGGCTGAGAAGGCCAGAAACAGGAAGCTGACACTGGAGGAGATGAAGGAGGGTTCCTTCTCCATCACCAGTTTTGGCTCCATTGGCGGCATTTTCGCTACGCCGGTGATCAACTACCCGCAGGCTGGCATCCTGGGAATCGGACGGATCATGAAGACTCCCATCGTGAAAGGTGATGAGATCGTGATCGGCCATATCATGCCGCTCTCCCTCTCCGTGGATCATCGTATTGTTGATGGTGGTGAGACCGCCCGTTTCCTGTCCAGGGTGATGGGGTACCTCTCCGATCCGCTGTCGATGATGATGGAAGAGTAAAACCCACATTTAACTGTTAACATAAAATAACATAATATCCTGTGGAGGAGATCTATTTTAAGGTACACACAGGTCAGAGGAATAAAGCAGGAATGATATCTTTGTTCTATATTTGCAGAGACTTCTATTATTCATTTATTTTCTGATTTGATATGAAAAATATTCTTTTGATCGCATTTATGATGATGGGTTGTTTTTTGCAGGCACAGGATATTCAGTTGCCCAAGCCAGACAGGAGTGGGGGTAAACCATTGATGGAGGCACTCAATCAGAGGCATTCCACACGTTCCTATCAGGAGAAAGAACTGTCATTGCAACAGTTATCGAACCTGTTATGGGCTGCCAACGGATTCAACCGTGACGACAAACGTACAGCACCTACCGCCAACAACCGTCAGGAATTGGAACTCTACCTCACCACCCGGAAAGCTATTTATTTCTATGATGCCCGCAATCATCTGCTGAAAGAGGTGAAGAAAGGTGATTACCGTGCCGAGACAGGTTCGCAGGATTTTGTGGCCACCGTACCGCTCAACCTGATATTCGTGGCAGATATGCAGAAAGCTTCAGGTAGGGAGTATGCCTTTACCGGCTGTGGTTTTGTTTCACAGAACATTTATCTATACTGTGCCTCCGAAGGACTGGGTTCTGTTGTCAGGGGTATGTTCAACAAAGAGAAGCTACATGCACTCTTAGGGTTGAAACCCACAGAAGAGGTGTTGCTGACCCAATCGGTAGGGTATCCCAGATAGATTCTCCGTTTGTGTAGGGGGATAGCCGGCCAGGGAACAAAAAGCATGTCTGCTTTCAACAATGCTGTAGAGCTCAACATGTCGATGGAAGGAGATCGCGTGTGAAAGATAGAGGATCGTGCAGATCAGTAGGGAGTAGATTAAAAACCCTGCGGGCAGGATCTGCACTTCGGAATTCAATGGTGAATTGATTAAAATCCGAAATCCTCAATCACAACATCTTCGACCTCTTCCTTTTTAATTTCA
>WOYI011542788.1_pt3 | contig 11868 bp, 13 predicted proteins | sample 6423411 | NCBI WGS metagenome assembly WOYI01 (sample SAMN13441803, study PRJNA592873) | oil field metagenome | biome: oil field; feature: oil-well bore; material: oil-contaminated soil; isolation source: oil-contaminated soil from oil-well borehole | place: Germany: Wietze | collected 2016-10-18 ... | reverse complement strand
CGATCAGTGCCAGCCGGTGCGCGGCCAGGGCGGCTTCACCCCGGGTCGCGGCCGTCACCGCCGAAATGAGCGCCTCATCGCTCAGCTCGGCGAGAGCGGCCCGATCCAACATGTCGAACATGTGTTCGATGATAATCGAGGGGTCCGACACGTCGTCGCGTGAAAATCAGTTGCCGTGCGTGTGGGCGCGGCATTGGAGAGCGCCGCAGGGCGCCGCCTCGGGTTGTAACAAAAATCAGAAGCTGTAACACTGTTCCGCGTGACGGAATTGGCCGAGAACACACCCGAGGCGCTCGACGATGCATTGCCGCTCGGGCCCGACTCCCTGGTGTGGAAGTACTTCGGCGAGAACCGGATGTACCTCATCGGACCCCGCCCCGCGGTGCTGCAGAACATGCTCGCCGAGCTCGGTCAGGGCGTGCTGGATCACTCGACGTTCTTCTCCGACACCGCGGAACGGCTCAAGCGCACCATCCCGCCCATCTTCAAGACGGTGTACGGCTCCGGGGCGCACAACGCCGGTACGCAGGTGCGCGATTTCCACACCAATATCAAGGGTGTAATGCCTGCCACGTACAGCGCCCCGGCGGGCCGATACCACGCGCTGGACCCCGAGACCTACTACTGGGCGCACGCGACCTTCGTCGAGCAGGTCATCTACTTCGCCGACACCTTCGTCAAGCGCCTCAGCGAGGCCGAGAAGGAACAGATCTACCTGGAGTCGAAGACCTGGTACCGCCGCTACGGTGTCAGCGACCGTCCGCAGCCGGCCACCTACGCCGAGTTCGAGCAGTACTGGGACCGGATGCTCAACGAGGTCGCCGTCCCGCACAAGTCCGCGAGGTACGGCGTCGGTTATGTCACCAAGGGCTTCCCATGCCCCAAGGGCGTCAATCCGGTGGCCTGGAAGATCATCGCGACAGTGTTCGACCCGGTCGCGGCCTTCATCACCGCGGGCGGGCTGCCCCCACGGGCACGGGACCTGCTGGGTTTGCCCTGGACCGAACGACAGGAACGCAACTATCAGCGTTTCGCCGCGGTATGCCGGTCACGCCCGGTCAACTGGGCCTGGGATAAGTTGCCGATGTCGGTGCGCTACAGCAAGTTTGCCCAAGCTGGCTATGCCAGGGGCTGATGCAGGCGAGAACATCCTCGACGCCGCGCTGGTCGAGTTGGAGCGGCATGGTTTCCGCAAGGTCGCCCTCGACGACGTCGCTCGGCGGGCCGGCGTCAGCCGAACCACCATCTACCGGCGCTTCGCCAACCGTGACGTGCTCGTCGGCGCGGTCATTGAACGCGAGAACGTGGCCTTGTTCGCCGATATCGCCGCCGAACTGAAACAGGCCAAACCGCAAGCGAATTACTACGTCGAAGCCTTCACGCTCTCGATCATGCGGTTCCGGCGCCATCGGGTGCTCAACCAGATGATCGTGGACGATCCCGCGCTGGCCCAGGAGATGCTGCACCGGCACTATGGTGCGGCCGTCGACCGGATGGCCACCGCGCTACGGGTGATCTTCCCGGACGGATTCGCCGAGCGGATCGGCGCGCCTGCCGTCAACGACCTGGCCGACACCATTCTGCGTTATGCGGCGATGGTGCTGCTGTTGCCCAGCGTGCAGCCGTTGCAGACCGCCGATGACGTCCGGGAATTCGCGACACGGCATTTCCTGCCCAGCCTGCCTGCGGCTGTGCGGTCCGTGCCGGCTTGATTGTTTGGTAGCTCACCGGCGCCTGCGAGGACTCCACGGCCTAAAGTGGTCAGGTGGCCTCGTTGTTGCAAACCGCCCCTGCTTTCGTCGAGATGGCGCACTCCATCGTGTGGGCCTCGGTGGCCACCGTGGACTCCGACAGCAAGCCGCGCAGCAGGGTCCTGCACCCGATCTGGGAGTGGGACGGCACCGATCTGTTCGGCTGGGTGGCCACGGTGCCGTCGCCGGTGAAGCAGGAACACCTTGCCGTACACCCGTATATGTCCGTGAATTATTGGGCCCCCAACCACGACACCTGCAGCGCGGACTGCCTTGTCGAGTGGTACACCGATGACGAAACCCGCACGGCGGTATGGGACAAGTTCGTCAACGCCCCGGAACCGTTGGGATACAACCCAACCGTCATCCCGGGCTGGGACTCGCCGACCTCACCGGCTTTCGCGGTGCTGCGGCTGGCGCCGTATCGGTTAAGGGTGCAGCCCGGGACCGTGATGACCGAAGCTCACGGTGACGTGCTCCGCTGGAGCAGGTGAGCAGCACCGCGGATTCCACCGTCGCCGCGCGCGACAGCGGTGCCCACCGCTGGTCGTTAAGGCTGGCCCGCTGCCTGAATGGCGGCCCGGACCCGCTTGTCCCGGGCGAGCACGGCGTCGAGGAAGCCGAGCGGGCCGCGCGCCAGCAGGGCCGGCGCCACCCAGCGGGGAGCGATCACGCGCGGCGAGCGGTGCTCGATGCCGTCGACGAGTTGGGTCACTGCCGCGTTGAGCCTTATCGGTTTGGTGATGAAGGCGGGAAACGCTTTTCGCAACGCCGCGGCGCTGGGTCGGGCGAATGCGGTGCTCACCATATCGGTGTCGATGAAGCCGAAGTAGGCGACACCGGCGGTCGCGCCGGATTCGGCCAGCTCAACGCGCAGGGCCCGCCCGAATTGCTCGACGGCCGCCTTGCTCATCGCATACGAGGCGCTGAGACCGCCGTTGAGGAACGAGTAGATCGACGAGATGAGCAGCACATGGCCTCCGCTGTCGATGATATGGGGCAGAGTCGATTTCACGGTTCGCCAGACGCCGTTGATGTTGACCTCCAGGGTTCGCTCGAAGTCGGCCACACCGATATCGGCAACGGTCGTCGTCGGCGGTGCGATGCCGGCGTTGGCGATGACAACGTCAATTCCGCCGAACCGCGCGACCGTGCCCGCCGTCGCCGCGTTGAGCTCTTCGAGGTTCGTCACGTCCGCTTCGAAATAGGCGGCGCGCGTGCCAAGTTCCGACGCCAGCGCTTTCAGGCGTTCGGGTTCGATTCCGACCAGGCTGACGTTGGCGCCCTTGGCGTGCAGCCGGCGCGCCGCCCCGGCGCCGATGCCTCGCGCGGCACCGGTGATCAGGACCGTTTTGCCAGGTAAGGATAGTTTCGCAGGCACCGGATACCTTCGTTCGTGGGCTCGCTGTCGGACTACGCGGCCAACATACCCCGCCCGTGGATCGCTGCTGCCGGTTCGACCGAGACCGACCTTGACCGCTTTGCGCCAGCCCTGCTCGGGCAGACCGGCGGGATAGGGATGCCGGCTTGGCAGGCGGGTAGCTGATCTGGCATAGGAGTGTTCGCTGTCGACATAGAAATACGATGATTACCTGCTAAAAATGGTATTTTGCCCGTAGTGGCGAATTTGCGACAGCCGAGTGTTGAAGTTGCCACGTTGGTATCGGGGTGTCCAGGCTTTTCGCTCCACTACACCCTGTAGTTGCTGAGTTGGCGTTGACTGGAACACTGGGAGCCATGAGCAGTACCGGTTCATCCGTTTCGGCATCCGCGAAGTTGTTCGCCGACGCGTCCGCACTGATCCCCGGTGGGGTGAACTCACCGGTACGGGCCTTCAGCGCTGTGGGTGGCACACCCCGCTTCATCACCAAAGCCAACGGTTACTGGCTGACCGACGCCGACGACAACCGCTACGTCGACCTGGTGTGTTCCTGGGGGCCGATGATTCTCGGTCACGCGCATCCCGCGGTGGTGGAGGCGGTGCAACGGGCCGCCGCCGACGGACTGTCCTTCGGCGCCCCGACGCCCGCCGAGACCGAACTCGCCCGCGAGATCATCGATCGTGTGACGCCGGTCGAGCGCATCCGGTTCGTCAACTCCGGCACCGAGGCCACCATGAGTGCCATCCGGTTGGCCCGCGGATTCACCGGCCGGCCCAAGATCATCAAGTTCTCCGGCTGCTACCACGGCCACAGCGATGCGTTGCTGGCCGACGCCGGGTCGGGTGTGGCGACGCTGGGTCTGCCGTCCTCGCCGGGGGTGACCGGTGCCGCCGCGGCGGACACCATCGTGCTGCCGTACAACGATGTCGCGGCGGTCGAGGAGGCTTTCGCCGCGCACGGTGAGCTGATCGCCTGCGTCATCACCGAGGCAAGCCCGGGCAATATGGGCACCGTCGAGCCGCTGCCGGGATACAACGCCGCGTTGCGCCGGATCACCGCTGCACACGAAGCCCTGCTGATCTCCGACGAGGTGATGACCGGATTCCGGGTCAGCCGGTCCGGTTGGTACGGCGTCGATCCCGTCGACGCCGATATCATCACCTTCGGCAAGGTGATGAGCGGCGGCCTGCCCGCCGCGGCGTTCGGTGGCCGCGCCGCGGTCATGGAGCGTCTGGCGCCGCTCGGCCCGGTGTATCAGGCGGGCACGCTGTCGGGGAACCCGGTGGCGATGGCGGCCGGACTGGCAACGCTACGGGCAGCCGACGACGCCGTCTACGCCACCCTCGATGCCAACGCCGACCGGCTGGGCGCCCTGATCACCAAGGCCCTCACCGAGGCCTCGGTCGCGCACCGCCTCGCCCGCGCCGGGAACTTTCTCACCGTATTCTTCGGGGAGGACCTGCCGACGAACTTCGCGACCGCCAAGGCCACCGAGACCTGGCGCTATCCCGCGTTCTTCCATGCGCTGCTGGATGCCGGTGTCTATCCGCCGTGCAGCGCCTTCGAAACCTGGTTTGTATCGACCGCACTCGACGACGACGCCTTCGACCGGATCGCCGCGGCGCTGCCGCAGGCCGCCCGGGCCGCCGCCGAGGCCAAGCAGTGACAACACGAACGACCGTCCATGTGATGCGCCATGGCGAGGTGCACAACCCGGAGAAGGTGCTCTACGGCCGGCTGCCCGGCTACAACCTGTCCGACCGTGGCCGCGCCCAGGCGCAGCTGGCGGCGGATTGGTTGGCGCCCAAGGACATCACCTATGTGGTGGCCTCCCCCCTGGAGCGGGCACAACAGACCGCTGCACCGATCGCCGCCGTGCACGGGTTGGACATGGACACCGACAGCGATCTGATCGAATCGTGGAACGACTTCGAGGGAAAGCGGATGGCGCCCGGAGACGGCGCGCTTCGCGACCCGCGGAACTGGCCGCGGCTGCGCAACCCCCGCAAACCGTCGTGGGGTGAGCACTATGACGACATCGCACCACGGATGATCGCTGCTCTGCACCGCGCCCGGGTGAAAGCGGCGGGGCACGAAGCGGTGTGTGTCAGCCATCAGCTGCCGGTGGAGACGCTGCGCCGGGCGATGACCGGACGCAAGCTGCCGCACCTGCCGCTGCCGCACAGCCGGTTGTGCAACCTGGCGTCGATCACCTCGTTCACCTTCGACGACGACCGCCTGATCCGGTGGGGCTACACGGAGCCCTGGGGAATCTAGTGAAGTTGTTTGTCGCCCTGGCAATGTCGCTGGGCTTGTTGCTCTCCGGCTGCAGCACCGGTGGCGACGCCGTCGCCCAGGGTGGCACGTTCGAATTCGTCGCCCCCGGCGGCAAGACCGACATCTTCTACGACCCTCCCGAATCCCGGAGTACCCCGGGGAAATTGACCGGCCCGGACCTGTTGGATCCCGACACGATGCTGGCCCTTTCGGATTTCGCGGGCAAGGTCGTGGTGATCAATGTGTGGGGGCAGTGGTGCGGACCCTGCCGGGCGGAGATCGGCGAACTGCAGCAGGTCTACGCCGCGACGCAGAACCTCGGCGTCCAATTTCTGGGTATCGATGTTCGCGACAACAACCGTGATGCGGCAGTCGATTTCATCGTCGACCGCAAGGTCGGCTTCCCGTCGATCTATGACCCGTCGATGCGCACCATGATCGCCTTCGGCGGCAGGTACCCGACCACCGTCATCCCGTCCACACTGGTGCTGGACCGTCAGCACCGGGTCGCCGCGGTGTTCCTGCGTGAGCTGCTGGCCACCGATCTGCAACCGGTGGTCGAGCGGCTGGCTTCAGCAGCATGACCGATCTGATCACCGGTGGTCCGCTGCTGTTCGCGATCGGGCTGAGCGCGCTCGCCGGCCTGGTGTCCTTCGCCTCGCCGTGCGTGGTGCCGCTGGTGCCGGGGTACCTGTCCTATCTCGCCGCCATCTCCGGCGGGCCGAGCCGCTTCCGGATGGCCGGCGCGGCAGGTCTTTTCGTCGCGGGTTTCACCGCGGTGTTCCTGCTCGGCAGCGTCGCGGTGCTCGGTATGACGACGGCCCTGATCACCAATCAGGAACTGCTGCAACGCATCGGCGGTGTCGTCACCATCGCCATGGGCCTGGTGTTCGTCGGCTTCATCCCGCTGCTGCAACGTGAGGCCCGCTTCACCCCGCGACAGCTGTCCACGCTCGGCGGGGCACCGCTGCTGGGCGCGGTGTTCGCGCTGGGCTGGACACCGTGCCTCGGCCCGACCCTGACCGCGGTCATCGCGGTGTCCTCGGCGACCGAGGGTTCGGCGGTGGCGCGCGGGATCACCCTGGTGATCGCCTACTGTCTGGGCCTGGGTCTGCCGTTCGTGCTGCTGGCCTTCGGATCCGCCCGTGCGGTGCGCGGATTGGGCTGGCTGCGTGAGCACACCCGAGGCATCCAGATCTTCGGCGGGGTGCTGATGATCGCGGTCGGCATCGCGCTGGTCACCGGACTCTGGGGTGATTTCGTGGCCTGGGTGCGCGACGCTTTCGTGTCCGACGTGAGGCTGCCGATATGAGGGTTCCGGCGGGCAGGAGCGCAGCGACCGGGGGAATGGGCGCAGCCCTGATCCGCAATACGTGGGCACTGATCCGCAATACGTGGCGGACGCTGACGTCGATGGGCACCGCGCTGGTGCTGCTGTTCCTGCTTGCGCTGGGCGCCATTCCGGGCGCGCTGCTGCCGCAGCGCAGCCTCAACGCCGGCAAGGTCGACGCGTACCTCCTCAAGCATCCCACTCTCGGCCCGTGGCTGGACCGCGTGCAGGGCTTCGACGTCTTCTCCAGCTTCTGGTTCACCTCCATCTATGTGCTGCTGTTCATCTCACTGGTCGGGTGCCTGACTCCACGGCTGGCCGAACATGTGAAGAGCCTGCGCGCGGTACCGGTGCCCGCACCCCGCAACCTGTCCCGGTTGCCCAAGCATCACGAGGCCGAGATTCCCGGCCAGCCCGCACAAGTGGCGGCTTCGGTGAGTGATCGGCTCAAGGGCTGGCGGCGCACCACCCGGCGCGAGGGCGACGCGACCGAGATATCGGCCGAGAAGGGCTACCTGCGCGAGTTCGGCAATATCGTCTTTCACTTCTCGCTGCTGGGTCTGCTGGTGGCGATCGCCGCGGGCAAGCTCTTCGGCTACGAGGGCAATGTCATCGTCATCGCCGACGGTGGCCCGGGGTTCTGTTCGGCATCTCCGGCGGCGTTCGACTCGTTCCGCGCAGGCAACACCGTCGACGGCACTTCGCTGTACCCGATATGCGTCAAGGTCAACGACTTCGACGCCGAGTATCTACCGAGCGGTGCGGCCGTCAGCTTCGCCGCCAATATCGAATACCAGGCAGGCGCGGATCTGGAGAGCAACACCTGGAACGACTACCGGCTCGAGGTCAACCACCCGCTGCGTGTCGGCGGGGACCGCGTCTACCTGCAGGGTCACGGGTACGCGCCGACGTTCACCGTCATCTTCCCCGACGGTCAGACCCGCACCAGCACGGTGCAGTGGCGCCCCGACGATCCGCTGACGCTGCTGTCCTCCGGGGTGATCCGGGTGGACCCGCCGGCGGGCACCTATCCCGATCCCGACGAGCGCCGCGAACAGCAGATCGCGATTCAGGGCCTGTTCGCGCCGACCGAGTTCCTGCAGGGCTCCCTGCTGTCCTCCAGCTTCCCGGCGCTCGACAAGCCGGCCGTCGCCGTCGACATCTACCGCGGCGACACCGGGCTGGACACTGGCCGGCCGCAGTCCATCTTCGATCTGGATCCCCGGCTCATCGGGCAGGGCCGGCTCAACAAGGAGGCCAGGGTCAACCTGGGCGTGGGCGAGGAGAAGCGGCTCGACGACGGCACCGCCATCCGCTTCGACGGCGCCGTCCCGTTCATCAACCTGCAGGTGTCCCACGATCCCGCGCAGGTGTGGGTGCTGGTGTTCGCGCTGACGATGATGGGCGGGTTGTTGGTGTCGCTGGTGGTGCGACGCCGCCGCATCTGGGTTCGGATAACTCCCGGTGCTGCGGGTACCGTGAGCGTGGAGCTGGGGGGACTTGCCCGCTCCGACAACTCCGGGTGGGGCGACGAGTTCGAGCGGTTGACCGACCGGCTGCTTGGTGACGGAGGAAAGACCACGTGAACGGCACAGACATCGATATCGACCTGGCCCGCTATTCGGACTGGGCGTTCACGTCATCGGTGGTGGTGCTCGTGCTGGCACTGCTGCCGCTGGCGGTGGAGCTGGCGTACTCGCGCGGCCGCAAGGTCGAGGCCCGCGAGCTGGTCGGGGTCGGAGCCAACAGCACCACTCCCGGCATCGTCACGACAGCTCCCACCCGCACCGCCGACGAGCGCGTCGGACGGGCCGGTGTGGCCCTGACCTACGTCGGCATTCTGTTGCTCGCGGCGTGCATCGTGCTGCGTGGTCTGGCCACCGCGCGGGTGCCGTGGGGCAACATGTATGAGTTCATCAACCTGACCTGCCTCTCCGGTCTGGTCGCCGCCGCGGTCGTGCTGCGCCGCCCGCAGTACCGCGTGCTGTGGGTGTTCGTGTTGCCGACGGTGCTGGTCCTGCTGACGGTCTCGGGCAAATGGCTCTACACCCACGCTGCGCCGGTGATGCCCGCGCTGCAGTCCTACTGGCTGCCCATTCACGTGTCGGTGGTCAGTCTCGGGTCGGGGGTCTTCCTGGTCGCCGGCGTGGCCAGTATGCTGTTCCTGCTCAAGATGTCGCCGCTTGCCCAGCGGGACAACGGCTTGGGACGGATGATCCAGCGGCTGCCCGATGCCCAGCTACTGGACCGCATCGCCTACCGGACCACCATCTTCGCCTTCCCGATATTCGGATTCGGCGTCATCTTCGGGGCGATCTGGGCCGAGGAGGCCTGGGGCCGGTACTGGGGCTGGGATCCCAAGGAGACGGTCTCGTTCATCGCGTGGGTGGTGTACGCGGCCTACCTGCATGCCCGGTCCACCGCGGGCTGGCGGGACAAGAAGGCCGCCTGGATCAACGTCGTCGGCTTCATCGCGATGATCTTCAACCTCTTCTTCATCAACCTGGTCACCGTCGGTCTGCACTCATACGCCGGGGTGAGCTGAGACGTGCCGAGTTTCAGGGCGCAGCATCGATTCGTCGACCCGGCTCAGGATGCCCCACCGGAATGGACCGCACCGACGCCGCCGCACGGGTTTCCTGCTCTCCGGGCGAGCGCAGCGACGGCACGTGTTCAGCCGCTGGACCTGCCTCCGCAGACCAGCCCGGTCCCGTTGCCGCCGCCGTACCTCGATCTCTCCACGGTGGCGTTGCTCGGCCAGCCCAAGCAGGCACCGTCGGGCGGCTGGCGGCGGTGGGTGTACCTGGCATCGTTCAAGCTCCTCAACGTCGGCGAGAGCCCGAAGGTCACCAATCAGATCGCCCTCCTGGAAGAGGTCGGCCGGCCGCTGCGTGGCTGCTACCGAATCGCGGTGCTCTCCCTCAAGGGTGGTGTCGGCAAGACGACCGTCACCGCGACACTGGGCGCCACCTTCGCGTCCACCCGGGGAGACCGGGTCATCGCGGTCGACGCCAACCCGGACCGCGGCACGCTGAGTCAGAAGGTGCCGCTGGAAACCCCGGCCACCGTTCGGCACCTGCTGCGCGACGCCGAGGGCATTGCCAGTTACAGCGACGTCCGCCGGTACACCTCGCAGGGACCGAGCCGGTTGGAGGTGCTGGCCTCGGAATCCGATCCGGCCGTGTCGGAGGCGTTCAGCTCACAGGATTACGCCCGCACCGTGGAGGTGCTTGAGCGCTATTACAGCCTGGTGCTCACCGATTGCGGAACCGGGATGCTGCATTCGGCGATGGCCGCGGTGCTGTCGAAGGCCGACGTGCTTATCGTCGTCAGCTCGGGCTCGGTGGACGGGGCGCGGTCGGCATCGGCGACGCTGGACTGGCTGGACGCGCATGGCCATCAGGACCTGGTGCGCAACGCCGTCGCGGTGGTCAATGCGGTGCGCCCGCGGTCGGGCAAGGTGGATCTGCAGAAGGTCGTCGACCACTTTTCCCGAAGGTGCCGGGCGGTCGTGAAGGTGCCGTTCGATCCGCATCTGGAAGCGGGTGCCGAGATCAGCCTGGAACGCCTCAAGCCGGCGACGCGAGAAGCGCTGTTGAGGCTGGCAGCCGTGGTCGCGGCGGGGTTCCCGGCAAGTCAAAGCACAGCCCGCCTGGACTAGTTGCGCGGGTTGTCTTTGGGATCGAGGCGGCGCAAGAAATCGGGATCGTCGTCCGGCCCGATGACGCGCGGCCCCGGGCGATTCGCCGATGCGCGGACCAACCGCCACGTCACGTATACGAGCCCGGCCACGATCAGGACCAGGAGTAAGTACTGCAAGCCAAAAACCTCCTTGCTCCGAATATACGCGTTCGGTGGGTAGGCTCGGGCCGTGTCTGAATCTCGGCCGGGTCCCCGGATGCTGCGTGACGTCGGTGCCTATCTGTTCGCGAGACTGGCGCTGGCCGCGGTGCTCACCGGGGTGATCGTCGGCGCGGGTCACCTTGTCGGCGTGCGGGAGTTCCCGGTCGTGGTTGCGGTGCTGTTCGCTCTGGTGCTGGCACTGCCACTGGGCATCTGGGTTTTCGCGCCGCTGCGGCGGCGAGCCACCGCCAGCATCGCCGAGTTCGACGAGCGCCGCCGCAAGGACAAGGAAGCCCTGCAGGCGCGACTGCGCGGCGAGGACGCCTGAACCGCGGGCTTGATCAACCCAACGCCAGCGCCGCCGCGACCGCCACCGACCACACCAGCATCGTCAGCCCGGTGTCGCGCAGCACCGGGATCAGCTCTCGGCCGCCCAGCCCGCGGCGCACCGGTACCGCCGCCCGCACCGCCCACGGCAGCGCCACCAGCCCGGCCGCACACCACGGCGTGGCCAGCATCAGCACGAGGGTCAACGCGAAGGTGATGACCAGCAGGGCGATGTAGAGCACCCGGGTGCGCGCGTCGCCGAGCCGGACCGCCAAGGTGATCTTGCCGGAGTCGGTATCGGTGGGGATATCGCGCAAGTTGTTGGCCACCAACACCGCCGAGGACAGCGAACCCATCACGACCGCCACAGCCAGGCCCACCCAATCCACCCGCAGTGCCTGGGTGTACTGGGTGCCCAACACGGCGACCAGGCCGAAGAACACGAATACCGCGACCTCGCCGAGGCCCAGATAGCCATAGGGCTTCGAACCGCCGGTGTACAGCCAGGCGCCGGCGATGCAGGCCGCGCCGACGGCGATGAGCCACGGTTGGCTGACGATCGCCAGGGCGAGCCCTGCCAGCGCGCCGACGAACAGGCTGACCACTGCGGCGGTCAGCACCGCGCGCGGGGAGGCCACCTTGGACCCCACCAGTCGCAGCGGCCCGCTGCGCACATCGTCCGTGCCGCGGATCCCGTCGGAGTAGTCGTTGGCGTAGTTGACGCCCACGATCAGGGCCAACGAGACCGCCAGCGCGAGCAGCGCCTTCCACCACAACGCTTCCCCGAGCCACGCCGCCGCGCCGGTGCCGGCGATGACGGGCGCGACCGCGTTCGGCAGGGTGCGCGGACGGGCGCCCTCGATCCATTGCGCAAAGCTAGCCACGGCGCCATCGTCGCACGCGCCTCCTGGGCGAGCGAAGCGACGGGGGTCGACGGGGGCGAGCGCAGCGACGGGGG